>Ga0209500_10003300_pt1 | contig 11105 bp, 12 predicted proteins | sample S_140212_EF_Meta_FD_187323 | JGI IMG/M metagenome (GOLD analysis project Ga0209500, IMG submission 187323) | Freshwater microbial communities from Lake Simoncouche, Canada to study carbon cycling - S_140212_EF_MetaG (SPAdes) (version 2) | ecosystem: Environmental > Aquatic > Freshwater > Lake ...
TTGACTGGCCTCACATCGTCTGGCTCCATCACGCTTTCCAGCCTAACCTCTGGTCGCGTTACTTATGCTGGCGCGTCTGGATTGCTGACCGACTCAGCCAACATGACTTTTGATGGCACAAGCCTATCGGTTGCGGGCTTGAAAAGTTCTGGCAACGTCCTCATCGGAACGACCACAGACTTTACAAGCACAACAGTTCCGGGCGCTTTGGAAGTTGCAGGGTACGGCATCTACCCGTATGTATATAGAGGCACAACAAATACAACTGACTTTAGTGGAATTAACTGGTACACGCCAACAGCGTTTTCTGGAAATAACGGAGCATCGTCCCAAAATTTATACGCTGGCACTTTTATGGCCAACGTACAAAATACTGGAGCTGGGGGAACAAATAGAATTGCAGCGTATGCTTTACTAGCTAATTCTGCTGTTGATTCAAGTGGAGTTGGTGCTACTGTTAGGGCACAAGGTCTTCAAATTACTGCCTCTAGATATTCAGCAACTGACCTTTCTACTAGAACTGACAGTTCAGTTCATGGAATTCAATTAACAGCATCTCATGTTGCTACTGCTCCAAGCACAATTGTTTCTTCTTTTGTGCAGGGATTGCTTGTAAATTCTAACAATAACGCCGGAACAGCTTCCAGTCACATAGGAGTAGGGTCAACCCTAGTGGTGGGCACTACGTCTGGTGCGCCTGTTACTTCAAGTCCAACTGCTATTCAATTTCATAGCACTAGTTTTGCCGTTGGTCTATCTGCTGGAAACGCTGCTACTGTAACAACTGGTGCTGCTTTTTATGCAACAGGCCCAACTGTTGCAGCAACAGGAACAATGACAACCTATTACGGGTTGTTTCTAGGTTCTTCTTCTGTTACTGGCACGCTGACCAACCTTTACGGCGTCTACTCAGCAGACACTGCCGCTATCAACTACTTTGGCGGCAACACGGGGGTTGGTACAACCACGCCAACATCTCTGCTCCAGACCGCAGGTACATCTGCAAAGTCCGCATTCAGAACACCCAACATCGCAGAGGTGGACACCATTTCCGCAACTGCGGCAACCGGAACCATCAACTACGATGTGACCACCCAGTCGGTGCTGTACTACACCAGCAACGCATCGGGCAACTTTACGGTCAACTTCCGTGGCTCCAGCGGAACAAGTTTGAACACCATGATGCAGACTGGTGAGTCCATCTCTGCTACTTTCCTCGTAACCAACGGCGCTACGGCCTACTACAACAGCGCGGTGACCATTGACGGCACGTCGGTAACACCAAAGTGGCAGGGCGGCACTGCACCGACATCAGGCAACGCAAGTTCCACTGACGTTTACACCTACGTCATCCAGAAAACAGGCAGCGCCACATACGTTGTGCTGGCCTCGCAGACCAAGTTCGCATAAGGGATAACCGATGCCACGCCTTTCAAAAATCGGAGCCGCCGCGCTTGCTGCCTTTGGGTGGACTTCGGGTTCTGCTGTCACGGCTACCTACCTTGTAGTGGCTGGTGGGGGTGGTGGTGGCGGTACACGCGCTGGCGGCGGGGGCGCTGGAGGTTATCGGACAGGCACGGCGTCTCTCAACCCAACTCTTTCTTACACAGTTACGGTTGGCGCTGGCGGGGCTGGCGGTAGTGGAACAACGTCAGTGGCAGGCGCTGACGGCACTGCTTCTGTATTCAATGCAATTTCTTCTGCTGGCGGTGGCGGTGGTTCTGGTGCAAATATAGGTACTGGCCGTGCGGGCGGTTCTGGTGGTGGGGGCGCTGACGGCGGTGGCGCTGGTGGCGCAGGTAATACACCATCTACTTCTCCTTCCCAAGGCAATACTGGTGGCACTGGATATGAGTCTGGAACTAATCGAGGTGGCGGCGGGGGAGGCGGAGCGAGTGCTGTTGGCGCTAATGCATCATCGGGCGGGGCGGGTAACGGGGGCGCTGGAACTGCAAACACAATCAGCGGCGCTAGCGTTACCTATTCTGGCGGTGGCGGCGGGGGCGCATGGAATATTAGTGCGGGCACTGGCGGCGCTGGTGGTGGCGGCAATGGTGGTGGTACAGGGTCACCGGGAACTGCAAATCTTGGCGGTGGCGGTGGTGGCGGTAACAACGCTGGCACTGGCGATGGCGGCGCAGGCGGCTCCGGTGTCGTAATCATCTCCTACACAAGCGCAACACAATTATTTGGTGGTGGAACTGTTACCCAATCAGGCGGTAACTTTATCCACACGTTCACATCTTCTGGCGCACTTAGCCCTTTGTCATCTGTAACGGCAAACTTTTTAGTTGTTGCTGGCGGCGGCGCTGGTGCTGGAGGTGTAGGCGGCGGTGGTGGTGCTGGGGGCTTTAGAACATCCGCAGGAACTTCTGGTGGTGGCGGCTCTGCTGAAGCAGCATTAACGCTGGATGCAAACTCAATCTACACCGTAACGGTTGGTGCTGGCGGCACTCGTGGCGCAACTGAGAATACGCCCGGCACAAACGGTGTCGACTCGTCAATTGCTTCAATTACCTCAACAGGCGGAGGTTGTGGTGGTAGTGCGGCGGCTGGCACAACTGGACAGACAGGCGGTTCGGGCGGGGGCCAAGGCGGTAACACATCTAGTGCTGGCTCTGGTACAGCAAATCAAGGTTACGGGGGCGGAACTACTAGCACTGGCGGCACAAATACATACACAGGCGGCGGTGGCGGTGCTGGCGCAGTGGGTGGAAGCTATACATCTGGTTCAGCGTCAGGCGCTGGTGGCGCTGGTGTTTCTTCAAGTATCTCAGGTTCTGCTGTAACTTACGGCGGTGGCGGTGGTGGCGGCAGATATGGTTCCGCTGGTAGTGGCGGCGGTGGTGGCGCAGGCGGAGGTGGTGCTGGTAGTGGCGGGTCTGGCACTGCAAGAGCCGATGGTTCTGCTGGAACTGCAAACACTGGCGGCGCTGGTGGCGGTGGTTCTGGTAATGGGGGATTAGGCGGCGCTGGCGGCTCAGGCGTAGTCATCATCTCTTACGCTGGATCACAAGTATTTAGCGGTGGAACGGTCACCTCTTCTGGCGGCAACACTATTCACACATTTACATCCAGCGGGTCTCTGGTTCCAAGTTACTCAGCAAGTTATTTGACTGTTGCTGGTGGCGGTGGTGGTGGTGCTGGTATTAACAATGCTGGTAGTGCTGGCGGAGGTGCTGGCGGATATATTTCCAGCACAACAACATTAGTAAAAGGAACTTCTTACACGGTAACTGTTGGCGCTGGAGGTGCAGGTGGCTCTGGCGGTTCTGGTAGCGGCAACGGTGGTATTAATGGTTCAAATTCACAATTTGCTGGATTAACTGCATCTGTTGGTGGTGGTGGTGGTGGCTCAGTTTTTGTTGCTGGCGCTTCTGGTGGCTCTGGCGGCGGCGCTTCTGGCGGAAATACAAGTTTGGGTACTGGTACTTCTGGGCAAGGAAATAGCGGCGGTCAAGGTGTTGGAACTGTAGGTAGCGCAAGGGCTTCTGGCGGTGGTGGTGGTGGTGGTAGTGCAGTAGGTGTAAACGCTCCAGATGCTGAAACAGGTGGCAATGGCGGTGCTGGTTACTCTTCATCAATTACTGGTTCATCCGTAACTTACGCGGGTGGTGGAGGTGGAGGTGGTAATACTACTGGTAGCACGGGCGGTTCTGGAGGCGGCGGCAACGGCGCGGGAAGTTCTTCTGGAACAGGAACCGTTGGCACGGCAAACACAGGAGGAGGAGGCGGTGCTGGTAGCCCAAATGGTGGCGGCGACAACGGAAAATCTGGCGGTTCGGGCGTAGTCATCTTGTCTATCCCCACAAACAAATATTCGGGAACTACCACGGGTTCCCCGACGGTCACAACAAGCGGGTCAAACACCATCCTGACCTACACAAGTTCTGGTTCATATACGGCATAAGGAGTTATTTTCATGTCACATTTTGCACAAGTAGAAAACGGGGTAGTCGCTAGGGTCATCGTCGCTGAACAAGATGTCATCGACTCGGGCATCTTTGGTCATGGGTGGGTTCAGACCAGCTACAACACGCACGGTGGTCAACACCCAGAAGGACGACCATTGCGTAAGAACTACGCAGGTATTGGGTACGCCTATGACGAGCAAAGGGATGCGTTTATCCCGCCCCAACCTTTTGCCTCTTGGTTGCTCAATGAAGACACTTGCCTGTGGGATGCTCCCGTGGCTATGCCAGCAGAGGGTGGGCCATTTGCTTGGAATGAAGAAACCCAGTCTTGGGTGGTGACTCCAGCCGTTGCTGAAGTTATCATTGAAGCGCCAGCAGAAGTTCCTGCTGACACGGCAACTACTTCAACCACTCAAGGATAAAAAATGGACAAAATTACGCTTTCAACTCAACTCATTAACGCTGTGATGGGTTACCTCGGTACACGCCCATATCAGGAAGTTTTTCAACTGATTGATGGTCTGCAAAACGAAGCCAAGAGCCAAGTGCAACCAGCAGTTGAGGAGCCAAAGGCGGCTGAATAATGGATGACACTCACGGACTTGCCACTGAAACTGACAAGCGACTGAGTGTCCATGAAGCAATTTGCGCTCAGAGATACGAGGGTATCCAAGCGCGGTTTGACGATGGTTCCAAGCGCATGAGCAGGATTGAGTACCTCTTGTATGTAGTCATTCTTGCCGTGTTGCTTGGCCCCGGCGTTGCCGCCGAATTTGTGAAGAAAGTGCTTGGACTATGAGCGAGGAAAAGATTCAGAGCATGGAAGCAAAAGGCCAACTCATTGAGAAGATTACGTTTGCTCTTCTTCCTCTTTTATTTTCTTGCGTCGTCTACTTAATGAGCGCCCTGTCAAACTTGGCGCATGAGGTCACCATTCTCAACAGCAAAATTTCTCTTGTGGTCACATCAGACAACAAGCAGGCTTCAAACACTGGAGCCGAACTGGCGCGTGAAAAACTACGCCAAGACTTGGAAAAAGAAATCCAAAAGAACAGAGATGATATTCAGGTTAACCGCCTACACATTGCCATATTGGAAGATAGGGCAGGCATGAAAACAACCTTCAAGAAGGAAGATAAATGATTCCAATAGTTGCATCACTCCTCGGTACATTGGCTCAGAACGGTCTGGGCCTTTTGTCTTCTGCGATTCAAGCAAAGGGCAAAGAAGTCGTTGAGCAAACGCTTGGAGTCAAGATTTCCGACAACCCAAGCCCTGAAGAGGTCAGCAAACTTCGTCAACTTCAGTTCGACCACGAAGAGCGCCTGCTTGAGTTGGGTATTGAGAAGGCCCGCGTTGAGCAAGAAGAACTCAAAATTTTGCTGGCGGCACAAGCAAACCAAGAGAACAACATCAGCGACCGCTGGAAGGCTGATATGTCTTCCGACTCGTGGCTGTCCAAGAACATCCGCCCTATATGCCTTTTGGCTATTTTGTTGGCCTATTTTATTTTTACAACCATGTCGGCTTTTGGGTACAACGCTAACGAGGGGTACGTTAATTTGCTTGCTGGCTGGGGACAGCTAGTGATGGGCGCATATTTTGCTGGCAGGACGGCTGAGAAGATTATAGAAATGAGGAGTGCTAAATGAGCCTTAGCCAAGAACAGGCCGCATTCTTGCTGGATGCCTGCAAACTCATCCAATACGCCACAGAGCAGGGTTTTATGGTCACTGGCGGGGAGTTGTCCAGAACGCCCGAACAGCAGGCTCTGCACGTCAAGGCGGGCCGCTCTAAGACTATGAACTCCATCCATTTGAAGCGTTGTGCCATCGACTTGAATTTCTTCAAGGATGGGCAGATAATCTGGGACAAGGGCATCCTTGCACCTTTGGGTGCATATTGGGAAACTTTGCACCCCAAAAACCGCTGGGGCGGCAACTTTAAATCACTGGTGGATTGTCCACATTTTGAACGAAACGTGGGGTAAACATGGCAACCGCATCGGTAATGACTTACGACTCTTTGGTCGAGAACATCCAGTCTTACCTAGACCGTACTGACACCGATACGCTTGCCAAGATTCCTTTGTTCATTATGCTGGCCGAGCAGATCATTGCCAGCCAGATCAAGTTTTTGGGTAACCTGACGGTTCAGACTTCAAACATGGTGATTGGTCAACCCATCATCGACAAGCCTGCCCGCTGGCATAAGACGGTGTCATTTAATGTCACCTCTGACGGAGAGAAGACCCCTGTTCTGCTTCGCAAGTACGAGTATCTGCGCGAGTACACCCCTGACGCCACCACAACTGGCGTTCCTGCGTATTTTGGGGACTACGACTACACCCACTGGCTGGTGGCTCCTTCGCCCGCAGCGGCTTACGAGTTTGAGGTTCTGTACTACGAGCGGCTCCAGCCCCTTGATTCCTCCAACCAGACCAACTGGTTCACCACCTACGCCCCGCAGGCTTTGCTGTACGGTTCTCTGTTGCAGGCGATGCCCTATGTCAAGAACGATGAGCGGATGCCCATGTGGCAGCAGAACTACGACCTCATCATCCAAACCTTGAAAGCTGAAGACGTCCAGCGCATTGGTGACCGTCAAGCAACTGTATTGGATACCTGATTATGAGTTTCAACTCCCCCTTCACGGGCAACGTCGTTCAGCCGACGGATGTCTCGTATAGCCGCATCATCCTGACGACAGACCTGCAACTGACTTGGCCGATCAATGGCTCCACGGCTGACGATGCTGCCGCCCGCGTCATGGAAGTCTCAACCACCACTACGGCAAATGAGTTGTGGATGCCGCCAGCCAATCAGGCTTCAGTCGGCCAAGATGCCTTAATCCGCAACGTCGGCTCTGTTTCTGTAACAGTCAAAGACTATACGGGCGCAAACACCATTGTGACGGTGGCCGCTGGTCAAGCGCAGTACATCTACATCACTACCAACGCAACGACCGCAGGGACGTGGGGCATCATCGCCTTTGGTATTGGATCATCTGGTGCAGACGCCGCCACCCTTGCTGGATACGGTTTGCTGGCAATTGGTCAGACGCTCAATCAAAGCCAGCCAGTCACGACGTTTTCCTCTAACTACACAGCGCTGACAACAGACCGCTCTAGCACCTATGTGTGGACTGGTGGCGCTGGAACCCTGACTCTGACCCTTGCGTCTACGCTTGGTGACAATTGGTTTATGTTCTTGCGAAATAGCGGAACAGGTAGTTTGACTGTTACTGGAACCAGCGGTGACTTGGTCAATGGTTCTGGGTCAATTGTTTTGCAGCCTGCGGACTCCTGCATCATTGTTTGTAGCGGAACTCAGTTCTACACAGTTGGCTTGGGTCGGAATACGCAATTTGCTTTTACTCAGTTGAGTAAAGCTGTGACGTCTGGCTCTTACACCTTGACGGCTTCTGAAGCCTCAAACGTGATTCAAAAATACACAGGGACTTTGACAGGCAACGTCACGATTGTTGTCCCGTCAACAGTTCAGGTTTACTACATTCTCAACGAGACATCAGGTGCTTACACCGTCACAATTACAACGGGTTCTGGCGGCACTGCTATTTTGACCGCAGGCAGTCAAGCCACCTTGGTTTGCGATTCTGTGAACCTGTACAACGCCAACACAATTCTTGCTGGGTCGTCAACTATAAGTTTACAAAATGGATCAGTTGGCTCACCGTCTTTGAATTTTTCATCAGAGGCAACAACAGGCATTTACCGCGCCGCTTCGGGTGAATTTAATATTTCCATTCTTGGTGTGCTGCGGTCAACAGTTTCTGCTTCTGGTCTGGCAATTGTTGGGATTGGTAACTTCACAGGTGGTGTTGCTGGCGGGACTTACTGATGGTCAAGAAGGTCTTCACCATTGACACGCTTCCCGGCGTCCAACGGGACGGCACTATTTTTGACATGAACTTTTACACGGACGCTCGTTGGGTTCGTTTCCAACGCGGTCGCCCAAGAAAAATAGGCGGCTACCGTGCAATTGTCAGCAGCGCAAACGGGTACTCTCGCGGCATCTATGTCAATTCAGTCGATGGCGTCAACTCAGTTTTCAATGGATACAACAACGGTCTTGAGGTTGTCGATATCAACAACCTTGGCATTGGCGCTGGCATCAATCAATTCACTTTTACTGGCTTGGTATTGACCCTCAATACTTTGGTGGGTGGAACGCTGTACACCAACGGGACGTACACCAATGTGGCCTTGACTGGTGGCTCTGGCTCTGGTGCAAAGGCAACAATTGTGGTGGCTGGCGCAACGGTGACTACAGTCACGCTGACAGCGGCTGGAAACGGGTATGCGGTTGGCAACACTTTGAGCGCAACAGCAGCAACCATTGGCGGAACTGGCAGCGGTTTCTCAATCAAGGTGGCAACAATCAACGATGGCTTTACGGAAAGCGATTTGAATCTTTGGCAATTTGACTCTACGTTTGATTCCCAAGGTTCTGGAAACCAGTTGTTGTTGGCGCACCCCGGTCAGAACTTGGCGCAGATTGACCAAACAACGGTGACCCCGGTTTTGGCTGGAAACATCAATGGCACAACTCTGTCTCCGCTTAGGGACACTTCTGGCACGACCCCAACTGGTGACATCATTGAAGTTGCTGGTGGCGTAGTTGTTTTGCACCCGTATGTCTTTGTGTATGGAGACAACGGACTCATCAAGAATTGTGTTGCTGGAAATCCTTACGACTGGAACGGCGCGGACGCGAACGAGACAAATGTCTCTTCCACCAAGATTGTCAAGGGCTTGCCAGTTCGTGGCGGATCAAATGCGCCTTCGGGTTTGTTCTGGTCGCTGGACTCTTTAATTCGCGTCAGCTACACCCCCACCACCGTAACGGTTGCAGGCTCACCGCAGACGTTCTACTGGCGCTATGACATCATCTCCAGCCAGTCGTCCATCATGTCAAGCCAGTGCGTCATTGAGTACGACGGCATCTACTACTGGATCGGCGTTGACCGTTTCCTGCTGTACAACGGCGTGGTCAAGGAAATCAAGAACACGTTCAACCAGAACTACTTTTTTGACAACCTGAACTACGCGCAGCAACAAAAAGTTTTTGTCAACAAGGTTCCTCGTTTTGGTGAAATCTGGTGGTTCTTTCCGTCTGGAAATTCCGAGGAATGCAACGACTGCATTATTTACAACGTCCGCGAAGATGTCTGGTATGACGCTGGCGAGGCTTTAGGCGCTCGACGAACGGCTGGTTTCTTCTCTCAGGTGTTTCACTACCCTATCAATGCTGGGGCAACATTGAGTGAGCAGGAGGTTATTTTCTCTGCGTCAATTTCGGCAACAAATGCCAGCGCGGTCATTACGATTGCGCCAAACAATTTGGTTGCTGTTGGTCAACAAGTTGTTTCCGCAAGCATTCCATCTGGTGCGTTGGTGTCTTTGATTACGCCTAATGCGGCATCACCGACAGCAACTGGCACTTCTGGAGCAAGCACCATTGTGGTTAGTAGCGCCACTGGAATTGTCAAAAATCAATCTGTTGTAGGAACTGGTATTGGTGTGGGCGCTATCGTGACCACGATTGTGGGAACTACCATTACGCTATCCGTAGTCAACAGTGGCGCTGTATCGGGAGCCATGTCGTTCTCTGGTTTGAGCTTGACATTATCTGCAAACGCAACGGCAACATTGGTTGAGACCGCAAGTTTTGAAACTGTGGCTGGTCAAGTTATTTTGTGGCAACACGAAATTGGAACTGATGAGGTCATTGACGAAGAAGCCAACGCAATTGAAAGCTACTTTGAAACCAGTGACTTGGGATTTGTGGCTGGTGGCCCTGCCCAGACCGCGCCCGTAGGCGATAACTTCTGGGTCAACTTGGAGCGCGTTGAGCCTGACTTCATTCAAAGCGGCACGATGACCTTCCAAGTGACAGGGCGTCCATACGCTCAATCCAATGATGTGACGTCTGATCCCTATGAGTTTGAACCCACCACAGGAAAGATTGATATGCGCCAGCAACGACGCGAAATCCGCTTGCGCTTCAAAAGCAATGTGAGCGGCGGAAACTATGAGATGGGCAAAGTTCTGTTGAGCGTCACCTTGGGCGACTCCAGACCTTACGGCAATTGATATGGCGCTGGCGCTTGTATACGACCCTCGGTATCACACATGGGACTCTTGGTCGAGCCTGATGTGCGAGGCGTATGCGGCGCAACAGCTATCAGCAAATACTCCCGAAGAGGAGTGGAAACAGTGGGCGGCTGGATTAAAAGCCATTGACGTTTTTACGAACGAAGGCATCCCCGGCCCCTACATTTATGAGAACTGGCAAGACTGGGCATCAGCACTGGTCGGAGCAGTCAATCAACCTACTGAGGAAACGGCAACATGAACTTCATTGAGATTTTTAACTATGTGGCAAAAATAGCGCGACCAGCGCACGCCGCCATCACCGTTGCAAAGTCAACGGAAGACACCTTCCAAGAGATTGGATTGGACAGCCTCGACGGGCTGGTGATGATGATGTACCTCACGGACATCTACGGGATTGACGAGGCAACCTGCAAGGAGTGGTCTCCCACCTCGGTCAAGGAAATCTACGACCTGCTGATGACCCACAAGACCAAAGAGCCAGCCTCAATGGAAGAAGTCGTCGAGGTGTGCAAATGATCTACCTCACGCACTACCGCACCGCCTCGACCGAAAAGGCTGAGTTGTTCGACGACATCATCTACCCGCAGAAGGTGCATTGGTTCTCTGACACCTACAGCCGAGCCAAGTCTGGTTTGGTCTATGTCCCGCACAAGTTGGCCGACAAGGTTCTTGATCCGCAACTGATTACCTACCTGCGCGAGAACCCCGTGGGCAAGACGGCATTCATCCTTGCTGGTGGCAACGCGCACTTTGCGGGGATCGGTCAGCGTCCATATGACTCGCGCCTGACCTACACCTACAAGTTCTTGCCGTTCACGCTGACGCAGGTCTACGCTGGCCGAGTTGCCCAGTCCTTCGGCGACATGGACATGGTCACCACCGATGCCTCGGCCTGCGCCTCAAGCCTGAAAGTAATGATGGACGTCCAAAATCTAATCAACTTTTATGAGTTTGAGCGCGTGATCGTGCTGACGGTGGAGGACGGAGTCTCAAACGCAGTTCTGGAGTTTTTTGGTGACGCTAAGGCCGTACTCACCCAAAAGCAGGAAGAT
>Ga0209500_10003301_pt1 | contig 11103 bp, 15 predicted proteins | sample S_140212_EF_Meta_FD_187323 | JGI IMG/M metagenome (GOLD analysis project Ga0209500, IMG submission 187323) | Freshwater microbial communities from Lake Simoncouche, Canada to study carbon cycling - S_140212_EF_MetaG (SPAdes) (version 2) | ecosystem: Environmental > Aquatic > Freshwater > Lake ...
GACTGGATTTCCCAGTCATTACCTTTCCATCCCATAGCTGTGTCTGTTAGTGCATCAAAGTCTTTTGCTGTGATCTTCATTTTTGTACCTATCTGTAGCGATGCCCTTGATCGCTTACAGAATTAGAGTCTCACGCTGGTAGGACATCGTCAAGCATATTTAGGTAACGAAACGATAACGATTTACTGGTACAACTTCCCGTACAATGTAAATGATCCGTCCTTGTTAATAGGCACAAGCATAGGAGAAACTCGATCTCCATGAGTCTCGATCACTGCCACGCTCATCTGCCAATTAGCACTGCCAGCCTTCAAATAAGAGGCTTTCTTCTTGTCCATGACATTCCCAGCCTCTAAGCCCCATAAAGTCCTGTATGAGGCTCCTATGCCCTCTGTGAAGGCACTAATACCTGCTCTATGGGTGTGACCACAAACCACAGATTTGCCAAACTTACGCGCTAGACCAAGAGCTGTCAGTCCAGCATTAGTGTTCATCGATCCTTCGTCACCATGCACTAAAACCCAGCCTTTGTGGAATTCATAGGGCTTTTTGTGGAAACGAATCCCCAAGTCATTGAAGCCCATAAAGTTGGAGTAGTCGAGTTCTGGAAGTCCGATGAGGCTAGGAGCCCCTCTAACGAGAGTGTGGTAAAGACGATCGGTATGGTTGGATCTAGTGATATCGGTGGTTCCCAAATCCCACAGGATGTTTTGAGCCAGACTTCTGTCTGCATCTAATTGCCCCTCATATTCTAGGTGAGTGTTCTTAGCCCACTTGGATTGACTTTGCATGTCTAGCTCATCGCCTGTGTTTAGGACAAGGTCAAACTTCTCACGCTTTACTAGCTTGATTAAATTCTTTACTGCTTGCTCATGATGAAACGGAATTTGAAGGTCACTGATGACCAAGTACCTTTTCTTCTGGCTGCTAGTCATCATCCTCATCTTCGTAATCACCGAACCGTTCTGGTTCGATTGGATCTGGCAAGATCCATGCAGGGTAAGCAGATCGTTCTACAATGATGCCTAGAACAGTCTCCTCATCAAAGCCTGCTCGCTTTAGACTCTGAGCGAACTCATACATCCCAATGCAATAAGCATCAAGAGCTGAGTAATCTTGCTCAACTAGATTCTTAGTCGCTTTTCTTGCCATGACAAAATTATCGCTCTAGAAGTATGTTGTAGATCTCATCGACACGCGAATTGAGTCGCTTAATTTCTCCGAGCAGATGAGTAATGACATAGCCTGAAAGACCACCAATGATGCCAATGGTGGCAAAGTAAAGAGTAAAGAAGTCCTGCTGTGTCACTTCTTCAAGCCCATAGCAGGATCGTTCGCATTAAGGTAACGCAATACTGGTGGAAGAATTGAGGCTACGCCTGCTGCAATAAGTGCCTTAGGATCTGACACTCCAGCAGCTGCCATTGAGATGACTGCTACTAGAAAGGCTCTTGCCCATGATCCTGCTGCTGTCTTTAGTTCTTTCATTCCGAGGCTCCTAACATAGGTACTTGAAAAAAAGCCCCATCATCGTCAGCTTCTTTCGCAAACGAGATATGGCAGTGGTGATTGTGCTTATTTGCGCCCTCGTATGTTCGCCATGCCCAAGATTGCTTTGATGAGGCGATACGACCATCAAAGATAATGTAGGTAATTCGTTTTTCTTTTTTAGACTTGCATAAGAGACGAATCTGATCTGCAAGATCTGGCATGAGGTCGGGCTTAGCCCTGCCACTGAGATCACGATCAACATCGATGGCACGAACCCAGCCATCAACATCGGGATTATGATCGCTAGGGCGAGCTGCGTGTCTTGTATCACCAATCCAACCATCCGATGTGCGGTCACGACTTGGGTATGAGTCATCAAACTGCTCTCGGAGTTGAATAGCAGCTTTACTTAGTCTTGGTTTCATTCGTAACGCTCGGTGTGGATTGTTCCGCTTCTGGGTTTAGATAGCGTTGATAGTCTGAATTGGCTTCATCGGCTGCAAAAGAATAGCGGACTCCGTTTTCCTCGTACCAAATTACTGTGTAGCCATTAACTTCTTCAACATTGTAGTTTTTTTCCATTTTACAACTCCGCACTAAAAGCAATAGAGGCTGAGGCATTTGCAGTTTCAACAACTCCTGGTCTAAATGCAGTACCAGAAACCTCTGAATTATTGTAGAAAGATGTTCCTGTTGTGTTTGAATTGTAGAGGGTGATGCTGTTGATTGCATCTGCCGCACCACTGTCCACATTGTAATACCCTGTACCTGATGTTGCAGACAAAGTTGGGGCAGTTCTCATTGTTACAGGAAATTGTAATAAACCATTAACCTGAGTAGCGCTTGCATAAAAGCCAAAACCAATCATTTTTGATGTTCCGCTAGCGTGTAAGTAGTAATACCTTTGACAAGCGGCTAATTCTAAAGCGTAAGTAGAAGTATTACGAGCAAAGCCAGATGCAGCACTTGCGACCTCTAGCTGAATACCTGTGATCTCGTAATAGTCATTTGTGCCTGCTGTGCCTGTAGGTGTAAAACCAAACAAGAAACCTAACTCTGTCGCAGTTGAACCGACTGACGCTGAGTAAGTGAAACGCTGCCAAGTTGTTGTTAAAGTTGCAACCTGAGAAACAACATCGACTGAACCTGTGTAACCAGCAGTAATAAGGTTTTGATCTGTGCCTGTACCACTGCGCAAAACAACATTAAGAGCATTAGAAGTAGCAGAATAATTAGCACCAGCACGAGCATAAAATGAAAATGTAATTGTCTTTCCAGCAAAAGGAATTGAATTAACAGTCTCAAAGCTTTGCACTACATAAAGTGAGCCTGTACCAGTCTGACCAGAATTGCGCTGATAACGCATTGCATACTGAATAAACGGAAGATTAGTTGAATCTCCAGTTGCTTGTCGTGAAATTGTGCAAGCTTGGTTAGCACCTGTTCCTGTCTGATATCTATCTGCTATGAAACCAGATGTGTAACCAGTAGATGCAGCAAGGCTGATAGAAGTACCGCGTTGCCAGATGTCCATTCCACCATTGATAACACCATTCTTACCAGCAACCTGTGCTGATCCTGTTGATGGTGTTGACCAAGCGACTCCAGTTGCAGCAGTTGAATCTGCTGTAAGAACTGTGCCGTTTGCTCCAACAGTGACATTAGCAGGTGTGGAAGCAGCTGTAGCAGCAGCAATAGATCCTTTAGCAGTAAAGGTAGATTTAGGTGTCATCGTTGCCATAGTTGTATCAATGGCATTGCCTAATGTGCGGATGGATAATGCACCATTCTTGACTAGATCTGTGTTATCGGGTTCTAGCCACCCGTAATTAGGACTCGTTGCCATTTAAGATAATACTCCTGTCGCGTTATTCCATGTAAGTGTAGCATTTGTGGTTGCCCATGTTATAGTGCTAGGGACTACTGTGTCCCATTGTGTCGTACTGAGAGATAGATCTGTAGCTGTGATGTAAAGGGTTAGATCGACATAAGTCGGTGTTGCTCGCATAGCGATGTTTTCCACAAAACCATCGAATGTGCCACCGAGAAGGTTGCTAGGCAGGTTGCTAATAAGCACAGGTTGCCCAAAGAAAACACCAATAAGGCTATCAAGCATTGTGCTAGGCATATTAGGGTTATCAAGTCTGAAGGTAATAGCTTCGAGCTGATTACGAGGAGATCTACGAAGGTTTAACTGGCGATTGGCAATATCGGTCATCTCTGTAACACCCTTGATATTGGACTCTTGGGATCGTTCATAAGTGCCGTATTGAGCAATAGAGTCTGGATCTGACACGCTGTAGGTCGATCCGTATCCTGTGGAGTATTTGTATATGAGGCTGTTACGAATGCGAGAAATAGCAGTAGTAGATCTAATACTTGTAGGAGTGGCATAATCTCCATCAAGAAATGTATAACCATTTGCTGAAAGATAGTTGGATCGATGATCTGCATCATCAAAACAGACATTGCCGTAACGGTTCTCATAAACTTGCCCAAGTCCTGAATTGGCAATCTGATCAGTCAAGGTCTGAGATTTAGCCGTTGCACTAGCTGCAAGAGCAATCATCGTGTAAAAACCAGAATCCACAGTGCCGACATAAGACTCGGCGTTTTCCCATGTGACTGTTGCAGGATAGGTATCCCAAGTAACTGTAGGTGTCACTTCAGCCCAAGATAGGTTTAGTGCGCCATTTAGAATAGCTGCAATCTGAGCTCCATCTAAGCCTTCCGCAATAGCAGTGTTATATACAGCCTTTGTCAGTTTGGCAAGTGAGCCAATACCAAGAATTGTGCCAGTAGTTACATAACCAGTCTCGTTTGGGCTACGAACTGCAATAGAAAAATCTGATACCTCTCCACCAAATACAGTGACATAAGTACCGCTATAGTCTTTAATTTCTAAAGTGATGTTTTCAGTTACATTGATTGTAAAAGGCGTGTTGTCAGTATTGATTATTTCTACTTGGCAGTAACCTGCTGTAGCTTGTCGATCAATGTCTGTACGACCTGTTGAATAACTGACAGAAGTAACGCTTGTATAGACATTATCTCCTACCGTTACTCGCCATGCTGGAAGCCATGCCATTAGTAACTGCCACCTCTTAAAGTGCCTCGATCTACGGCATCTTGAATAACTTGATTAACGGCTTCTGCAATCGCATTAGGATCACCAATCCCAGTTGTTACAGTGATGTTAATATCACGAGATCCCACAGCACCAGAATTAAATAATGAGCCACCCTCACCTATTCGAGCAGAACCTGCACCAAATGATCCAATATTTCCACCCGCAAAAGAATTTACAAGCGCATTGAATGTTCCAACGTCCTCAATTGCTTGAAATACTGGAGCCAACCCATCTACTAATTTTATGAATTCTGTCCCGTTATCTGCAATGACAGATATTACGCCACCCAGTGATGCAACATTTTCATTTAGACTGGCGATTGTCGTTGCTGGAGATAAACCTACAATACTGGGCGCTGGAGCACCAGCAGTTGCTCCACTTTTAGGCATACCATTAATTTGATTGAGTAGTGAGATGGCTAAATTAAGATTGGCTATATCAATAAGAGCTTTAGGTTGAATCCCTTTAAGAATATCAGCAATAGTTTGCACTGTTGCCTTTTGTCCATTAAGTTGTCCTAAAATTTCAGTATCTTTGTTTAATTTGGCAGTTGCTGCTTCGATGGCAGCAATATCACCTGAAGCAATTGCTTTTTCCAAATCGAGAATATCCTGCTTAACTTTTAAACGTTGGATGTCGTTTGCTATAGCAAGAACTTGAGCAGCGTTAGTTGCTTTCCCTAGTAATTCGGCTTGGTTAATCATTGCCGCATTAAGTTGAATAGCATCTAAGTCAAAGATATTGCTCCCTTTATTCAAAGCAAGATTAGCCTTATCAATGGCGGCGGCTAACTTTTTAGATTTAACGATGGATAAGGCTGCTGCTGCCTGATCTTTAGCAAGTTTAGCCATAGCTCTTTCTTGCTTTAAAGCTTCTTCTCTAGCTTTTTTAGCAGCCTGTTGATTCTTGAAAGTACCAGCTGGGCTCTTAGATCGAGGTGCTTTAACTTTATCGACAGGAATAAATCCATACTTAAAATCAACTTGGTCAAATATCTGTTGCAAACTCATTGCAGAAGTACCTGTTGCTAAACGTATTAACTCAGCAAAAGAAGTAGATAGTTTATCTATTTTCGTAGTGGTTTTGTCAATGTCTCCACCACCCAATTTAATAACAGCATCTAGTAAAGCACCGCCAATTACTTCTTGGGCATTTGAAGCGGCTACCGTTAGTTTGTCTAACTTACCTGAGTAAGTATCGGCTGCTAAGGCTGCCTGACCATTACTGACAACTGCTATTCTTTTTAGAATGTCCTCAAAGGACATAGCCGCTAATTGTACTTTTGTTAAACCTAAACCATACTTTTGCAATCCTTTTGTATTGCCAACATAAGCACGAGCTAGATCATCTGCAACAGAAACGACATCTTCGCCGCTTAGGGCAGATAAATCTAGAGCAGTTTTGAGCAGGCTTTGAGACTTTTTGTAATCTCCAGTCGTAGTAACTAACTTCTGGTAAGCAGGTCTTAACTTGTCATCCAATACGCCATATTGTTTTTCTAGCGTAGATATAAAGTTTTTAACTTCAGGATCTGCAAAGGCTAGCCCTAAATTAACAAGAGTACGACTAAGTACCTTTGCCGCTTTATCATCAGCTGCAAATGCTTGAATTGCTGCTTTGCTGTAATTGACTACAGCTCTAGTGCTAAAGGCAATACCAAAAGCCCCAGCCAAGTTTCTAACTGATTTGTTCAAGCGGGCAGTTGCTGAATCAGCTTGCTTAAAAGCTTTTTTGCCAGTGAATTCAGCAGCTAAATCTATGACTATTTTGCTCATGCTGATTCCCTTGCGCTGCTTACAGTAGTTCGCTTATTAAACTTGATTCTTGTGTTTTCAATAGCCTTAAAAATAGCTGCTGTTTGTTGACCTTGATCTTGTTCCCAAGCACGAAATATGACACGCCCGCGCATATCTCCAGCACTTGACTTACGACCGTAAATTGGTCCTTGTTGAACGAATCTAGCACCCGCATTAGGGTTATTTGATTTGCTTCTTGGATCACCAGTTGGATTCAAGCGACCAGCAGTCTCATAAATTGCACCAGCAGCTGAACTGTTTTTAATACGAAATAAAGATCTAAAACCTTTTGAATTTGGTTTGCCATAACCTGTGCGATAGACAATGCCACGCTTAATCTCACTAGCATTGTAAAGAGGAAACATGCGGACTCGACCTTCTGTATTGAAGGTTCTAAACATTGAAGTCTTAGCAGTTATCCTTTTCCCAGAAGCATTGTCATTCCAGTTATATAAATTATTAGGAGCCATAGAAGGTATAAACCCTCTGGCATCTTTTTGAATAACCTTCAAAGACTTTGTAATCTCAGCAGTCAGTTCTTTAGCCAAATCTGGAGCATAGGCATTAAGAGCCTTACGGAGTGCGATTACGCCCTTTGCTTCTACTGGCATTCTCTGTCTCCTTCGCTTCATCTTTGAGACCCTGCAACAAGGCTTGGAGCATTATTGGGTCTAACTCAAGTAACTGCTGTGGCGGGATTTGCAATCTAATGCTCAATCGAGCGATCAGATAGGTGAAAGGCAAATCTCGCTTTAAGCTAAAGGGTCGGAGTCTAATACCTCAACACTTTTTAGAGTGCCGATAAAAGTCTCTAACCTTCCATCTACTGGCTCACCTAGCCGCTTACAAACTTCATGAGAAAGGTAATACACTTGACTCTGCATTTCTTCTTCACGAAATGCCTTATGGAAACCAATCTTGTAGTGCTGTTCGAATGTGTATTCGATAAGGGGCGTGATTTCCCCTTGCACTACTTTTCCATCTACAAATGTAATTTTTAACTGTGCCATGATTTGCCCCTTTATTAGTTTATTAGAATGAACCTGTTGATGTTACAGTGATTGCACCTGAGACTTGAAAAGTCAAGCTTTGTGTTCCTAGATCAGCAACAGCTCCGTTAATTGGAGTAATTGAATCAACCAAAATTAAACCCGAATAAAATGGGTTTGCGGCTGATCCTGTAGTTGACTTATCAAGAGCGCACTTGAAGTAAGCATTTGACTTAAATAGTGTGTTCATTGTCTGAAGTACAGCAGAAGCTGCATCATCATTGATCAGTTCAACTGTCAGCTGATTATTTTCTAGCCCAGAAACATAACGATGCCCTGTATCGCCCATTGCTGTTGTCTCGATCTGATCTACAGCGCGAGTCAATGTGAAACTTGTTACGTACGCGCTAAGATCGATTGAGGCAGGGTCTGTTGTGCCTACTTTAAATCCAACCTTATTTACTATTCCCTGTGCCATGATTATTCCTCATCTTTCTTAGTGACTGGTTTTGGTGCTGGTGTTGATGCAGCCTGCCCGATTTTTACGAGCCATTCCGCATTTGCTTTATCGTTATCTATATCGGACATATTAACTCCAACTCGTTAGGATGCTTACGGACATCTCGCAGCTTAGCAAATCTCCACTTGCAGCATTGAGAACACTAGGTGCGCTTATTGCGCTTACATTATAGGTGAAAGAAGATGCAGAAAGCAGGTTAAACACTCTAACTACAAAATCTTCTATGCCATTCAAATTGCCTTCGTTATCGAATAAAGCGGTCGTTATGATCAGCTTGAAGTTGGCAAAAGGACTAATTGAAATCTGTGAGTTATTGTTTGGAGTCAAGTACGGATTATCTGGACTGACAATAACTGAATTTGCGAGCACAGTAGCTGGTGGAAATGCAAATGTTTGCCAGCGTGTGTTATCTACTAATGCAGTTGCTAAAGTAGTTCTAAGAGTAGTTATTGCAGGTGTTGGCATTATCCCACCATTGATCTTGGATCAAGTGCATGAGCTATTAATCCTCTGACCTTAGCGAGCAACTGAGCTGACATTCGGTAAGGCGAGGGCTGGAAATCGACAAGGTTAGAACCTGAAAGGGTAGCGGTTCTAGATTGCCAGATTTCTGTGCTTACCATGACGGCAGCATTTTGAACAGCAGCGTCTAAAGTCCAATCAGTATAAGTAGTTGTAGAAACAGTTCCATAAGGAAAAATTGGATGATAAGCCTGAGCAGTAGAATGGCTTGTATTCATTGTTATTGAGTAATTGCCCACTGCTGTGATTGTCTTAGTTCCATTATACGAAGAACCCGAATTAGCAATGGTTACGCTCTGACCTACATAAAAAGTATCGCGAACTGGATCATCAAAGTAAAGAGTTCCTTGTCCGACTATGTTTTCGTGTGCAACTGAAAACCATTTAGGAGCCCATAGCATTGGAAGTAGGACAGCATCTGCTGCGTCGCACACTTCTTGAATTGTCGCATCTGAATATAGCGAGCCTACGCCAAGAACGCTTTTGAGTTCAGCTACCGTGCAGAGTGACATTCCGATTCCTTTCTAAAGACTAAGAGGGGCAGAGGGCTACTGCCCCTCTTAGCGACTTAGGGTTGCTTAGGTAAGGTTGAACTTACGGATAGCAAGAGGGTTCTTGACTGCGATAGCCAAATAACCATAGACAGCGATTTCAACCTGTCCTGAACCTAAAACCTGAACCTGCAAGCGAGTTGTAGGTGATTCGTAAGTTGTGTATGACTCTGGTGAAACGATGTAGCAAGAATTATCAATAACTCCAGATACTCCGATGTTTGGATCAACATAAAGGTTAAGTCCAAGAACTGAGCCAGTTAGAGCTGTTGGAGCAGCTGCACCTGAAGCGTTAGCTGGTTGTGATGCTGTGTAGAGGCTACGACCTGTTGAATCTGCGTAACCCATGATTGCAGCCCAGACATCTGTTGAAGCAACAAGGTTACGAGCGAATTGACCTGTTCCCTTGTAAGCAGCAGCAGTTTCTGTTGCAACGAATGACTGGAATCCTGCTGCTGTTGCAGCTGTTGTTGATGCTGCTGTACCACCAGCAAGAAGTGCTGCAATTACTGCTGCATCTGTTGCGTTAGCGTATGCATTCGAAAGATTCTTAATCATTTCGTCATAGAACAAAGGAGCTGATCTGTCAAGGAGCTCCCAGCTCACAAATTGGCGCCCTGCGAACTTGTTAATATCCACTGTAAGATAGTCAGAAGTCATCCCGACTGCTGTAACAGCAGCACCTTCATTTACATCTGCAACTGAGCCATTGCCAGTTACACGAGGAATTGTAAAGCTAAGTCCTGAAGCAGGAAGTGCTCCACGAGAACCTGCTTCAATTGCAGCTCGTGATGTAACCTGATTAGTAATAAATTCGTTCATGTGCAAAGGCAAAGTTAAACCTGTGTTTGTAGTTGTTGAATCATCAGCTGCGCGAACAATGCGTAGTGATTCTTCTGAACCTGTTGCTGCCTTGATTGTGTGCTCCAAGTATTGACCTGAAGTAATTGGTGCAGTGCGCTCACGCACATTTGTTACAGTCACAGTTGGTCGAGCAGCTTCAACCGCTGCTGCCTCTACTGGTGCTGCAACTGTCTCTGGAGTATTCTCCACAGCTGTCTCGCTTTCTGTTGGTTGGGTTTCTTCTACTACTTCAACAGGAACTTCTTCCTCTGAAGCAGCAATATCAGTGACTTGAGCCGATTTAAATGCTGGCTCTGTTACAAGGCTGACTTCAATAATTCGACTTGAAGTAACATGCATAACACCAGCTTTGCGATTTGATTTTAGAACTTCAACGCCAACACTAAGACCTGAAGTTAATCCTTCAGATGCAGTGATCAAAGCGTCAGAACCTCTTGTTGAACTTGAAATTTTGAAGCTGGCATAAATACCTTCTCCATCAACTTCGTTAAAAAACATTGCCTTGCCTAAAGGCTCTTTTGTGTTGTGCTGATTTAATAATTTTACAGACTTAGGATCTTCTGGAAGTTGGATGCTTCCCTTTTCAAATACAACTGCGCCTGCTGAAGTTGAACCAACTTCGCCTGTGCCCATTGGCACGATCTTGCCAGAGATAACTCTCTTAGCAGTGTCAGCAGTTAGATCTGCTGAGAATGTGAGGATATTTTCCATTAGCTCATGCCTTCGCTTCCATTAGGTGTTAGGTCTGTCATTTCCATCGCTTGCTCTGGAGTAATAAGTCCAAGTGATAGCAACTTTTCAATTACAAGTAATTCATCTATTGGATTAGCGCGCAAGAATGATGCGTCTAAATCAAATCGAACTTCATTACCATTAGCAGTAATATCATTCATTGACAAACGATCTTCTATTGCACAAATGAAAGGTTGCAAAGTTAGCGAGACGAACTGTTTGCGAGAATCTAACAAATTGGAGTAGGTCATACTATTGTTAGCGTCGGCGGATAAATAAAATGCATCGACATTGCAAAGACGCGCAATCTGAGTCGCATAGTCTTGTTTTGCTTCGTTATACATCATGTCTTTAGGTGAGAAAGATGTCGCGTTGTAACTAAGAGTAGAAGTCAAATAAGCAGTTGCACGATTTGCTCTTGCAGTTTTCCAAGCAGCTAATAATCCTTGAACTTCTTTTGGATCAAGGTCAGCACCAGAATTGGAAATGTAACCAGAAGGCATTGGAG
>Ga0209500_10003302_pt1 | contig 11101 bp, 14 predicted proteins | sample S_140212_EF_Meta_FD_187323 | JGI IMG/M metagenome (GOLD analysis project Ga0209500, IMG submission 187323) | Freshwater microbial communities from Lake Simoncouche, Canada to study carbon cycling - S_140212_EF_MetaG (SPAdes) (version 2) | ecosystem: Environmental > Aquatic > Freshwater > Lake ...
CAAGGCCCGTTCGATCGCCGAAGTCGTCCGCGACCACATGAGCCGGCGGAGCTACGTCCTCTTTCTGGCCTTCGTGTGGATCGCGCTGGTCTACATCATCGTCGCCTTCACCGACATCACCGCCTCGAGCTTCGTCGGCAAGCAGGTGCTCGAGAATGGCGCTGGAGTGTCGGGGGGTGGGATCGCCTCGTCGAGCCTTCTCTATCTCGTCCTCCCGCTCGTCATGGGCGCCTGCATGCGGTTTCTGAAGATGCCGATCTGGCTGGCAACCGTGATCTTCGTGCCGCTGGTTGGCGTGGCGATCTGGGTCGGCCAGCTGATGCCCTTCGATCTCGCCTCCACCCTCGGCACGACCGACGCCACTGCCCAGAAGATCTGGGGCGTGTTGCTGCTCGCCTATTGTCTCGTGGCGGCGATGGCGCCGATGTGGCTCCTCCTCCAGCCCCGCGGCCACCTCGGCGGCTGCTTCTTGTATGTCGCGCTGTTTGGTGCGGCGATCGGCCTGATCCTTTCCGACACGCTCGTGGCGGGGGATTCGCAGATCCGCTATCCGGCCTTCACGGCCTGGACGGCAAAGTCGGGGTCGCTTGTGCCGATGCTCTTCATCACGATCGCCTGTGGGGCCTGCTCTGGCTTTCATTCGCTGATCGCCTCCGGCACGACGAGCAAGCAGCTGAAAAACGAGCTCGACGCCCGGCCGATCGGCTATGGAACGATGCTGCTGGAGGCTCTTGTGGCGACGGTCAGCCTGTGCTGCGTGATGGTGCTCCCGGCGGACGATCCGCGCACCTTGCAGCCGCCGAACTTTGTCTATGCCCTCGGCATGGGGCGCTTTCTCGAGATCCTCGGGATTCCGACGGCGCTCGGCGTTTCCTTTGCGCTGATGGCGTTCACGACCTTCGTCTACGACACGCTCGACGTCTGCACGCGGCTGGGCCGCTACATCATCCAGGAGCTCACCGGCCTCTCCGGCAAAGCCGGGGCCTGGCTCGGCACGGGGCTCACGGCCGGTGCTCCGCTGTTCTTCCTCTTGCGGCCCCATCTCGATGCGGCCGGGAATCCCGTGCCTGCCTGGAGGACGTTTTGGAATCTCTTTGGCGCGAGCAATCAACTCCTGGCAGCGCTGACACTCCTGGGGATCACCGTCTGGCTGTGGCGGACGCGGCGGGAAGTGTGGGTGTGGTATGTGACCGGTCTGCCGACGCTCTTCATGTATGTGATGAGCACCTGGGCGCTTGTTTCCCTGACGCTGCCGAAGTTTCGCAATGAAAACGGCTGGACGATTCCCGCCGATCCGGTGCCCTGGGCCGGTGTGGTGTTGCTCGTCCTGGCCGGAGTGATGCTCGTCGAGGCGATCCGGGCGATCGTGGGCAACAGCACGCCGCCGCAGCGCACCTCCGCCGCCGGCCTGCCAGCCGCCGGGGCGGCGGGATGAGCCCGCGCGGCGGGGGAGAGCGCGGAAAGCCGCGTCGCGCGGCGGGCGCTCCAAAGCCAGAAAAGGTCTGCCCGGCGTGCGGCCGGCCCTTTCAGTGGCGGCGAAAGTGGGCCGCCTGCTGGGAGCAGGTGAAATACTGCAGCGACCGCTGCCGCGCCCGCGGGCCGGGGTGAAGCCACCGGCCGGGCACGAATGACTCGCTCGGCGTAAGGATAAGCCTGATCACACCATGCGTCGAACAAGCTCCACTTGCGCGACACGGTCATGCTCCCGGATCGCAAACAACACTCGAAGTGGTGGGGCGAACAAGGATCGAAGCCCTTCAGCGACCGTTTCGCCCTTTTCGGAAGCATCGGTTGCCAAGGCAACGTCGATCGCTCGCACGGCGGCGGTGATCTCGTTGCGGTCAGTCGCCACGAGCCAGAGCTCCGTCAACTCGTCCTCGGCTTCACGATGCCATGTCACCGTGTAACGCATCATCGATTGCCTGGAGCTTGTAGCCGCTCCAGCACTTCTCCGGTCGACCTACCGGCATCCCCCGACGCTGCTCGCTCAGCCGCGATGGAAACCTCATGACCTGAAAAACGTCGGGCAAAATAGCCCAGCCGGTTGCCTTGAGCGTCGACAATCTCGACGCTCTCGATCGCGTCGGCGAGCAGCTTCGCCTGCTCGGCTGTGACCACAAGTTCGACCATGCCAGAAGCCTCCGGGGGGCGTGATTTCGCCAGTGTAAACCACGGCGGTCGGATCACCAAAAAGGGATGGAACCTGTTGAACATCGCCCTCCCAATCCCCGAGGAATGTGGAGTGGATTCAACCAACCCTGTCGACCCGTCCGGCGGTGCTCCACCACGACTGAATCTCCCCCTGACGCGAGCAGGACCTGGGTCTGGCAGTGGGTGTTTCCGGCGGCTCGCTGCTACCGCGATCGCGAGTCCGGGGGCCTCTTCCGGCACAACGTCCACGAATCGTTGATCCAACGGAACATGCATCAGGCCGTGGTGGCGGCGGGGATCGGCAAGCGGGCGACCTGCCACACGCTCGAGTCTTCCTTCGCGACTCACCTGTCGCTCGATGGTTATGACATCCGCACCGTGCAGGAGTTGCTCGGCCATAGCGACGTGAAGACGACTCTTGTTTACACGCACGTGCTCAACAGGGGCGGCCGCGGAGTGTGCAGCCCCGCGGACCGGCTGGGCGGCCGGCCCAACACGGCCGATGTGCCAGGACACCGAGACCGTAAACGACCAAGTGGCGGGCGGTGAGCGTAGAACGGGTCGGGGGCAGGTTCGAGCCGGAACTCATGGGAAGACCTCTCCTGGGCCGGGGTCTCCACGAACGCCAGCCGACGCTCCGCTCGGGGCGAATCGGATCGGCAGGCGCCGGAAACCAGCCTTGTGCGCCCCGGCACGACCCACTCCACCGCGGGGGCATGGTATACTGCAGTCGGCGCCTGTTATCAACCTTCGTGCAGCGAGCACGATTCGACGGAAGCCCAGAAGACAAAGCGGTTTGCGATGCCCCTGGGCGGAATCCGACAGCGCGATAACAGGCGCTGCCGGCAGGATACACAGACCGTAGAAATACAAGTGATGCCACACAGCAAACGATGACTTCAATTCCATCCCAATCTGAGATCAATGACTTTGTTGCGGCATGTCCCAAGAACGTGCCGCAATCATTCGTCGATTTCCACCGTAAACACGGTGCCGTAAAGATGGACATCGAATCGATTGGCTCTGGACTCGTATGGATGTGGCCGTTGCGTGACGTTCTGCAATTCAGCCACGGATACGGATTTGATGAATTCACGCCCGGCCTATTAGGCTTTGGTACTGATGGCTGCGGAGAACTTTACGCAATTGATGTGCGTGTAGACGGAACCTGCGATGTCGGTGACATCCCCGCAACGTCGCTCCAATGGGAAGACTTTCGAGAATCGTCTCCTTCGTTCGATGCCTTCGCCGACAAACTCATGGCAGGTACACCGATCATTGAACCCGATGACGTGGATGCAAGCTCTCAGTAAACGGTGGCAGAACAAACCGTTGCACACGGAGTCGCGGGCCGCGCGGGTTCTAAAATAAATGTCGTTCGCCGCGGCCCGGTGAACGGTGCCGTTCGCCAGTAGAATGCATCGATGCAAACCGTCTATATCGAGACGTCTGTCGTCAGCTTCCTTCGGGAGAACCTCTCGGCTTCACCCGAGTCGGTGGAGCGGCAGTTGCTGACCAGGAGGTGGTGGAACATCTACCGCCATCGGTACGAGCTCGTGACGTCGCAGTATGTCGTTGATGAGGCTCGCATCGGCCAAGCGGACCGCGCTCAAGAGCGGCTTGGCTATCTGGCTAGAGTTCCGCTTGTGCCGCTCAGCGATGAGGTCGATGCTTTGGCTGACCAAATCATGAGCCGGGCGATACTGCCGAAGGATGCACTGGTTGATGCCCTCCACATTGCCTCCGCCGCAGTGAGCCGCGTAGACTACCTATTGACGTGGAACTGCTCGCACATAGCGAACCCTATGATCTTGCCTCGCGTATTTCGCACCCTGGATGATTTCGCTCTTCCGTTTCCAGTGATATGCACACCAAAGGACATGCTTGAGGAGTACGGCGATGACTCAGCGAATTGATCCGATTATCGAAGAGCTTCACGAGGTGCGACGCGAGATCGCCAAGCGATTCGAAGGCGATATCCATCGGATATCTAAGGATGCCCGACAGCGGCAGGCTCAAGAGGGCCGCCCCGTATGGCACCCAAAAGCGGCGAACCAAGCCTTGCAGCAGACTCGCGACGGCGTCCAGCGGCATTGATAGTCGGTTGGCTGCGAGCTGCTGAAGGCGAGCGTTCGGCGGCAGGAGAACTTTGGTGAGTGCTAGTCTCCCGCCGGCACTTATGCGGCACTTGGCCGACGCCACCGTCGAGGTGATGTCGTGGTCGGCCGCGTCCGGCGAGCTGCTGCTGCGGATCCGCAAGGAGATCGGCCCGGAGTCCGGGCTACTTCGATTCGGTGGGGTCGGGGTCGTGCACTTACCGCCGCGGTTCACCATCGCGGCCCTCGTCGCCACCGACCGAGTCGGCGAAGACACGCTGTTCGAGATCGCGGAGGCTTGGGGCGAGTCGTACAGGGTGGTGGCGTCGTCAGTGGAGTACGCGCCGGACGCCGAACCAGGCGCTGCAGCAGGCAGCGGGGGCGGGTAAGCTTTTCGAGGGGAAGTGCTCCAGCGGCCCCCGCCGCCGCTGATCAGCTTTCACGTTCGGCGACAAGACCATGACCACGTTTCGGCAACTGAACGAAGGGTGGAACGCTGATCCCAACGATCCGGATCCAAAGGTCACCGTCGGTGGCCCGGATGTGGTCGTCTCGTTCCGAATGAACCGGTTCCTATTTCCCAAATTCAGTCCTGACGATGTGGGACACCTTCGATTTCTGTCCTGCCAGCGCTATCGCCTTGGTTCCACAAATGACGAAGGGTGGTTCCGTGGTCAGTGCCGCTTTAGCGACATCGCGCCGCAATGGGGCGAGTTCTACGAGGTGAACGGTGACTTGCGGTTGACGGAGTGCCCAGACGACTGGGTTGCGTTGGGCCAGGTACAGAACAGTTCCCGGCACTTTCCTTTCTACTTCAGAGACGGGACGTTTGAGTGCGACGCGTCAGAGTGGTCATTTGAGGTTGCCAAAGCCGGATCAAACGCTGGATCAGTCGGCGGATAGAATCCTGCGGTGAGGCGGAGGCAATCGTCCGCCGCTGATCTACTTCATCGTTATCCCGCTTGTGCGACGCACATCCGATGAGCACTCTGCCTCAAGAGGCAAACACCTACCGCGTTGCCCTGCTCATCGGCGTGGCCGATGTCGACACCGTCATTGCTTGGGCAGACCGGCAAATCCAGGCGGAAGCCATAGCAGCAAATCCGCTCATTGAGGTGTCTCTTGGCCGGGTAACCGTTCACACCCCGGGCCGGCAAATCGCTGGAAACTGGGCTTTTCTCGAGGGCCGATTGCAGCCAAAAAAGGGGTATGACGCTGCAAATCACCGAAGAGCAGATTTCGAAGTGGCCGCCAGACGCCCAGGCAGTGGTGCGGTTTTTGTTGGCAAAAATTGCTGAGCTCGAGAAGCGGTTGGAGCAGTTCGAGGGCCCGAAGACACCGCAGAACTCTTCCCTGCCCCCGAGCAGCCAACATCCGCATGCGGCGCGGCCGACGCGACATAAGTCGAAGCGCAAGCGTGGCGGGCAGCCGGGGCACCGCAAGTACGATCGGGCGTTGATTCCGACGTCAGACTGCGACGAGACGAAAACACTCAAGCCCACCGCATGCCGGAGGTGCGGAACGCGGCTCTCGGGATCGGATCCCGCCCCGCTGCGGCATCAGGTCTGGGAACTGCCTGAGATCAGGCCGCTTGTGACGGAATACCAGCGGCATCGGCTCACCTGCCCGTGCTGCAGCGAAACGACCTGCGCGGCACTGCCGTCGGGTGTGCCGACCGGCCAGTCGGGACCGCGGCTCGTGGCGTTTTCCGGACTATTGATGGCATACTTTCGACAGAGCAAGCGGCGGACCGCACTGTTCCTTGAAGACTTGCTCGGCCAGCCCTGCTGCCCGGCCCTGACCGTCAAAATGCAGCACCAGGTCTCCCAGGCGCTTGCAGAGCCCTACCGAGAACTCAACGACGCTCTGGCCGATCAGCCGCAGGTCTTCATGGACGAATCGCCGACCAAGGAAGGACCCGCCCGGGCTTGGCTGTGGACGGCCGTGGCTCCCACATTTGCCGTCTTTGCAATCTGCCTCAGCCGCGCCGCGACGGCTATCGGCCAACTCTTGGGCGATGGGTTCACCGGCACCATCAACTGCGACCGTGCCAAGATGGACTGGCATGTTGGCCGGCTCCAATGGTGCTGGGCTCATCTGCAACGCGACATCCAGGCGCTGATCGAACACCCAGACAGCCCATGTGAAACGATTGGGACACGATCTGATGAAGCAGGTCACCGCGATGTTTAAACATTGGCGCGAATACGATGCCGGCATGATCTCACGGCGCACATTTCGCCGCCGTATGGCACCGGTGCGCGATACGGTTGACGGCCTGCTCCTGCGCGGGACGTGCTCAGGCAATGCCCGGTTGGTTGGCATGTGCACCGAGCTGTACGACCATCGGGATTGGCTCTGGAAGTTTGTCGATCAAGACAATATCCAGCCCACCAACAACACGGCTGAACGTGCCTTGCGGCATGCGGTCATCTGGCGAAAACTCTGCTTCGGCACCCAAAGTGACAAGGGGAGTCGATTCGTAGAACGGGCCCTGACGGTGATCGAAACCTGTCGGCTCCAGAAACGGAACGTGTTCGCCTACGTCACCGAGGCTGTCGAGGCCCAGATGGCCGGCCGGAAGTCGCCGTCACTGCTCCCCGCCCCGTGAACGGTTACCACCAGGGCGATCTCGAGCCACGGCACAATGGCCAGAAGTCTCTTCATTGCTCTTCCCAACCAGGACCCTAGTCCCCGCCGAGCAATATCTCAACCGGGCCGCTCGGCCACCAACTTCAGTAGGTCCCACTCATGTGCCTTCGATAGCCGGATTCATTTCGTGAGGAGAAGACAACCCCTGGACGCCCCACCGCGATCAACACACTACAACTTCTTAGGCGATACTGCGATTTTGAACAGTGGCTAATTCATGAGGATCAGGTAGGGAATTTTTATGTCATCTCTTCGCGGCGAGGTTGTGCGTATCGTGATAACGCCTTCCTCTGCCTTCCCAAGTGCGGCCCTGTTCACTCGAATCCTGACCATCATTTCTTCTTTGCCACTCTCCCGAGCCGACACAACTTCCCATGATACATGGCTCGGCGAGTCAACGGCGACAATCGCCGGGTTCTTCTCCCGGGGAAACACGAATCGTACCTCTTTCTCGCTCTCGTCCGACCGAAAAACAAGATATAAGGGCTCAGCGCGAGGGAGCGGCCAATAGTCGAAAGTCAACCTGGCGGAGTATGTAGTTCCGTCCGTAAACACGACACGAAACGATTGGCTTTGGGGGCCTGGGGCTTTTCCCGTCATATCAATACGAACCACAAAAGGGAGGCTGAAATCGAGCACTTCTCCCTTCCCGACTCCGACTGAAGTGCAACCGCAACTCTTGCTGATATCCTCGATCGTTTTCAACGATTGTCCACCGATGATTATTTCCTTCGAGACATTCTCGGTGACGACGCCGAGGTCGAAGACGGCCGACACTTCTTCCGCCGGAGATTGCTCCCCGGGAGTACCCGGGGAAACCGCTGCGGTGCAACCGGCGATCACTGCCAGAATTAGAAGCAGGCCAACTAGAAGGCCAAAGCGGCGAGTAGACGACCTGCACGCAAATTGCATTTCAGCTTCCGCCACCGGCAAATGGAACGATCAATGACGCCGCTAAACCCGAGTTGTGAAGGCACTTCCACCAATAATGTCCGGGCAATCGCACGCCCGCGCCATGAGCGCCATTCGATGCGTCCCAGAAACTGAATTCAACCGTGCCTCGGCCCGGCACTAGCCAACCATCCTCTTTTGTACACCCACCAGATGAACAGCGCGGCGACAACGCCTCCGTTCACGAGGACTATGAGTCGGGACCACAGTGAAGTGTGCCTGATCATAGGTGGTCGCAAATCTTCCGACGCCGCAGCCCTCGCAGCAGCGGCGAGTTTCACCGACTCCTCACGCTGCGCAAATTCTTTCAGCTTTGCTTTCGCGATGTCGGCTTGCGGTGGATCCGAGCGACTAAGGTCGACTGCTGCCGTAAACTCGCCGGTGGCGCTATCCAAGTCGCCAATTTTCTCATAGGCCAGGCCCTTAGATATGCGAAACAATACCTCATTGGACCGAAAGTAGTCAGGGTAGTCGCTCGTCAAGCGGTCAAGCGTTTTCAACGCGGGGAGCGGCTGTCCAGCTGCTGTCGCGATATGGGCCCACTGAAGTTGGTAACCAGGCTCTAGTTTCGTTTCAGGAAAGCGTGACCTCATTTCCTCCAAGTAGCGCAGCGCCTCTTTCGGTTCTCCTGCTTGATAGAGATAGAGCACAAGCGCAAAGATTACGTCCTTCAAGGACTCGCTGGCGTCAGCGTGCTCTATCTGCTTATCGATGATAGGGAGAGCAACTTCAGGCTGCTTGTTTCGCAGATACAGTCGTGCCATTATCAGCTCTAGCCGCTGGTGAATATCGCTTAGGCGCGAATCGTCCAGCCATTCGTGCCCCAGCGAGAGTGCATTTTCCAATGAGGCGTCAGCCACCACCTGTAACGCACTGCACGCCAAGGAGTCGCGGTCCTCCGTGGCCTCGGTGATCCGCAGCTTTATCAGCGCAATTCCGTCATCTACTTTGCCCTGCTTCAACTTGAGCCATGGCAACATCAGGGCGTCGCCCGTGGCTACATCAGGCGACTCCAAGGCCAACTGTTCGGCAGCGGAAAAGTCTTCGGCTCTCAGTAACGCCTGAAATCGCTGAGATTCAGACACTTCCGCTGAGCCGCGATCCTGGGAATACAAGAATACCGGATGCGCTGCCACGGCGAGCGCGAATGCCCAGACGAGGAAACGGCTCCTGTTGTTGCAGAATACCATCATTTCTAAAAGCCCTCCCAAATGAGCTGCCTAAGTCGCACCTGCCCTTACGGTGACATCGATGCCCTTGCATTCAATCCCGATCAGATGGGCGGCGGGCAAATCGGATTGCAGGGACTCGGAATTTCGCAGGGCAGCTCATCGCACACGACGTTCTGAAATTCCTTCAGCGAACTTGTCACCGCAGGGTCGTCGCACGACGTTGGCAATCCCCTCGCGCCCCCGGTATAGCCCTCGGGCGGAGCGCAGCGGAACTGCTTTGTGGTGATCTTGTACTTAAGCCCGGCTCGAGTCAGGCAGCACGAGCACCATGACTTTATGGTTACGCGTGATCCCGACTGAGTATTTCCGCACCCAGCGGTTACTGTTTTTGTTTCACCGTACTGGCTCGCCAAGCCCCACGCCTGGGGGCCAACATTTCCACTTATCTGCCAAGTCCGCACGGATGTTACAGAGAGGACGGCTACGCAGGTCTTCTCTACGGGCTGGGCTCCGGCGCTGGGGCAACTGCCAATGATAAGCGGCCCCGCGATGCCGCTAGTCTCTATGGGATAATCAACGATGACGCTCCCAGGTACTTCAGTTAGTGTGAAGCTCGCCATAAAGCGAGTGCAGACAGCATCGCAGGCCTCCGGCCAGAACCCCGTGCAGGAGCACCCAGCTTCGAGGTGCTCCGCCGTCGTCAACATTGAAAACAGACCTAGCAGCATTACCAATCGCGTGCTTTTCATTGCGTGACTTCCGAGTGCGGGAGTTTTTATCACAAAATGGTGCTGAGTGACTGCGACTGTCGACCGCACCTCTGAACCGAGTCTATAACTGGACGTGTGGATTGCCTGCACGCCATTCGCGAGGAGTTAACCGCGGGCACTCAGATCCGGGGCGCGGGCGGGCAAATCGTCGTGCAGGGGTCTGGAGGAGTGCAAGGCGCCTCTCTGCAAGGACTGCCCGCGTACACCTTGTTGGAGCCGGAAATGACGTTCCCGCAGGAGATCGGTTTCGCATCTCCGGGCGGCGCTATGCATCTCATTTGTTTGGTTGTTGTCATGTAGAGCAGTCCTGCCTGCATGTGGCAGCAGTGGCACCAGAAGTTGAGTTGACCGACGGCCGAGCACTCGGCGTTGTAGTCGACACTGCCTCCTCTTTCAGAAGAAACTCCCCACAGCTTCGCACTAATGCTACCAGTAATACTCCAAGCCGACGTGGTTCCCGTTCCTCCGTTGGCCCTGCAAGTCTTGGACGGGGGTGTCGCCCCGGCGTATGGGCAACTGCCGGTAGAAAAGATCGATTCGGCTAGAACTTCATATGTCTCGGCGGTGATGATCGTTCCTGGAATCTCTTGCCAGTTATAGGTGAGGTAATACGAACTCGTACCTGCGTTTTCGCAGGTGCATGCACCGTGAGATTCTGGCGACAGTCGATGGAGGAAAAGGAGGATGACTAGGATTGTTATTGATGGCCTCCACGAAGGTCCAGTGGGATGCTCGGCCGTGAATCGCAACCACTGTATTACAAGTTGGCCGTATGTGGCGACGGTGCCTTTGCCGCAGTGACCGAGGTCTGGGAGTGCGCTCCATTGGAGGCTAGGGTTCATCGGGTGCTCCAGTCAGGTATTAGACGCCTCGTTGAAGTGGCACCGTTGGAAGGTACCTGGGACCAATCATCCGCCGTTCATTCGGGGGAAAGACGGAGTTTGGATGTCCGTGCTTTGCACGACTAACCCCGCGGAGTTCCCTCCCGTGGCCTAGGTTCGCCCCCTTTTTCGGCAATTTATGTCCCCCTCCTTGACCTGTCAAGAATGGCCCTCCGACTTTCAGAGAGGCCGGTCGGCTCACGGCCGAGCGGTCCTTTTTTGGCTGTCGGGTGGGTCCGATTATCAGGTGGGGGGGGAGAGCCTTTGGCTTCCTAGGAAATTGCCCTGGATGGGCGATGACCGGTAACCGTTCACACCCCGGGCCGGCAAATCGCTGGAAACTGGGCTTTTCTCGAGGGCCGATTGCAGCCAAAAAAGGGGTATGACGCTGCAAATCACCGAAGAGCAGATTTCGAAGTGGCCGCCAG
>Ga0209500_10003303_pt1 | contig 11099 bp, 9 predicted proteins | sample S_140212_EF_Meta_FD_187323 | JGI IMG/M metagenome (GOLD analysis project Ga0209500, IMG submission 187323) | Freshwater microbial communities from Lake Simoncouche, Canada to study carbon cycling - S_140212_EF_MetaG (SPAdes) (version 2) | ecosystem: Environmental > Aquatic > Freshwater > Lake ...
CGAGCAAGCCTACTGGGAGCTCTACTTCGCCTACCGCAATCTCGAGGCGCGCAAAGCTGGCCGCGACAGCGCCCTCGAGGCCTGGAGGAAGGTCCACGCCCTGTATGTCGAGCAGTCGCGCGGCGGTGAGGCCGACAAGGAGGCCCAGGCCCGTGAGCAATACTTCTTCTTCCGCAGCGACGTCGAGAATGCCCTCACCGACGTCTACCGCAGCGAGAATCGGCTCCGCTACATGATGGGGCTGTCGGCCTCCGATGGCCGGCTCATCCGCCCCTCCGACGAGCCGACGACGGCCCGGATCAGCTTCGACTGGCAGCAGTCGCTCGTCGAATCGCTCTCCCGATCGGCCGAGCTCCGCCGGCAGAAGTGGGTGATCAAGCAAAAGGAGCTCGAGCTCCTCGCCTCGAAGAACCTCCTCCTGCCGCGGCTCGATCTCAATGGCTATTACCGGTTCCTCGGCATGGGCCAGGAGCTCATCAATCAGAACTACGGCCCCTACAACGCCGAAGGTCTCGACCCGCTCAACGGCACCGACGCCTACTCGACGCTCTCCAGCGGGAGGTTCCAGGAATGGCAGGCAGGCGCGCAGTTCCTGATGCCGATCGGCTTCCGCCGCGAGCTCTCCACCGTCCGCAACTACCAGCTCCAGCTCGCCCGCGAACGCTCCCGGCTCCAGGACGAGGAGATGGAGGTGTCGCACGCCCTGGTCGAGGCGGTGCGGAACGTCGACACGAACTTCGCCCTCTCGCAGACCAACTTCAACCGTCGCGTTGCCTCCGAGCGGCAGGTCGAGGCGGTGCAAGCGGCCTACGATGCCGGCACCGTGACCCTCGACCAGCTCCTCGACGCCCAGCGCCGCCGGGCCGACGCCGAGAGCGCCTACTATCGTGCGATCGTCGACTACAACCGCTCGATCGCCCAGCTCCATTTCCGCAAAGGCTCGCTCCTGGAATACAACGGCGTGTTCCTCGCCGAAGGCCCGTGGCCCGGCAAGGCCTACTTCGATTCCTACCGTCGCGCTCGGCAGCGGGATGCCAGCCTGTTCCTCGACTACGGCCACTCCCGCCCCGGCGTCTTCAGCCGCGGTCCGATCACGCAGAACTTCGACGGGATCGGCGCCGGCACCGAGGCCAATCAACTTCCCCCCCGCGATCCGGCCACTATTTCCGAGCCGACGCCCGCCCCCAAGCCGGCCGGCGACGGCAAGGCCCCGACCGGCGGTAACCCGCTCGAGGAGATTCCGACCCCCGCGCCGCTTCCCAATCCGCCCAAGCCCGCCGGCCCTGCGGCCTCTGCACTCCTGCCGGCCGTGCCGTCGGTGTTCATGCCCGTCGCGCAGACCACGACGGAACCAGCCAAGCCCTGGGGCAACGTCCTCACCGGCTGGAAGCCTGACCTCGTTCCCGCCGGCCGGGTCATCAGCACGCCGGCCGATGCGGCGGCGACGCAGGGGCGGTAGCAGGCCGTGGAGAACGTGCCGGCTCGACCGGACGAGGCGGTCGCGGGCGTCAGCGTCCCAGCGGCAATTCCGCCGCCGCCCGGGCCTTTGCCAGGCCCGCCGGGTCCTCCCGACCGATCCGCGCGAGGTGATCCCGGGCCGCAGCCGTAGGACAAGCGATGAGATAGCCGGCGACGGCCCGGCGGATAAGTGGATCGTCGGCGGCCGCATCCCACCACGCCGCCACCGCATCGACCTCCTCCCAGGCCTCCGCCCGGGCCAGATCGATGATCGCATCGGCCGCCACCGCCGGGCTGCGGGCGAGCCGGGCCGTCGCCGCGGTAATCCTTCCCGGAGGGATCGTCGCGCCGAGATACTCGGCGGCAAATCGCAGCGCCGAGAGGAGTTGGCGCTGATCGACGGGGCGATCGGGCCCGGCCCGGTCGACGAGCCAATCGAGCCCCTCGATGCCGTCGGCGACGAGGATCCCGGCCATCAGCCCGTCGGCCCCGGCGCGGAAGTCGCCGCCGGAGGCGTCGAGCGCCGCGCGGAGCGGGGCCGACGACAGCGTCTTCCCGCCAGCCAATCCCTCCGCCACGACGATCCCCAGCGTCAGGCCGTAGAACCCTCGGCGCCGTTGGTCGGTGGCGGGATCGGCCACCCAGGCCGCCAGCGGCCGCACCGCCAGCGCCTCCGCCGCTTCCCGGACGGCGGGGTAGGGGGCGACGGCAAACTCCGCGAAGGCATCGTCGGCGATCGCCGGTTCGGGATGTTCGAGTCTGGCTGCGAACCACGAAAGCCGCTCGCCGGCAGGCTGCGTCACGGCCGGCGCCATGACGACATGCCCGAGGAGAGCCTCGTCTGCCGCCACTGCCGACCAGCGCGGCGGGGAATCGGCCGAGCCGAACAGCACCGCCGTCCCCTCCACCGGCGCCGCGACCCGGGCGGTGACGACCGCGGGGGGCTCTCCGGCGACGCGCCCGGGAGTGTCGGGGAGCACCTGGATCACCCGGAACGCGCCGGCGAGGAGGCCCGCGGCATCGGGCCGGGCCCGATCGGCAGCCTCCGCAATGCAGACATAGCCTGCCGTATCGCGGCGCCTGGCGAGCGATTCACCAACCGGCCCGCAGAAGGGACAGGCCTGGGCGCGGATCGCCGCCAGGAAGATCACTCCGACCAGCACCACAAGCCGACGAACGCTCATCGGCTGGCAGCGGGCCGACGGCAGAGGTGAGCGATCCGATCGGCAGTCATGCCACGACCGGCCCGGCAGGTGGTCGAGGTGACGCATGTCAGCCGGGGGCGAGGGCGTCGGCGTCCTTCGACTTCTGCAATCGCTGCCGCCAGTAGGGAACGGCACAGAGGAACAACCGTCCGGTCCCTTCGTAGACGCACGACAGCTTCTGCCCGGAGAGCCAGTGGCTGATGTACGAGCGGGCGGGGCGCTTCAGCTGCATCGTGATCCCGCTGGTCCGGGCCACCGCGAATCCCCCGTCGATCACGATCCGCTCGTTGTCGAGCTCGATCTCCTCGACCGGACCGTCGACGGCCAGCACCACCTTTCCCGCCCCGACCAGCGCCGTCTTGTACCACAGCAACCCCTCGCCGGCCCAGTACGACGTCCAGATCCGCTCGCGGTGGATGGCGAGTTTCACGTCCCCTTCGGAGGCCCAGAAGCAGCGGTGTTCGAGGATCCAGCGCTCCCCATCTCGGACATCGAAGCTGTGGTAGCCACCGAACGTCGAATCGAGATAGATCTCGCCGGTTCCCACGTACCGCGGCCGGAGCACCGATTCATCGGAGAACATCGACACAAACATCGCCCGCGGCGACGGCAGCGGCACGTCCATCTCGATGTCGCCGCTCATCCGGTAGAGCGCGCCGCGCTCGGTGCGGACATCGTCGTCGTCGAGGACGATCTTCAGCCAGCGGCAGCCCTCCGAGACGTTGATATCGAACTCAACCATCGATCGACACCTCCGGGCCGGGCTGGAGGCCCCCCTTCGTCCAGTCGCACTTCCATCCCGGAAACGCGATCTGCGGATAGGGGTCGGGCGCGAGCGGACCATCCGACGACACGACAACGTCACAGAGCCGATCGGGGCGCACCCGCCCCAGCCGAAAATACTTCGTGGCATGCTGCGTGGCCGGATCGATCGTCATTTTCCCCCCCGGACCATCGAACCCGATCCCGCCGGCGAACACCTGGCGGACCGCCTCGGTGGCAAACGAGCCGGCCTTCTCGACAGCTGCCTTCCAGAGCTGGATCAGGCACCAGGCCGCCTCCATCGAATCGCCGAAGACTCGCTCCTGGCCGAACTCACGGCGGAAGCCGGCCATCCAGGCGGCATTGGCCGGCGTGTCGACGGTCTGGAAATAGCTCGACAGGAGCCAGTGGCCAGCCGAATCGGCGGCCGGCATGTTTCGCAGGTCGTCCTCCGAGAGGCTCGTCGACACCACGGCGACCTTCGCCCGATCGACCCCGGCCCGGGCCAGCGCCGCAAACAGGGCGATGTTCGCAGCGCCGTTGACCGTGTTGAGGATGCAGTCAGCTCCGCTGTCGACGATCCGGGCAACCACCGGGGCGAAGTCGACCTGGTCGAAGGGGAGATACTCCTCGCCGGTGATCGTGGCATCGGTGAGAGCGAGCCACTTCCGCACGATGAAGTTCGTTGTCCGCGGGTAGACGTAATCCGAGCCGAGGAGGAAAAACTTCTTCCGCTCCCCCCCCGGCCCGCTGCGCAGCCAGTCGAGCGCCGGGAGGACCTGCTGGTTGGGCACCTGCCCGCCGTAGATCACGTTTCGCGAGGTCTCGTTTCCCTCGTACTGCACCGGATAGAAAAGCAGGCTGTCGCGCTCCTTGAGGAGCGGGAGGACCGCCTTGCGGCTGGCGCTCGACCAGCAGCCAAACAGCGCCACCGCGCCGTCATCGAGGAGGGTGGCGGCCCGTACGGGGAACAGCTCCGTGCGCGAACGGGGATCGGGGGCCCGCGGATCGATGTGGTAGCCCAGAACGCCACCGGCCGCGTTGAATCGCTCGACGGCGTCGAGCTCCACGTCGCGCAGCGACGTCGAGCCGATGGCCAGCGGCCCGGTCTGCGAATGGAGCAGCCCGATCCTCACCGTCGGTGCCCGCGGCGGGATGCCGAGCGAACAGCCGACAAACAACGATGGCGCGAGGACCCTCGAGGCAGCGAGCGTGGCAGCGACCCCAGACTGGAGCGCTCCGCGACGGGAGAGCCCGGCGCCACGGCACGGGAGGTGGGGGAGGGTGTCGGGGGGGACCGGCATGTCAGTCCTCGATCATCCGCTGGTAGAGCAGTTCGAAGGGCTCCGCCGAAACACTCACCTCACCCCGGAAGGGCTGATTCATGTCGACGATCAAGTACATCATCATGCCAAGATAGGCGGCCAGGATCCCGCCGAGGACGAGCTGCGTCAGAAAGCGGGTGTCGAACATCCAGCAGAGAAGGATGTTGAAAAATGCCCCGACGAACATCACCGTCCACATCGCCCGCGGCAATCCGGCCTTCACCGAATGGAGGCGAAGCCTGCGGCATTCGAGGAAGTGGTTGATCTGCCGCAGCGCCTCGGCGTGGAGGATCTCCTCGCCGGGCGTGCTGGGCTGGAAGTCGAGGAGCCGATCGAAGAGGGCCTCGGCCCGAATCGTCCCCTCCTCCGGGATAATTCCCCTTTGCTGCAACGGCCAGGCGTACTTGATCACGTAGCGGGTGTAATCGCGGATCAGGAGGCGGAGATTCTGCCCGTAGGGCTCGGGATAGCGCGAGACGTCCTCGTAGAGCGCTGACAGGGCCGCTGCCTCGCGGGTGACGTTCTGCTCCGCCGATTCGACATTCTGGTAGGCCGTGACGGCGATCAGGCCGAGGAGCAGGCCGTAGAAGACGCAGAAACAGGAGAGGATGTAGCCGATGAGGTCGTTGAGCCCCGCCGCGCGGCGGACGAATATCCGCAGGATCGGCCGCACGATCACCGCCCCGACCCAGTAGAAGCCGACGAACGCCGCCACCATGAGCAGCGCCGCGTTCGTCGTCGGGATCTCGTAGTACCAGGAGGAGTCGGGGAACATCGTGGGCGGGCGGGTAGTGGGGATCACCGCGGGAGCGGAGGGCGGACCGGTCGATCGATGCTGCGATGGTAACAGACGGCCGGTGCCGGTTCACGGCAGGCCGCCAGGGCCGGTCACTCGACGGCGTCGCCATCGATGCCATAGATGGCGAGGTGCTTGCCGTCGGGTCCCTTGAGCTCCTCGATCCGGAACGACCCTGCCACGGCCACCGGGCGGATCGAGAAATCGGCCGACTTTCCCGGCCGCATCCGCACGACGACACAGTCATGGAGGAGAGCTCCGGGGCCGAAACAGCACTCCATATTGTCGCGGACGAGGACGAACTGGGTGATCCCCCGTTGCTGGAAGCTGGGGAGGATGTAGCCGCGGATCCTCACGGAGCGCCCCTGGAGGGCGTCGACGGCCGGCGGGAGGATAGCCGGTGTGTATGGCGCCCCCTTCTCCAGCGGCAACGTCAGATCATCAAACGAGATCTCCCGCACCTTCCCATCCCCGACGGCCGGGGCCTTCGCGGCAACGACCGGCGTCTCGGGCGGGGCTGGCGCGGCGCCGCCGCCACGCCCGGCGGGGGTCTCCCCGGGGGCTTCTTTCGCCACCGCGGCCAAGCCCCCCGTACCGCCCGGCGCGACGCGCGATTCCGCCGGACCGCAGGCGCCCGCAAAGCAGAGCATCAGCAACACGACGGCCCACGGGCAACCGGTGGGTCGGTCAGCGCACACGGGCATCCTCCAAGTGGTAGAAAACGCCCCCGTCGACATCGACGGCCCCTGCTGGCCGGATTGAGAACCGGCCGGCGATCTTCCGCAGGCGCGGGGTGTACTCGATCGTCTGCTTGTCGGCCATCTGGACGAGGACCCGGTCGGTGATCTTCGGATTGCCACCGAAACAACAATCCCCCTGATCGCGGACAAGGAGAAATTGGCGGATCCCGCGCTGCTGCTTCCCGGGATACATGTAACCTTTCAGGAGCACGTCGCGGTCGTGCATCTTCACCGCCGACTCCGGGATCAGGTTCGCTGGCTCGCCCTCGCCGGGCTGCAAGGCGGTGTAGTTGAGACGCTCGAATCCGGGGGGCAGTTCGCGGGCATAGACGGTCGCCTGGTACCAGAACCCGCCGGCAAACAAGAGGCCACCGACGACCATCGAGCCGATCGCCAACAGCTTGCCTGTCAGAACATCGGGGCGGGCGAGGATGTCACGCCAGCCGACGAGCCCGAGCACGGCCGCCAGCACCGGCACCACCAGCAGCCACCAGTCGATGAAGCCCAGCGGGGAGAGGAGCGCGAGGACGGCCGCGGCGATCGTCACCCCGCCGAAGGATCGGTAGCCGTCGTCGAGCGGTGGGAGCTCGGCGGCCGCCGCCGGCTCGGAGGTTTCGAACAGACCGCCAGCCATGGAAACTTCCCGGTGAAGAGGGGACCGACCACCACCCAACGGATGCCGCTACGGGGCTCATCGCCCCGTCACGCGGCACCGGAAGACCGCATTGCCATCCGTGACAGCACGGCCACCGTCGCCAGGAGGATCGCCACGCCGCACCACCGCCCGAACGTCGACATCCACGGACTGTCGACGGGCCGGGCCGCCGCCGGCGCGGGGGTCACCACCGCCGCCGGCGATGCCACCGCAGCAACGGCCCGGGAGGGATCGATCGCGACGGCGTCGTCGGTGGCATCCTCATCGCCGAGCACCGGCGGGATCCGGGCCGCGAGCTCGGTTTCGGCCGCGGTCGGGCCGGTGACAGGAGCAGGCGCCGCCACGGTAGGCCCGGCGGTCGACGGGTCGCCGGGGTCGGCATCACCACCTTCAGCCGGGAGCCCGGCAGCGGTCCCCACGGCCGGCTTCGGCGGGGAAATGATTCCCGCCAGGCCGGAGAGTGTTTCCGCCCGGCGCACCGCCTCAGGATCGAGTTTGCCGAGGCGCTCGAGCACCTCGGCGGCGCGCCGATCGGGGCAGGCCTTGAGATAATTCACCACCGGTTCGCGGACAAAGAGATTGTCGTCGCCGGCCTTCTCGAAGAGCTCGGCGAGCTGATCGATGACCGACCAATCCTCCCAGCGGGCGAGATCGGCGATGACGAGGTCGGCGAGCTTCGGCTCGAGGAGGAGGATCCGCAGCGACTGCAGGACGCGCTCCCTGGTCACGACCGTCGATTCCTCACCCAGGAACCGGAGCGCCATCACCGCCGCGTATTTCTCCGTGAAGGGAACGGCCGGATCCTTGCGGGAGAGGAACTGGCTGTCGACCATGTCGAGCCCCTCGGGGCCCTTGAGCGTGACGTAGCAGGCGATGAGGGCATCGAGCCCCGACCGCACCTCCGCCTTGGCGGGATCGGGGGTGGTGTTGGCGAGGATGGCGCCGATCCGGTCGGCATCCGCCTTCGTGCCGCAGATCCCCAGCATCGTGGCGTAGAGCCGGCGCCGATTGGCGGGCACCTTCGGATTCTCAATCCAGGCGAGCAACTGCGTCGGGTCCATCCGGCTCTCGAGGCCACGGACGTCGTCGTAGGGGGCGACCGCGAACTCGTCATAGGCATCGCGGGCCAGAGTGTCGTCGGCGTCCTCGAGATACTTCTGGAAAAACGCCAGCCGATCGGCTCCCTTCGCCGGGAGATCGGCGAGTTTCTTGAGGTAGTCGATGCCGCGCTCGCTGACCGGGATCGGACTCCCCCAGATGAGCTTGGGAGGCTCGACCGCCATCAGCAGATAGGTCGTGCCGGCGGGCTTGGCCTCGATCATGATCGTTTCGATCTGGCGAACGCCGTCGACGTCGAGAAGCTCGGCACCGTCGAGTAGATCGCCTCCTTTGAGCGCCTCGACGACCGCCAGGCGCCCCTTGGGGAGCGGGCCGTCAGCACGGGGGGAAAGCGAGGCCTGGGTAGGCGGCTCAAGGAGCCGGGCGATGACCGCGACCTGGCTCTGCGCGATCTCCTGCGAGAAGGTCAACGACACCGCCGAACAAAACGGGCACGCCGACACCACCGCCGGCCGGCCGGCGAGGAGCACGGCGAGGACGGCGACGAGGAACCAGCGGAGCGACACGAACCGGGAGTTGGATTTCATGAAACGATTTTAGCAGTCTGCTCAACAGCGGGGGAAATCCTCTTTCCTGGTGCCGACCCCAATTCCCGCCAGCCTCCGCACGACCCCCTCTTACGGGCGGTCGCTCGCAGTCGCTCGAAGTCGCTCGAAGTGGTTCAGCCCGGCCCGTGGAGCCACCGCGAGACGTCGGTCCGGTAGGCGGCCAGGGCGGGCAGCAGGGCCGCCGCGATCGCCAGGAGGACGAGGAACGGGACAAGAAGGGCCTCCGCCGCGGGGGCCGAGGAGAAAAACCCGGCCCGAACCCCCGCATTGGCGGCGATCCAGGGGCCGATCGAGGCCACGATTGCATGCCCGAGCACCCAACCGGCGAGCCCCCCCCCGACAGCGAGCAGGACCGCCTCGATGAGGACCGTCGCCAGCACATGCCCACGGCGGGCCCCGAGGGCGCGCATGATCGCCACGTCGCGGCTGCGCTCCAGCGAGGAGCCGACCATGCTGATGAGGATGCCGAGCGCCGAGACGAGCACGACCAAGCCCGTCACCAGCAGGAGCACCAGCTCCAGCGGCCGGACAAAGAGGTCGAGGAGCTGGCGGATCTCCGCCACCGGCAGCGCTGCCTGCGCCTCGCCCCCCTCGTTGATCGCCGTTCTCAATCCCATCGCCGTCAGTTCCGGCGGCAGCCCGGGGAGCGAGGCCGTCTCGAGGAGGATCGCCGTCACTTCGCGCTGCGCTGCCGAAAGTGGTGCCGGTCGGTCCCCGGCCAAGGCATGAGATACCTCCGGCTCAACCCCGTCCGGCAACGGCTTGGCGTGGCCATCCTGGAGGTAGAAGCCCTCCATGTTGACAAACACACCGCGGTCGATCGGCGTCCAGGTGCGCTCGAGAATCCCCACGACCTTGAACGGATCGTGCACCTTGCCGTCATCGGCGCCGTGGGTGGGCGAGAACGGATCCCCGACCTTCAATCCGAGCGTCTCGGCGACGGTCGCACCGATCACGCCGGCGAAGAAATCGGCGTCGCGGAAGTTCTCCCCCGAGGTGAAACGGAAAGGCTCGCCATCCCCACGGGTGAGCCGCCCGAAGAAATCGGCGTTCGTGCCGACGACGCGGAAGCTGCGGTAGTAATCCCCCATGCACGTCGGCACGGCCACGCCGGTGCTCGCGGCATACTTCCCGTCGATGCCGTCGGCACGCCGCGCCGCCGGGAGGAACTCCTGATAGAAGTCCCAGCCGACGTTCTCGATCGGCCTGCTGATGAGGTAGACGGTGTTCAGAACGAGCTGGAGTGGGCTCCCCTTCGCGCCGACAATCATGTTGTAGCCGAGGCCAGACCCCGACTCGAACGCCCGCTGGACGAGGCTGCCGGTGACGAGCGTCGCCACGACCAACGCCACGCCGAGCGCCAGCGACAGCGCCGTCAGGCCGCTGGTCAGGGGGCGCTGGCGAATATTGCGCCAGGCGATGCCGAGGAGATTCATGGGGGGAGACCCGCGGGTGGGGGACCTTCAGCGCTGGTGGACGGCGGCGGCGCGGTTGAAGTCCTCGAGCCGCAGGCGGCGGGGGAATTGGGCCGACACCTCCGGGGCGTGCGTGACGACGACGAGCGCCACGCCGTGCTGGGTGCAGGTCGTGCGCAGGAGATCGATGACCTGCTGCTGGTGGGCGGCGTCGATACTGGCGGTCGGTTCGTCGGCGAGGACCACCCGCGGCCGGTTGGCCAGCGCCCGCGCCACCGCCACGCGCTGCTGCTGGCCGGTGGAGAGCTCGGCGGGGCGGTGGTGGAGCCGGTGCCCCAGATCGACCGCCGTGAGGAGTGCCATGGCCCGGGCACGGTCGGGACGCCCGGACCCGAACGCCATCGCCACGAGGACGTTCTCCAGGGCCGTAAATCCGGGGAGGAGGTTGAACGACTGGAACACCATCCCGAGCTTGTCGGCCCGCACCCGGTCGCGGCGGGCCTCGTCGAGACGGGCCAGGTCGATGCCGTCGACGACCACCCTCCCGGCATCGGGACGGGTGATCCCCGAGATCACGTTGAGGAGCGTCGACTTCCCCGACCCGCTCTGCCCCTCGAGGGCCAGATGCTCACCCGAGGCGACCGCGAAGGTGTCGATGTCGAGGACGTCGACCCGTTCCCCCCCCGGCATCGCGAACGACTTCCGCACCTTCTCGAGCTGGATGACGGGGGGCGGCATGACATCTCGACGCGTGCAGGACGGGGCCCGAGGGGAGGCCCCGCAGTATTCCCGATCGACGCGCGCCGGGAAAGAGCGGGAAACGCGCCCTCTCCGCCGGAGCGCCCCAGCCGGGCCGACACCCGCGGAGAACGGGATTCGTGGCGCCCCTCGCCACGGGTTGCCACGGGTTGCCACGGGTTGTTTGAGCGGTCGCGGCGGACGGGTGTATATTTGGTCGCGCGTCCACCGCGGCCACCGTTCCTGCAACCGTCGCAGGAGGCCGTTCCCACCCCCGGCGCCCCGCCCCCCCGGCGCCACGCCCCAGGAGTCTGCCTGTGTCCATCCGCGTCGGCATC
>Ga0209500_10003307_pt1 | contig 11088 bp, 9 predicted proteins | sample S_140212_EF_Meta_FD_187323 | JGI IMG/M metagenome (GOLD analysis project Ga0209500, IMG submission 187323) | Freshwater microbial communities from Lake Simoncouche, Canada to study carbon cycling - S_140212_EF_MetaG (SPAdes) (version 2) | ecosystem: Environmental > Aquatic > Freshwater > Lake ...
TTGTGCATTAATAATTTTATTAGTGACTACATAACCACCCGTAGGTGTCATGTACAAGGTAGATAAATTAGGAATGTCTGATATTACAAGAGGTCTAAAGTAAGGTGTTCCAGAACCAGTTGGTGGTCCTGCAAAGATGGTGTTGCCTAGCTGTGAAGCTAGGGTGATTGTGATTGTTCCAGAACTTGTAACCGGGGAGCCGCTAGTTACAAATATTGATGGTGCAGAAAAACCAACACTTGTTACTGTGCCAGTTCCACCGCCACCTCCACCGCTACCACCACCTCCTAGGTTTATTCCGGCATTTCTAATAATAATTGGCATTTATAAAACCTCGTTTGGTATTTATGCTTTTTATCATTAACAATCTGATTGCTTCTGATTATTTTTCACATATAATTTAGTAGTTTCAGAGGTCTTTATGAAAATAAATATTGGCGGTGGTCTTAAAAGATATGATGGATTTGTAAACTTAGACCACGATAATTTGACCAATCCAGATTATGTAGTGGATTTGGAAAAGGATCGGCTTCCATTTGATGACAGCACGGTCGAAGAAGTAAAAGCTTATCATATTTTGGAACATATTGGAGAAGGTTTTCTTCATCTAATGAAGGAACTTTACAGGGTTTGCCAGCCCGGTGCCATTATTGATATTGCTGTTCCCCACCATAGGCATGAAAATTATTTTGGTGATCCTACACATAGAAGGCCAATTACAGTTGAAATGTTTAAGCAATTCAGCAAGAAATATTGCGATTGGCATCAAGGATTTCATGGAAGTTCAACGGGTTTTGCACCACGATTAGGTGTCGATTTTGAAGTGGCTCACTATGAGTATAGTGTTGCTCCAGAATACATCCATTTAAGCCAAGAAGGCAAAAATGAAGAACTCATGGAATTGGCCAAAAGATTTAACAATGTTTTTGTTGATGTTTTTATCAAAATTTTGGTGATTAAGGACTAGTATGCAAAATATACAAACTCAAAAAGATGACAAACCAAAAGGTATTGATGATTTAGAACCATTTATTATAGGGTTAAGCACCCTTGGAGATAGGGATTTGGCCATCAAATGCCTAGACACTTTCTCCAAAGGAGCAGGAGGATTTGGTCAATTTGACAATCTTTCCAAATGTTATTTCAAGCTCAAAGAATATCACAAAGCCATAAAATTTGGTGAAGCGGCATTGGTTAATTCACCATCGCCACAACACACTTATGTCACAAGATTTAATTTGATAAATTTGTATAATCATGCCAACTATCCAGAAAAGGCAATGACTTATATCAATATTAATGAAAAAATCAACAGCACAGTTGATCTGGATTTGGAGAAAGCATATTCTTTATATCTTTTGAATAAAAAGCCAGAAGCACAAAAGATACTTGAAAATACTCTGGCAACAAGAAAAGATTTAACTGAAGAAATCAAGATTAAGATTAATTTCAATCTAGGAACTTATTATCTTTATGAAGATAAATTCCAAAAAGGAATGAAGCATTTCCTTTTGGATGGAGCCAAAATGAAGCTTTGGAATACAGAAACAATCTTTACTAGAAATGCCAAACTGAACCTTCCTTTCTGGCAAGGTACACCAGACTGCAAAAATCTCATTGTTTATGCGGAAGCTGGCATTGGCGATGAAATTATCAATGTTCGTTTTATGAAAATATTGAAAGAGCGTGGAATCAATGCTCTTTGGTATGAAGCAACTCAAGATGGTTCAAAAACTGACGATAGACCCGGAATCACCGATCTTTTCAAGAAAAATGGCATCCCTGTCATCACAAAATTGGAAGACGGATTGAATTTACCTGAAGTTATGTGGACTTATTCCATGCATCTTCCAATCTATTTGAACCTTGAATATCCAGACTTGTGGTATGGCCCGTATTTGAACCCTTGTCCTAAATTTGTGGATAAATGGGAGCTTACAGGCAATAAAAAGAAAATAGGAATTCGTTGGAAGGGCAGCAAGTTTTATGACCAAGACCTCCATAGGTCTTATCCTGTTGCACAATTATACTCAAATATTAAAGATGTTGATGCTGATTTTTATAGTTTGCAAAAAGATGAAGGCATCGAAGATATTGTTGATTTCCCCGGTATAAAAGATTTGAGTGATGGTCTGCAAACGATTGAAGATACATTTGCGGTTATTTCTAATTTAGATTTGGTAATTACAAGTTGCACCAGCATTGCCCATATGGCAGCTTCACAAGGTAAAAGAACTTTAATATTCATCCCCATCAGCGCATACTACACATGGAGCCATAGTGGTAAACAATCTCCTTGGTATGGAGATCATGTAACTTTGTTGAGGCAGCAAAAACCAAGAACATGGCATGAGCCCATGGCTGAAATGCGGGAAATCCTAGTAAGAGAGAAATACTTGAATGCAAAGTGAAAATTTTGACCTCAGCCCAGTTATTGTACAAATAGCTCAATATGGCGACAAAAAGCTTGCAATTGAGGTGCTAGAGGCGTTTGCAGAAAACGCAAAAGAATTCGCACAATATGAAACATTGGCAAAATCATATTCCCAGCTTGGGCAATATGCTGAAGCAATCAAATATAGTGAAAAAGCCTTGGCAGTTTGTGAAAATCCAGAAATAAAAGATGCTCTAAATTTTAATTTAATCCCAGTTTACAGGAACGCAGCAGTTCCTGAAAAGGCATTGAATATAATTGAATATTTTGAAAACAAAAACCCTGATCCAGTATTCCAAATTGAAAAAGCTGGATGTCTTTACGAATTAAATAAAAGAGAAGAATCTTTTGAAATATTAGATTCAATCGATCAAAGCAAGCTGCAAGACTTTTTAAAACTGAAATTAGAAAGTCAAATTGGCAATAAAAATCTTTGGCATGGCAATTTAAAAAGAGGATTAGCCCAAACAATTGTCGCAGGATCAACTGTAAGGGATATGGAATCACCAGTAAAAGGAATTTTCCACAGCAGAAAAGAACTTAGTTTACCTTTTTGGGAAGGTACTCCAGATTGCAAAAATTTGATAATTTATGCGGAAGCTGGCGTTGGCGATGAAATATTGAATGTTAGATTCATAAAACATTTAAAAGATCGTGGCATTAATGCCGTATGGTATGGAGCATGGCATGATGATGCTGTGACAAATAAAAGACTTGGTGTTGTTGATGTCTTTAGAAAAAGTGGTTTTCCTGTAATTACAAAACTTTCTGAAATCAGTAATATTCAAGATTACATGTGGACATACTCCCAATATTTGCCAATAAATCTTGGACTTGAAGAAAAAGATTTATGGCATGGTCCATATCTTAAGGCTGGAACAAAGGATGTTCCAAAAGATAAAAAGAATATAGGAATTCGTTGGTACGGGAATCCAGTTCCCATGCACAGAAATTATCCTTTAAAAAATCTTTATTTTGTTTTGAAAAATGTCGATGCAAACTTTTACAGTTTGCAAAAAGATGTTGGCATGGAAGAAATAGATGATTTTCCCGGTATTATTGATTTGAGTTCAGAAATTGAAAGCTTTGAAGATACTGCTTCCTACATCAATAGTATGGACATTATCATCACAAGTTGTACAAGCATAGCTCATTGCTCTGCTGCGTTAGGCAAAGAAACATATATTGTTGTTCCAATAAGCGCATATTACCCTTGGTGTCACGCTTCTGAAAAAAGTCCTTGGTATGGAGATAATGTGACTTTGCTAAGACAAAAAACACCAAGGGTTTGGGATGAACCTATGGAAGAATTGGCAGCTATTTTGAAAGAGAAGAATCTATGAGTAATTTAGCATCTGTTACTGCCATTCTTCTGGGCATGGGTAAAAAAGAACTTGCCAAAAGAGTTGTGAATTTATTTCATAAAAATATGAATTATCTGAATGAGTTTGAGCAAGTTTCTTATTCTTATTTAAATTTAGGAATTATCGATAAGGCAATTGATGTTTGTGAAAAGGCTTTGGTCTTGTCTCCAAATCCTCAAGCAGCATATATGTATCGCAGTAATCTAGCATCGATGTATTTACAAGCAGGAAGACCAAATCGGGCCTTGATTTATATCAACATAAATGAAAAGCTATCTCCAAATAAAGAGCTTGCTTTGATGCGTTTACAAGTCGAACAAGAATTGGAAATAAAAAACGGGATTCAAAAAACTGGATATTGGAATAAAAATTTAGCAAAAAAACACCATGCTCATTCATCAAATTTGAGCAAATGGCTTGCTAATTATTTGGATAAAAACAAAACAACATATGACTTTGGATGTGGCATTGGAAGCTATCTAAAAGATTTGAAAGACGAAGGATTTGCTGACCTGATAGGATTTGAAGGAGATGTTCCTGACAATAAAGTTTTTGAAAATATCAAAGAACAAGATTTAAGTGTTCCTTTTAATTTTGACAAAAAAGGAAATATGATATTTTTGGAAGTAGGAGAACACATCCCAGCAGAATACCAAAATATCGTATTGGATAATGTTTGTAATGCCTGTGATGGCAAGCTAGTTTTATCTTGGGCTGTTAGAGGACAAGGTGGTACTGGCCATGTCAATGAACTTGATAATTATGAAGTGATTCCTGAAATTCAAAAAAGAGGATTCAAATTCTTGCCAGATAAGACAAAAGAAATAAGGGCTGTTTTTGTCGATGATCCATGCCCTTGGTTTCTTGGCAGCATCATGATTTTTGAAAGGGCAGTATGAAACAACTCTTTTTCTTAGCTGGATTACCCCGTGCTGGTTCAACTCTCACAGGATCAATTTTGGGAGACAATCCGTCAGTAACAGTAACACCAACCTCTCCTCTTTTAGACCTTCTGTGCTACACAAATGAAGCATTTAATAGATTAAATGAAAAATATACTTATGATAGTAAAACCGTAAGCTCAAATGTTTATAAAGGAATTGTTGAAAGTTTCTTTGAAAATATTCCAACACCAATTGTAATTGACAAGCACAGAGGCCATCCAAGAAATGTAAATCCTCTGAAAATGTTTGTGACTCCAAATCCAAAGATTATTTGTACCGTAAGACCAATTCCAGAAGTAATTTCCAGCTACATAAAGCTCATAGAAAAAAATAAACAAGACGATAATTTTGTAGACAACAGCCTTAGAAATAAAAGAATTCCAGTAAACATATCCAACAGAGCCAAGTGTTTGTGGGAAGAATATATTTCCGACCCATATCAAAGCATGATTCATGGAATTAAAAATCACAGAGAACATCTACACATTGTTGAATACAATGAACTTATAAATAATCCTACAAATGCTTTAAAAGATATTTACAAATTTTTGGAATTGCCTTTTTATGAAGGCCATCAATTCAACAATATTCATAACCATTGCGCTGAAGAAAAAGACGCAGCTTGGGGATTGGAAAACTTGCATAAAATCAGACCAAAACTAGAAAAGACAAGCACCCCTCCAGAAGAAATTCTTGGACCTTTTCTTACTGATTACTATACTCAATTTAACTTGGTGTACTGATGGAAATTTTAAAAGAAACCTTGAACTGGAAATACAACATAAAAACCAGCAAGGCATACATCATAACTATTAAAGATCACGAAAATAGTGAAAAAATGGCTGCAAGATGTATTGGATCATGCCAAAAAGTAGGACAACCAGCAGAGATATTTGATGCATTTGATGGAACTGGCAGATTAAATCCAGATATCATCGTTCCAGAACATAGTCGAAATAAAGATTGGGTCAGTTGGCTTAAGTTAGTCAATAAAACTCTTAGCAAACCAGAAGTATGTTGTTTTCTTTCTCACTTTGCTCTTTGGGTTAAATGTGTTGAAGAAGATCAACCTTTGATTGCTTTAGAACACGATGCTGTAATGTTGCGACCATTTAAAGAACATATGGCTATAAACGCTTTGGTTTACTTAGGCAGCAACGAGATGGTCCGAAACAACTACTGGAATCCTATTCCTCCTCATGCCCAACTATGCCCAGACTACAGATACATTCTCAGAACCCATGCTTATAGTGTTGATCCTATTTGTGCCAAGAATTTGATCAGCGATGCAATAGAAAAAGGTATTTATACGGCTGTTGATGTCATGATGAATATTCAAAAATACAGTATTTTGTGTTTTGGCATTTACGCAATGGATTTGCCGGGAGAAAGTACCATTCCAGAGGCTTTTGTAGACAAATGCAAGTTACAACAGAATTAGCAGACCGCCCTGCAATTTCTGTTGAAAGAAACAATTGGGAAATTGAAGGATTTCTTTACAGATTTGGATACATCAAAGGAAAAACCGTAGAATTGGATACCATCTATTACTGAGGCAATATGGAAAAGCTTAAAGAATCTTTAGAATTCAAATGGAACACAACAGTTGAATCTGCTTACATTATCACAATTAAAGATCATGCTCTTAGTGAAAAAATGAGTGAAAGGTGTGCCAAATCTTGCGACAAAGTGGGAATGCCTTGGAAACGATGGGAAACCTTTGATGGAACAAAAGGAGAAATACTTGTTCCAGATCATCTAAAGGAAAAATCTTGGCTCAAATGGATCAAGGTGACTAATCCAGCTTTGGCAAAAAGCGAAGTAGCCATGATTTTGGGTCATATAAGCCTTTGGGCGCATTGTGTTGAATTGGATCAACCAATAGTAATTCTTGAGCATGACGGTGTGTTTTTGCAAAAGTATACGCATCACAGCGCAATCAATACGATTGTTTATCTTGGCTGTGAAGAACAGGTAAAAAATAATTTCTACAGCAACCCAATAGCAATCATGGGTCAACTAAATGATAATTACAGGTTTATTTTAAGAACTCATGCTTATAGCATTGATCCTATGGTTGCTAGAAGATTGTTGGGAGATATGATACTTTCCGGCATTCACACAGGAATTGATGTCGGAATTAGAAGTGATATTTATTGTCAGGTTCAAATGGGAGTTTTCGCTTTTGACATGGCTGATGGTCAAAGCACATCTTGGGACAAGGATGACAAGAAGAAAGATGATAGTTTGATGCGAATTCACAACAAATTGATATGCGGTTAGAAAAGACCAAGAACTAAAAATTTATTTTTGACTTTGTTTCTTATTTCATCTGGAACATTTGTCGCATTTTTAATTTGATTGAGAGCAGAATAGACTTCACTCCATTTGCCATCTCCATGCCTATTTGCATAAGTGATAAAATCTAAACCTACAACAACAAAGTTTTCAAGGTCTTGTTTTCTGTAATATTCGTTGGCGAGGAACCATGAATTCCAACTGTTTTTAGGATTGTTTTCATATTCCTTTTGCAATAGCTTCATATACGATGTTGATCGTGGTTTTGAAGTGTCTTGATCATGAATAAGGAATATTTTGTCATTGAATATTTCTAATTCTTGTTCTTTTCCTATGTAAGAAAGGTGTTCATAAATGGGTTGTTTCCAGTCATAATCGTGTCTTTTGTGGATTTTGTTTGTGCCGATGTGTTTAGGAGGTCCAACAAAAACTTCTTTGGAATACAAATCCAATCTTGTGCAAGAAACATTTGTTACTTTAGGATGTTCTTTGATAGTTTTTTCTAGTTCTTCTAATAAATTTATAGAAAACCATTCGTCGCAATCAGGACTAAAAATCCAGTCACACACTTTAGGAACCATGTTTAAGTTGATGTTTCTTGGAACATCAAACCGCCATTCTTCTGGTGGAACAATGTACTGGTCTAAAATAATATTTGGCACTTTTTTAAATGCTTCATAAGTGCCATCTGTGCTGCCTGTATCAAGAATTACCCTATAATCAAAATCCTTAGTGTAATACAGCCATCTATCAACTCTGCTGACATCGTTTTTGACAATTGTATAAGCTGCTGTGATCATTTGTTTTTAGTTTCCTCAACAAATTCTTGTGGTCCATGAATGGTCCATTGTCCATCATATTGCATGATATATGGAGTGTTATGTTTTTTACAAAAGTTTGTTATTTCTAACAAAGCTTCATCAGTCATTTTTCTGCCATTTTCAACAACTTTAAGATATTGCCCTTTTGACCAGTCTTGAACCATGACAAGAGCACCACATTTATCTGGACGCATTGATTCTTGTGGGAAAAGATTCTGGGTGAAAGCACATTGGAAATTTTTACAAAACTGAGGTCTTACTGAATAAACTGAACAATTTTTATTGAGAAAAACACAAGACTTACCACCTCCAAATGGCACTCCGTGGGCTACACCATGAAGCCAAGTGCAGCAAGCTGTGCATTCTCCGCATTCTTGAAAATTCTGCATGTTTAATTATATGCAAATCAAAGGGTCACATTGTAATTAAAAAGAGCCGTTGTATTGTTGTAACCAGCAGCAACTTTCCACCAGTTTGATCCATAAGCAATAGTTTGAATCGGACTGCTTCTATGTGTTATTGTATTTGTTCCAAGTTGTCCTTGAGTTCCTTTTCCCCAAGTCCATACTGTTCCATCTATTTTTGCTGCGACTGTGTGATTACTTCCACAAGCTACTTGTTTCCAAGTATTTGCAGAACCAAATGTTTGTACTGGAGAGCTTTTGTTTGTTATTGTATTGTCTCCAATTTGCCCGTAGGCATTGTATCCCCAGCCCCATAGAGTTCCATCAGTTTTTACTGTCATAGTGTGATTATCACCACATGCAGTTTGTTTCCAAGATGTAGAAGCAGATATTTCTTGGAGTGGGTAGACATATGGTCCGGCTCCGCTTGTGTTTATGCCAAGTTGTCCATAGGTGTTATCACCAGATGACCACAAAGTGTTGTCTGACTTCACGAAAGCAGAGTGAAATTTACCAGCGGAAAATTGCAGCCATGTGGTTCTCGGCAAAATTTGAACAGGTGATGACAAGTTGGCAGCAGGTAAATCCACCATTAACTGACCGTTTGTATTGGTTCCGAATGTCCAAAGTGTATTATCTGTTCTCATGGCAGCAACCGTGTTGCCAAAATTTGAAAAATTAGTTTGACTCCAGTTTGTGCCATATGCAATAGTTTGAATTGGAACGCTATAGTCTACGGCTACATTATTTCCCAAACTACCGTTGGTGCTTATCCCCCAAGTCCAAAGAGTTCCATCTGTTTTAGTTGCTGCCGTGTTATTTGTTCCGCAGGCTATGTTGCTCCAGTTTGTTGCAAATGAGTAAGCAAGAGGCTGAACTGGATAACTTTTACTAGTTGCAGTACCATCACCTAATTGACCAGATGTTCCGAGTCCCCAAGACCAAACGGTTCCATCTGTTTTTGTTGCTGCTGTACCATTTGATCCACCTGCAACAGAACTCCAATTTGATCCAAATATTATTGTTTGTATTGGAGAACTTTTACTAGTTGCAGTATTATCTCCTAATTGTCCAACATTATTATATCCCCAACTCCATAAAGTTCCGTCAGTTTTAATACCTGCTGTATGATAATTCAAGCTTGCAACACTACTCCAATTTGTTGCAAATCCAACTGCTTGAACTGGAGAACTTCTATAAGCTACTGAATTATCGCCTAATTGTCCATAAGTATTATATCCCCAAGTCCAAAGAGTTCCATCTGTCTTTATTGCTGCTGTATGATAGGCTCCACAAGTTACAGAACTCCAAGTATTTGCAAATCCAACTACTTGAACTGGAGAACTTCTATGAACACTTGTGCCATCTCCTAATTGTCCAGAGCCGTTTTCTCCCCAAGTCCACAATGTTCCATCTTTTTTAGTTGCTGCTGTGTGAAGCCACCCACACGCAACAGAACTCCAATTTGTTCCACCTGCAACTGTTTGTATTGGAGAACTTCTATGTGTTATTGTATTATCGCCTAACATTCCATAAACACTATTTCTTCCCCAAATCCAAAGTGTTCCATCTGTTTTTATTGCTGCTGTAAAGACATCTCCACAAGCAACACTACTCCAATTAGTTGCAAATCCAATTACTTGAACAGGAGAGCTTTTATTTATTATTGTATTATCTCCCAATCTTCCATAGGAATTTAGTCCCCAAGTCCAAAGAGTTCCATCTGTTTTTATTGCTGCTGTATGGTTGGCACAAGCAACCTTACTCCAATTTGTTGCAAATCCAACTACTTGAACTGGAGAACTTTTATTTGTAAGTGTATTGTCGCCTAATTGTCCAGAGGTGTTTTGACCCCAAGTCCAAAGAGTTCCATCTGTTTTTATTGCTGCTGTATGGTTGGCACAAGCAACCTTACTCCAATTTGTTGCAAATCCAACTACTTGAACTGGAGAACTTTTAGTTACTATAGTTCCATCACCTAGTTGACCAGATGTTCCGAGTCCCCAAGTCCAAGCAGTTCCATCTGTTTTGATTGCTCCTGTATATCTATAACCAGCACTTACTTTGCTCCATGTTGTTCCGAATGTTATCGTTTGTATAGGAGAAGATTTTGAAGCTACTGTATTATCGCCTAGTTGACCAGATGTTCCTAATCCCCATAGCCAAAGTGTTCCGTCTGTTTTTATTGCTGCTGTATGATATAAACCAAAAGCAACAGAACTCCAATTTGTTCCACCTGCAATTGTTTGAACTGGAGATGATTTTGAAGTTGCAGTATTATCGCCTAATTGACCGAATGTTCCAAATCCCCATAGCCACAAAGTGCTGTCAGTTTTAATTGCTGCTGTATAGCCGTCTCCAGCAGATAATTGACTCCAAATTGTGGAATATGTGATTTCTTGAACAGGTAGACTTGTACTTGTTGCTCTATTGTTTCCTAGTTGACCAAGTGTTCCAGTTCCCCAAGACCATAAAGTTCCATCTTTTTTTATTGCTGCTGTAGTGGATGCTCCAGCTTTAACACTAGACCAATTTGTGGCAAGTTGGTAACCAACTGGTTGAATGGGGGTAGAAAAAGTAGTTACGCTGTTGTTTCCAATAGCTCCACGAAGACCCTGCCCCCAAATCCAAAAAGTTCCATCAGTTTTGATTGCTGTTGTATGGCCTTGTCCACAAGCAACAGAACTCCAAGTTGTTCCAAATGCAACAGTTTGAACTGGAGAACTTCTACTCCCAAGCACTCCGTCCCCTAAGTTTCCCCCAGTTCCATTTCCCCAACACCATAAAGTTCCGTCTGTTTTTGCTGCTGCTGTGAATCTATAA
>Ga0209500_10003320_pt1 | contig 11052 bp, 9 predicted proteins | sample S_140212_EF_Meta_FD_187323 | JGI IMG/M metagenome (GOLD analysis project Ga0209500, IMG submission 187323) | Freshwater microbial communities from Lake Simoncouche, Canada to study carbon cycling - S_140212_EF_MetaG (SPAdes) (version 2) | ecosystem: Environmental > Aquatic > Freshwater > Lake ...
AAACCTCGGCTGGGTTAATTTAGATCCAACCTGGGGCGAAAAGTTCAATAACTTCGGTATCAGCGATATCGACCATTTGGCCTTTGCTATTTGGGGCGAGAACGATTCGGCCCCATCGGCCATAACAGTCAATGGCAAAGATGCCAATTACCAGTACGAAAATGTCAAGCTCGAATACACTTCTATTCAGCCCAAGGTATCAAACGATGCCAAGCTCAGCTCTACCAAATGGGTTATTTTGCCGTTTTTATCAGTCATTAGCTACAACGGCACGACCTCGTCCAATTCATCGACTTTCGATTTGAAATTAGAGCTAACCCAGGGCGCCAAAAAGACTAGCTCCGATCTGGGCTCTAAAGCTCCAGCCCAAAAAATATCCGGGGTGTTGCTCGATTTGGGTCTTGGCTTTGCGCTTAGCTATAAGCTCGGCCTAGCTAGTGCAAGCTCGGCCAGTCCTATAGCTAGTAGCAGTGGAAGCAATAACTACCTGCCGCTAGGGGCAATTACAGCCCTGCTACTTGGTATTATTATCTGGAGAGTGATAAAATTACGAAATACAAAAAAACACGAGCCAGAAGCTCCGAAGGATCCAAAAGATGAAGCAAACCCAATCCAATAACCAGCCTAATAATAAACCTAGCAATCAACCCAACCCAAGCTTTTATGTAACCACCTCAATTGCCTATGCCAATGCCAAGCCCCATGTGGGCTACGCCATGGAGCTTTTTCAGGCCGACACGCTGGCTAGGTATTATCGCCAGGCCGGCCAAGATACCTACTTTCTGACTGGCACCGACGAACACGGCCAAAAACTCAAAGAAGCCGCCGCCAAGCATGCTAGCACAACCCAAGAGTATGTCGATACGCTCAGTCAGGAATTCATGGATCTCACTAAGCTATTGGGGCTAACAAACGACAAGTTTGTGCGCACCACTGACGCCGGCCACAAGGTTGCGGCTCAAAAACTTTGGTTGGCCTGCAGCAAAGATATTTACAAAGGCCAGTATAAGGGCCTATATTGCGTTGGCCACGAAGCTTTTATAAAAGAGTCCGAGCTCGAAGCTGGCGTCTGCCCAGATCATAAAACCAAACCCCAAGAGCTCGAGCTAGAGAGTTACTTTTTTGCCTTGTCTAAATACGCCAACCAGCTCGAAGCCATAATAGAATCTGGTGAGCTTAAGATTGTTCCTCAAAAGCGCCGTAATGAAATGCTTGGTTTCTTACGCTCAGGGCTAGAAGACATTAGTATTTCTAGACCCAAAAGCCAGCTCGAGTGGGGAGTTGAGGTGCCAAATGACCCAGACCATGTGATGTATGTTTGGTTCGATGCCCTTAGTAATTATATTTCGGCTATTGGCTACGAAAGCGACCCCCAGCAGTTTGATAGATTCTGGCCGGCCAATGTGCATGTTGTGGGCAAAGACATCGCTCGCTTTCACTGCTTGCTATGGCCAGCTATGCTACTAAGTGCCGGGCTCGAGACACCTAAGGCAGTATTTGTGCATGGCTTCATTACAAGTGATGGACAAAAAATGAGCAAAAGCCTAGGCAATGTCATAGACCCAATCGACTACGCCAATTCCTACGGAGTCGATGCTCTGCGCTACTACCTACTGAGATTCATACCTAGCTACAACGACGGCGACTTTTCGCTCGACAGATTTGAAGAAGTCTACAATGCCGACCTAGCCAACAATCTTGGCAATTTGGTATCGAGAGTTGCGGCAATGCTCGTAAAATACAATGACAGCAAATACGATATTGTATCGCCCAAGACCGAGATTGATATATCTGGCCTGGTGGCCGAATTTAGATTCGACAAATGCCTAGAGCAAATATTTGCTAGGCTCGATAGCCTTAATGTAGCGATTGACAATGCCAAGCCCTGGGAGATTGCCAAGACAAATCCAGCTAAGGCAGTAGAGTTTTTGTCTGCTATGGCGGGGGAGCTAACCCAAGTGGCTAGTGCCTTGGCACCGTTTTTGCCCGAGACCTCCCAAAAAATCTTAGCAGTTTTTGATGATGGTAAAATAGCGCCAAGCCCGCAAGTTCTGTTCCCGCGTATCGATTAAAGCTATCCTCAATTCAAAATACAGATAAATAAAGTAAAACCCTTATGCCTATTGTGTCGATCGCTGTATTGCTACTGCTTAAGACTAAAAGGTATAATACATATACTAATGCTAATTGATACCCACGCTCACATTCATTTTGACGACTTTAGCGGCGACCTCGCCGAAGTATTTAGTAATGCCCGTGCCAGCCAGGTGACCAGCATTATAACGGTCGGCACTATGCCTCAAGACTCACTTAAGGCTTTAGAGTTTGTGATGAGCCCAGAAACCATCGCCATGGCTCAAGGAATTAAGCTCTACGCCACAGCCGGTATTCACCCCCACGAGGCTAGCCTAGGTAGCGATGGCCTAAAAGTGATTGGCAAGCTAGCTCGTGATAGTAAGTACCAGGGGGCACTAGTTGCGATAGGCGAGTGTGGGCTCGATTATTATCGCAATAATTCGCCTCAGGCCCAGCAACATGATGCACTAGAGTTTCAGCTGCAGCTAGCCCAAGAGCTCGAGCTGCCGCTGGTGTTTCATGTTCGAGACGCCTGGCAAGATTTTTTTGCGGTACTGGGTAACTATCCCAAAGTGCGGGGGGTCATACATAGCTTTACTGGCACCACCAAAGAAGTTGAGCAGGCCTTGGGCTACGAACTCTACTTTGGCCTAAACGGTATTATGAGCTTCACCAAAGACCAAGCCCAGCTCGAGGCCGCCAAGATTATTCCGACCGACCGGCTACTACTCGAGACAGACTGCCCGTATTTGAGCCCAGCCCCAATGCGTGGCCAGCGTAACGAGCCAAGCTTTATAAAATACACTGGCGAGTTTTTGGCTGAGTTGCGGGGCGAGCAGTACCCTGAGCTCATTAGCTCAACTACCACTAACGCAAAAGCGCTTTTTGAGCTAAAATAGTATTTATGAATACCGAACCAACCCCAAACGAGCCAAACCCAAATCAGTCAGAACAAGCTGAAATGGCCAGACAGGTTGAAATAGCCAGACAAGTTGAACAAGCAGACCGTTTTGCTGACCAACTAGCAAGGCTAGCCAATGCTCGCAGTCATTTTTTGGAAGAACGCGCCAAGGATATGGACATCCCAAAAGAACGTTCCGATGAAGCATTTCGAAATTTCGAAACGGAGCAAATAGAGGCAATATTATCTAAAACCCTAGACCCCACTAGCCCCTGGACCAAAACGGGCGATGATGAAACAAGCCATGATTACTTTGATTCGTCGGGCGATACTTTTATTGATACCGATAATGGTATTGTTCTGCGCTTCGAGAACACAGCGCGTAGTGAGGACCAATTGCTAGACCATTCGCCACTAGTAGAATCCGCCATGACCTATAGAATCAATTCGATGGGGCGTATTGAGCGCGACGTAGAGACGGCCGTCGAGGAGATCATTGATCACGCCACACCCCACCCTGTTCACGGGGTTGTGAATCTGCCTACGGGAGAGCCCATCAGCCAACCCGAATATACTGCCGACGAGCCAGTTGAGCTCGATAGCTATCAGGCTAAGCAGTTCGTGGACATGTTTGGGAAAGTTATAGACGAAATGATTATGGTCTACAAAGGCCCTTATTGGAATATATCAATCGATACCGACCATGATGGCCACTTTGTAATAGAATAGTCGGCCTTGGGTCAAAGCCGTCCGCCATCGACGGCTACTCTTTCTGGTATAATTATAAGCACAGATGAAAAAGTTTTTAGGATGGACATTGGCAATTATTTTAACTACCCTAGTGGTCGGTTTTGCATTATTAGTAGGGGTCGGTTTTTATTTGAGTCCGCAAGATAATGTCGATAAAGCTGATGTCATTGTGGTTGTTAGTGGTGGCCAAACCACCAGCCGCGCCGAGAAGGGGATTGACCTTTATAAGCAGGGCTATGCACCAAAAATAATATTTTCTGGTGCCTCTCTCGACGACGGCCCCAGTAATGCTTTTGCGATGCGCGACCAAGCTCTGGCCAGCGGAGTACCAGCCAGCAATATTTATATCGACGAAAAAAGCCAAAATACTTATGAAAACGCCGTCAACTCTAAAGCAATACTGCAATCGCTGGCTGCTAGTAAAATAATCTTAGTCACCAGCCCGTATCACCAGCGTCGAGCAAACCAAACCTTCGAATCGGTGTTGGGTAAAGATTACCAGCTAATCGGCGTATCGGCTTTCGACGATCGCTGGAGCAAATCGCAATGGTGGCGTCGCGGGTTCCCGCTATTTATTTCGGTTAGCGAAACATGGAAGCTAATTTATATTGGCATAACTGGCAACTACAAATAGCTTTTAATTGGTATTTCGTTAGCCACCGCAACTGAAGTGCCACCAGAGGCTAGGCTGTATAATCTATTGTTCTTATGCTACAATTTAGGCAATTAAAAAATAATAATTAAGTAATAATTAAAAGGAGTAAATCATGCCCAAAGACGAAGATGTCAAAGCAGCCATGCACCACAGCGAAGCCGAACACAACATTCAATTACCCAAGAAAGACAAATCAAAAAAAGTTTGGATAATTATTAGTATTATATTGGCCCTGGCTATAGTCGGTGCCGGTATCTATGGCTTCCTTAAAATGAGAGATTACAACAAGCAAATCGACAATCTAAAAGCGCAGGTTACGACACTTCAGGATGGCAAAAAAGCACTCGAAGATGCAGCTAGTGCCGCTGCCAAGATTGTTGTCAAAGCAGCTACCACTAACTATCTTGAGGTTAAGGAGCTCGGCTACAAATTACCGCTAAGCGACGATATTAGAGATTTGCAGTATTTTGTAAATGGCACCACGACTTTCTTTTCGACCGGATCGCTGCAGAGCAAGGCATGGGTTGTCGATAAGGGTGACCCCGGCAAGTATTGCAGCCTTGGTACATTACCACTCGGTGCAATTAGTAAATTCGCCGATGCTACCGAAGCTGGTCCAACTCAACAAAAAGCCCTGAGCGGATTCGTGCTAGGCTATGCTCCGCCACAGGCCAATTGCTCCGCAAACCAAGCCACCATCGATTTGCAAACGACCCAGAAGGCTTCTTTTGTAAAGGCCTTCGAAAAAGCCGAAAAAATATAAATAGCATAGCCCGCAACCTGAAAATTTGCTAAAATAGACTCTATGAAGACTCATGAAGTTCGTGAAAAATATTTAAATTACTTCAAAAATAATCAACACGCCATAATTCCTAGCGCTTCGATTGTTCCCCAAGAAGACCCAACCACGCTTTTTACAGGCAGCGGTATGCAGCCGATGCTACAATTTTTGCTTGGTGAAACTCACCCCGAGGGTGTTCGTATTGTCGATAGCCAAACTTGCTTTAGAGCTGAAGATATCGACGATGTTGGCGATAATCGCCACACTACTTTTTTTGAGATGCTTGGCAATTGGAGCCTTGGCGACTATTTTAAAAACGAACAGCTAAACTGGTTTTTTGAATTCCTCACGAGCGAAGTAGGCCTCGATCCAAAAAAACTTTTTGTAACTGCATTTATTGGCGATAAAGATGCCGGCATCGAAAAAGACGATGAGGCCGCTGAAATATGGAAGCGACTTTTTAAGGCCAAGGGTATCGACGCCAAGGTAGTCGATATTGGTAGCGAAGAGGATGGCTACAAAAATGGTATGCAAGACGGGCGCATATTTTATTATGATTCTAAAAAGAATTGGTGGAGCAGGGCTGGCGTGCCATCTAATATGCCAGCTGGCGAACCAGGCGGACCAGACAGCGAGGTTTTTTATGAGTTCGATTATATTGAGCACGACCCAAGCTTTGGTTTGCATTGCCACCCCAATTGCGACTGCGGACGGTATATGGAAATTGGTAATTCAGTTTTTATGCAGTACCAGAAGCAACCAGACGGTAGCTTCAAAGAGCTCGATCAAAAAAACATCGACTTTGGTGGAGGGCTGGAGCGTATCGCAGCAGCTAGCATCGATAGCGCCGATATGTTCAAAATCGACGTACTCTGGAACATCATTCAAAAGCTTCAAGATCTGACCGGCAAAAAGTACGAGGACCATGTAGTCGCTAAGCGAGTTATTGCCGACCACTTGCGCAGTGCCGTATTTATGGCAGTCGATGGTGTCGTTCCTAGCAATACGGCACAGGGCTATGTAATGCGTCGGCTTTTAAGGCGCGCTATCCGCCGCGGCTACGAGCTAGGCATTGAAAGCAACCTAACTACTGAAGTTGCCCAAGTTGTGATTGACGAGTACAAACAGACTTACCCAGAGCTCCAAACTAACAATCAACTCATCATTGAGGTTTTAAGAACTGAAGAGAACTTGTTTAGAAAAACTCTCGAGCGTGGCATACACGAATTTACCAAACGCACTAGCGAGCTAGACTTTAGCAAGCGTCCACCCGTGCCAACAGGCCAACGCACTGAACTAACCGGCAAGCTAGTTTTTACACTCTTTGATACCTACGGTTTCCCAGCCGAGCTAAGCATTGAAGAGGCCGAAAAAGAAGGGGTCAAAATCCAAGTCGGCTGGAAGAAAGATTTTGATAAATTAATGCTCCAGCAAAAAGATCGTAGCCGCACCGCCACTGCTGGGCAGTTTAAGGGCGGGCTGGCTGAGCACTCTGAGGCTACTACCAAGTATCACACTGCTACTCACTTGATGTACAAGGCCTTGCGCAACGTACTGGGCGACCACGTCGTACAGCGTGGTAGCAACATCACCAACGAACGGCTGCGTTTTGACTTTTCGCATGGCGACAAAATGACACCAGAGCAAATTGCAAAGGTTGAGACAATTGTTAATGAAGTTATCCAAAAAGATATGCCAGTGGCGTATAAAGAAATGAGTAAAGACGACGCCTTTGGTGTCGGAGCACTGGGAGCTTTTGGTGAAAAATACCCAGATACCGTCAAGGTCTATACTGTTGGCAATCCCGACGGTGATTATTATTCTAAAGAAATATGTGGTGGTCCACATGTCAAGCACACCGGTCTAATTGGTAAGTTCAAAATTATAAAAGAAGAATCTAGCTCGGCTGGAGTACGCCGAATAAAAGCAGTTGTCGAGTAGTACTTAAACCGATAGAGTCCGGCTCAATCGTTGCAAGATGTTCTCGCCTAAAGTCTGAGAGCCAATAATATCTAGGCCCAAATTAGCCAACCCCATCGGGGTAATGTCTTGGGGGCTATTGAGCTTTCCGGTACTATCGCGTACTCGATTAACATCTTCGGGCCTAACAAAATCGATGGTTGGTTTGCGGGCAAAAGCCGAAGACTTATACCAATCTCCACTCGTCAGGGCTTTTTTGATTTCTGGCAAGGCACTGCCGCCGCCACAAAGTAAAATGCGAGGTGGCAGGTGATCGAGCTGGTCGAATTCTGCCAAGCCTAGCTCGATGCCTGAAAGCCACACTTCGATATCACTTTTTAGGGCCTCAGCGACAGCTTTGTGGCGTTTCTCATCAAGGTCGTCAGCCGAGTACTTGAGCTTGATAGCTTCGGCTTCATCAAAACTAACGCCGAGTGTTGAAGCGATTCGTTTTGTAAAGCTCCGGCCACCGATGGCAAACATTTGAGTACCTTGTACGCCACCATTATTTACAACAGCAATATCGCTAGTACCACCGCCGATATCAATAAAGATTGCCGAGAATTCAGTGCTGTCGTCGGCGCCAACACTCTTGGCTACAGCAAAAGGCTCTGCGGCAATATTGATACAGTTTAGATCTAAATCAGAAGCAATAGTTTGGAGTGCGCCTAGGTGCACCATCGGTGCAAAAGCGTTAAACACTTGGATAGTTACATCTTTTCCTTGAAAGCCGATTGGGTTAGTAACTCGGTAGCCATCTATTTTGACATCGACCACAGCTGCGTTAACAAGCTTGACCTCCATTTCGTCACTTCCGGTTTCCCAGCGCAACTGCTTTCGCACGGTATCGAGTGCTTGTTTTTGGATTCTTCCAATAATATCTTGTAACTCAGCCATATCAATTCGTACCTCGGGTTTGGTCCGCCGGTAGCTAACGCTCGAAGTCCCGCCCTTAACTAGCTCACCAGCTATTCCCAGTATGGCGTCTTTGGCCACCACACCGGCTTCTTGCTCGGCCTTGCGCAGGGCGGCATCGCAATTATCGACCACCCCAGCAATGTCGGTCACGGCGCCATTGGCCATATCAGAAAGTCGCTGTCGTTTTTTGCCAGTACCAATGATTTTTACATACTGAATTGTTTTGCCGGTCTTCTCAGAGGTCTTGTTGACGACCTCACCGATTAGAGCCTTCACAAACTCTGTACCAATATCGAGCGATACAATATACTGCGGCCCTTCGGACTTTTTTAATTTAGGTAGTTTCAATTTCATCCCCTATATTGTAACGCTTATGTAGGCACTTGTACCAGAGCTAATGACAAATAAAAATTATTATGCTAGTCTCTGGGTAGCACCTTCAAGTATCAATATCCGCCAAAAAACCGACCAGGAGGCAATGATGCCGCTTAGCTATTCACCAAGAAATGCAATTAGCACTATCAACGACTCGTCGCGTCGAGTTTTTGAGTGGAGTGTTCGGCCGCTAGTATTGGCACTCTGGCCCAGACGCCATAAGCGGTGGGTTCGAAATCTCGCCAACATAATTAGCACCATACGGCTACCAATATCTGTAGTCGTGGTTGTGATTATGGTTTATCCGGCCTACACCCAGCGCGATATAAAATCGCTCTACATTGGGCTAACTGTAATGCTACTAGTACTTTTAAGCGACGGTATCGATGGAGCATTAGCAAGAGGGCTAATGACCACCAGTCGCTATGGCAAAGCGATTGACCCATTGGCCGATAAGTTTTTTTATCTTTCAATGGTTGTATGCTTGGTCGTTGGGGCATGGCAAACAGTACCCCAAGAAACTGTCGTGGCTTTTGCCATATTTTTACTACCGGCAATCTATTTTGAAGTGCGACTGGTAATAATTGCCCTGGTTGTCGATAAAGAATGTCGGCATCGCCAATCGGCCGAGCCAGCTGGCTCGAACATCTGGGGCAAGGCCAAATTTGCCTTGCAATCTGGAGTTGGGTTCTTGGGTTTCGGTGTGCCATGGGTCACGGCCGGCTTTTCGCTTGCCACCGGCCTACTAGTGCTGGCACTCCCAATGGCCTACCTGAGCCTCAAGGGCCACCAGCTCGACCTCGAGGCAATTCGCCTTAAGCCAATAGCACTTGGTGCTAAATTAGCACCCACCACACCCCCTGAAATTTAGGGGGTGTTTTATTTGTCACAAAATTACCGAAATGTATGTTAATTTATCGATGACTATTACTAATCTTAAACTTCTTGAGGTATAATAACAGATATGCCAAACGAACCCAGCAACAGCAATGACCCAGGAGTGCTTTACCTGGATGCTGATACCGAAATAACTGAAGCTATCGAGAAACTAAAAAAGTCTACCGATACCGAAGTTCGTATTGTAGTGCCTTCAAGGTCAGGACTGCTGCAAAGTTCTGTCAATGTTAAGCTCCTAAAAAAATCCGCCAAAGACTCCAAGAAAGATCTAGTCTTGGTAACTAATGATAAAATCACCAAAAACCTAGCTGGCTCCGCCGGAATTGCAGTTGCCTCGAGTGTCAAGGCTATGGCTCATGTTCCAGATATTGAGCAGCCAGCAAGTAGAGGTGCTGAAAACATCTTGATTGATCCCAATAAAGAAGCTAAGTCCAAAGACGAGAAGAACGATAGGCCCACAGATCAGGGTTTTCAATCGAAACACATTGATCTTGAAGGGGAAGACGAAGTCGAGACTGAGATTGAAAAGTCGCAGTCTTCCGTCATTTCAAAATCTAAAAAAGATAAAAAAGTTCCAAATTATGGCAAACTCAATAAGCGCATCTGGATAGGAGCGAGCGTATTTGGCGTGGTATTAGTGGCTATATTGGCGTTGATCTTCTTGCCAACAGGCAAAGTAACACTGCTAGTAAATGCCAAAAAAACCAGCCTTAATTTTAATTTTATTCTTGATTCGGCCTCGTCGTCATCAGATATCAACGCCCAGACCTTAGCCGCTCAAAAACTCGAAACTACCAAAGATTCGTCGTTTGAAATAACAGCCACAGGCAAAAAAGAAGTCGGCACTAAAGCCACAGGCACAATTGCCTTAAAAAACTGCGACGATGTCAGTACCCACAGCTTACCAGCCGGCAGCGGCCTGACATCTGGTGGCAAGACTTTTGTGACTGCTCAGGCCGTTAGTATACCAGCCGGTAGCGCTGGTGGCGGTGTCGTCAACTGCTCGAGTGCTATTGATGTGCAAATAACTGCCGCAGCTCCAGGAGAAAGCTATAATCTCGGTGCATCTAGCTTTGTACTGACTGGCTTCTCCTCCCTCTACAAGGCTACTGGCCAAACTAGCGGTGGTACCACCAAAACTATTACCGTACTATCAGCTGAAGATATTGTTATCGCCAAAAAACAGGCCGAAGAGCAATCCAAATCTGCAGGCGATGAGCTTTCTAAAAAGGCCGGTAGCGAAATGCAGCTTTTCAAATCGACAATCCAGGCAGACTTTGTAGAATTCAAAACCTCTGTTGCTCAAGATACCGAAGCCGATAAGGTTAGTGTAACTTCAAGAATCAAGTACACCGGCTTTGCGGCTAAAATAGCCGATGTTAATAAACTTTTTGATGGCCAGATACAAAGCGACCTCAAGGGCAATAAAGAGGTTTACGACAATGGATCTCAAAATGGGGCTTACACCACTGTTAAACAATTTAGTGCTGAGAAACTCCAGCTCAACGTGAAGACCTCGGCTTACTATGGAGACCCCATAGATAAGAAGACTGTCGCTAAGCAAGTCGCAGGAAAGGCTAAAAAAGATGTCTCTGATATCGTCAAACAATCGGGTGACCAGATCACAGGCTCGCAAGTCGAGGTGAATCCAGATTTGCTCCCAAATATGCCCTCGATGTCTGGTAGAATAACAATCGATATAAAAGTCACTACAAATTAATTATGGATATCAGACCTGAA
>Ga0209500_10003323_pt1 | contig 11047 bp, 12 predicted proteins | sample S_140212_EF_Meta_FD_187323 | JGI IMG/M metagenome (GOLD analysis project Ga0209500, IMG submission 187323) | Freshwater microbial communities from Lake Simoncouche, Canada to study carbon cycling - S_140212_EF_MetaG (SPAdes) (version 2) | ecosystem: Environmental > Aquatic > Freshwater > Lake ...
ATCTATAGCAATGTCGGCTGATGGAAGCAGACAGACAGCGGGTGGTTTCCAGACACAAATATATGTTTCTACTGATTTTGGGGATACGTGGGTCGCAAAAGATCAGGTTAGAGCCTGGGGTTCTATAGCAATGTCGGCTGATGGCAGCAGACAAACGGCGGTTGCTAATAATGAACAAATATATGTTTCGAGTGATTCTGGAGAGACATGGGTCGCAAAAGATGCTGATAGAAACTGGTACTCTATAGCAATGTCGGCTGATGGCAGCAGACAAACAGCGGTTGTTGATAATGGACAAATATATATTTCTATAGATTTTGGAAATACATGGGTCGCAAAAGATTCTAATAGAAAATGGTCATGTGTAGCAATGTCTTCATAATAATATAATGAGTTAAAATAATAGATAATTTATATTTATAACAACTAATGAAGTTTTCTTATAATAAGAGAGATAATAGTAAATTATTTAGTTCTTTAGAAAAAAAGGATTCGGCAAATATCAGTAAAATACAAAATTATATTCCCTTATATAATAAATTTTTTACTCTAAATCAATCTAATTATAACAATATTAATCTAGATAATTGCCTTTCGCTCCATACTATTTCTGAAAAGGAATCCGATAATAAATTTCAAGGCACCGTGGTTGATAAAAACAATAAAAAACAGAAGAAACAACTATTTTTTAAATATAGCCCTTTATTGGACCCAATTAAATATATTATTGGAAAATACGATATTTCTAATGTGGAATTACTCAACTTACCGAATTTTGAAAGTGAAAACTCTCATCCCAAAGTCCGCGATATGAATAATTCCGCCTATGTGGATAGTTTTTTTACCTATTTAACGAGCAAATTATTACATGAGCATAATTTTGTTCATGGGTTAGATTTTTATGGCTCCTTTTTAGGAATAAAACATGATTTCTCTATTAATGTAGCAGACGATATGGATTATATTTGCGAATCCTCCTTTTTTCATAAAAATAATGGAACGCTATTTACTGTAGATATTTCTGCCGAAGAAGGCAATTATGATACTAGAAATTATAAAAAGCGATTAAATTTAAATAATGATGATAATCTTGTTCTTCAGTTATCTGATATTAAAGATTTAACGGAATTAGATTCTATTTTTTCAGCCAATGAACCCAATAAAATTAATGAACCTATACAAGAAAATACAATTAATGCCGAATTAATATTTGAAAATAATACAACAATTTCAAAATCAAAAAATACATCGGCCTGTTCTAGCGCTTCAACCTGCTCATCGCGTTCATCAAATACGGATGTAAATGAGGATGATATAGATGATATAGATGAAATAATAGATGATATTGTGAATGAAGAAGAGTCTGAAAGTCACGGCGATATAGTTGGCGAGAATCCCAATGATAGTGAAAGCCTTAATGACAGCGAGTATAGTGATATGAGCGAGGAAGAACTTATGGCAAAAATCACAAACTTTCCTGTTCAAATAATTGCGCTAGAAAGATGCGAAGGCACACTTGACGCTTTAATTATGGAAGAAGATGTGTCGGACGAAGAATGGGGCTCTATTGTTATGCAAGTGCTCTTGACGCTTATTACTTTACAGCAGAAATTTCATTTAACTCATAATGATTTACATACGAATAATATAATGTACAATAAAACCGACCTGGACTTTCTGTATTACAAATTAGATGGAAAGCATTATAAGGTTCCAACTTATGGACGTATATATAAAATTATTGATTTCGGACGAGCCATTTATAAATTTAGAGGAAGCGTTATGTGTAGCGATAGCTTTCATAGTAAAGGCGATGCGGCGACTCAATACAATTGCGAGCCTTATTTAAATAAAAACAAACCTAGACTAGAACCCAACTATAGTTTTGACCTATGTCGCTTGGGTTGCGCGTTATTTGATTTTATTCTTGACTCCGAAGAGGACGACAATGAAGATATGGATAAGATTAAATCTCCTATATTAAAGATTATCGCTGGATGGTGTAAGGATGATAAAGGCCGAAATATTATGTATAAAAATAATGGTGAAGAGAGATATCCTGATTTTAAATTATATAAAATGATAGCGAGAACCGTTAACAAGCATATTCCTTCAAAGGTAATTGATAATCCTTATTTTGACCGATTTATTGTGAATAAAAAGAAAATTAAGTTGGGCAAAAATCAGACGATTATGGATATAGATGTTATTCCAAATTATACAGAACTAATTGAATAAATATTTCAAGTATATGATAAATCAAGCATATGATATATCAAGTATATGATATTTCAAGTATAATGTTCAAGCATTTTTACATTGAATATCCGATGTCCCTTATACTTTAATAAATCATTTTCTTTTGTTGTTGTAGGAAAGGCTTTAAAGCCGTATATATCTTGTAATAATAGCCATTCAAATAATCCGCCTGGATACACAAAGACATTATAAAAACCGAGGCCTAGCAATTGTTCATATTTTTTTATTGTTGTATTATCGCATGCGTTTACTCCATAAATAACAATATTTGTTTTTTTATCCTTATTCAATTGATTATTAAGTATTTTAATTTCATCATCAATAGATATTGTTCCTTTTATTAAACAACTCTGATTTGTTGGAGCGAGGGTATTAATAATGATAGTGTTTTCATTATTACCGGTTCTCTCTATAAAATTCACCATATCTTCAAAATTTATATTTTTTATACTAGATACACTATTTCCCATTATGTTATAATCTAATTATTATTTTTAAATTTTAACATAATTAATAAAAATTTATTATACCATAAAAATTATATTAAAATTTATATTACACCTTTGGAAATTTACCAGAGTAGCAAATAAACCGCCAATTTTATAATAAGATTTTTATTATATTTTAACAAATCTTATCTTTGCGCTGTGTTTTCTAGAAGTTAACTTACAAGTGTCTGTGTCAATCATGACATTTTTATGATACTCGTAAGCTTTAAATTGATTATCATTAAATTCTTTAATATAACACATGCAAGCAGGACTAATACCATCTATATTATATTCACTAGCATCATCTAAAATAAAAGTATTTATATTTTTATGTGTATTAATAATTTCTCTAATTAATAATCTACATAATTTTTTTCCTCTATATAATGGATTTATTCCTACATAATGTATATAATATTCATTAACATTTAATATCCTCTCAAAGAATAATTTATTATTAGTTTTTAAAATTACAAATCCAACAATCACTGTATTTTCAATATAGTATAAAATTTCTACATCACCATTTTTTATATAATTTCTATATTCTTCAACATCTTTACCATATTCATCTGTTATATTATCCGCATTTTGTATATAATCTAACATATGTACATTTTTTGAATTTATTAATATAAACTTTCTATTACCTCCATTCATTTTTCTACCATTTAACTTCTTCGTTTTTTTATTACGATAATTGTTTTTTCTATTATATTTACACCTTTTCTCATATTAAACACTCATTTTATATGAGAATCTCTATAATTAATTCTTCTTGATTTTTCGTGTCTTGTTCTTTATAATCAGTACTCTTGCGAGTAGTAGGTATTATATACAATTTAGTTATAAAATTGATTGTGATATATCATTTATTGTTTTATAACACAAACGACAACATTACACAATGGATACGCAATCTTTGCCTATAGTTCCTTTTGGTAAATATAAAGGACAACCGATTACTGATTTGTTAAACGATACTAAATATGTAGAATGGTGCAAGCAACAAGAATGGTTTCAAAAATTTCCAATTGTTTATAACATTTGCGTTAATCAAACAATAACAACAAATAATCCAACCTCAAAAACACCAGAACATAATAAATTACAAAATATGTTTCTGGAAAATGAAAATATTGGGAAAATAGTGAAATTCATTTTTAAAAAAGGTTTTAGATACAATAAAAACATAGATTATCAATGTGCGAGAAGCGAGTTTGAAGGGGAATATAACTGGGATGTTATTATCAGTGATTTATCTTATAATAAAATACAATGTAAATGTAATTGGGATGAAATGACAGAAGGTGATTATTGTAAATGTAAATACGAAAATGATGATGATTATGAATATGAGTTACCTACAATTTATATAGAACTAAAACCATTGGTTGGAGATGATTATCCGTGTATTTTGCGAAAAATGAAATTACAAAAAAAATTAACTGAAGATGGTTTGAGCAGAATAAAGAAAGAAATGTCACATGGACTTGGACCCAATAAAAAACTTTCTTTCCAATTTACCAAAGAAGAAAGATTTGATTTAGAATATCTAACAAAAAACCCAATGGCATATACTGGGAATTTTATATTATTAATTAAAGAATACAACTCAACACACACACCAAAAGACAAACTTGTAGAAATATTTAAACAATCAAAAATAATGGTAATTTTCACAAATGAATTGTGGGATAAAACACAAGTTCAATTAGAAACCGAACAAGTTGAACCATTGAAACTTGTTAAATTGTCTAGTATGGAAGAAGAAAACAAAATGCTTCGCGAACATCTTCAAAAAGCAGAAGAAAAAATAGAACAATTAGAAGTAGAAATAATATCATTGATGGAGAAAAAACATTCTAAAACAATTAATGATTATTTTAAAAAGAAATAATTGTTTCATGTTTTGCTTCTGTAAATAAAATTCCTACTATTTATTTTATGATTTTTCTTATATTTTTCCTGTAAAATGGGCTATTTACTTGCTACGCTGATAAATGTTCAAAGGTGTAAAAGATTTCATACTTATATATTTCATACTTTTTAAAGTTTTTTTTGGCATATATATAATTATATATAAAATTTAATCAAAAGAAACAACAATTTCCACGTCTTCCTTTTTAATTGTTTTAGAGGCACTTATAGACAATTCCTCGCGCTTCTTCCTGGTTTTTTGGTTGGTGCCTGTCGGAATAATCCCAATTTTATTCCGCTTTGATGTGCTATTCCGGTTATTCATATCAGCTTCTATTAATGAATAATTTAAGGAAATAAATGAGATGACCTCATTTTCAAATGCCCATTTAAAAAAATTCAATTGTCCTATAGTGGTTTGAATGTGCGTGTCGTTTTTGTATGGAATATTAATCCGATCCCAGCGACAAAAGGGGTCAAATCTTTTTTTAGAATAGGATCGCAGTTTTAGTTTATAATCTACATAGACCTTAAATCTTTTATTAGAGCCTGATAATTGATATACGGTATAATATTTTTTAGCAAAATTAGTGGTAAACCAATCCACAATCCGTAAAGATATTTTTGACTCACCGTTAATTATATTTAGCATTTTGTCTAAATTATTATCTTCTTTATAATAGTCTAGTAAATTTTTTAATAATAATCCATTTTGTGTAGTATATGTATTCATTTTTATAATATTCACGTAAATTTCATTTAAGTATTTATATTATTTATTATCATTATTTGAATTTTTAGGCATTAAAAAACTTTGTTGTACATCTAAATCTTTAATATAATCATTATTAATCATAAATGGATTTTGATTTAATTGTCCTACTAAATACCGTTCGCTAAGTTTATGATTTGCGTCTTCGCGTTTATTATTTATTCGGAAAATTTCACTATTCATGTTATCATTTATAGTATTATTATCATCATTTATATGTGTATTTTCTCTCTTCACTTGTAAATTTGGGTTATCTTTTTTTGAAGATTGTTCGTACTTCTCTCCGGTGCTCCAGACAAATTCTTCCATTATATAAACATAATTATTATATGTTTATCTTTATAATTTATTAATTTTATTAATCATTTTTGGCCAAATTTATCAGCATAGAAACTAAAATTCCAATTGTTTTTTATATTTTTTCCTTGTAAGATTACACGTTTCACATAATACTCTAAGAGTCGCGTGTTGTAAATGATATATTTCAAATATATTACCTATCCATGTATCTTCGTGTTTAAATAATGTTTCAAACGTTATATCTTTTTTATTATATTCAATAGGCATTATTATAGTTTCTTTATTTAATTCCATAAAATCTTCAACTAATTTTATAAATTGTATTTCGTCATGGTCTATATGTGGTGTTTTATCGTGTAATGAACAATTACATTCCCTACAATAAGATAAATCGGAAGCATCTCTAAACTCTTTAATTTGATATGATATACATTGCCGTAAAGCAGAATTAAATAATGTTTTTGATGTTTTACCTGTTCCAGTTACACATATTCTCCAAGAAATTTCTGTATAAGTATTATCATTATTTACTATATTCAGCGCTAAAGCTCGTTTATTCAATACATCTTGATAAATTTGAAAATCAACAAATTTATTTAATTTATCAATATGACGTGGATGTCTTTTACATAATAAATTTAAAAAATTAAAATATTCTTCATTTTTATTTTTTACACTATCGGTTATACCTAACTCTGTTAAGATTGACCTTGTATATTTTTCACATTCAGTTTGCGTTTTAAATGTTTTATTACCTATTATAATTTGCTTCATTTATATAATATAAACATAATCACTTTATATTATTTTATTATTGTAAATGGCGTTTACTTTATATGCTGATACTTGTCCAAAGGTGTAAATGATAAAAGAATAGTAGCGGCATCAATCAGGTCTATTGCTTCTACAAATAAGTTCAAATTATAATGTAATATTTCTTCTTCGTCATAAGCTTTAGCCATTACATAAGCGTCAGCCATTACATAAGCGTCAGCCATTACATAAGCGTCAGCCATTACATAAGCGTCAGAAATTTCATAAGCGTCAGCCATTTTATTAGCCATTACATAAGCGTCAGCCATTTCATCAGGCATTTTATTTAATATACTATTATATTTCTAAATGGTATATTAATGATATCATATATTAATCATATGATTTTGTAATTCTTAAATGTTTGGTGAAGGTGAATTTATCTACATCCGTAACTCGGCGTTGTAGATTACATTTTAGACAGGAAATCAGGGTATTCTCTTTACTATGACACAAGTCATTGTCTTTCCGGTCTAAGGTCCATTGCATATTATCCCGAACATTTTTATATATCACAACAATTTCTTTATAACAGTAATAACATTTGAGTTTGGATATTAAAAGTTTTTCAATAACATCATCTAATTTAATAATTAAACTTTCATTATAAATAGTTTTTTTAATATCTTGTTGTTTATAACCTTGTATTTTCTTTTCTATTTCTCTCTCTATCATCTTTTTATATTCAAAATCTTCTCCAATAAAAAATTTATTTATCATCTCTATCTGTTTCTTATGAAGTATATCCACATCGATTAAGTCTTCCATTCCAATGCGTATGGCTTTTTCTTTATCAATATGATCATTTTCAATATGATTAATTTTATAAATATTATTCTTACCCTTTATTGATATACTTTTCATTGCTGATATTATATATGTTCTGTTAAAATAATATAAATATATAACTTAATTAAAATGGGTTAAACTCAACCTGTTATTATAATATATAACATGGAGACTAATGTCATTTCAGCTAATAACGTGGCAGCAAATGTCATTTCAGCAAATAACATGGCAGCAAAGCCAGAAGAGGAGTGTCTAGAACTAAAAAATATAAATTATAAAAACATGTTATTAACGGGCGTTCAGCAACCAATTCAGCGTAAAAATGAAAATATTGCTAATATCGCTAATATTGATTTATTTTTAGACAAAGAAAGTAAAATGAATAAAAACGAGCCCTGGAATAAATTAGATAAAACCGATAAAATAAAACAATTATGTCTCTACGTGGATGGCATTTCTGAAGCGCATGCCCTTACGCAAGAAGAAGCTGATACGCTAAAACAATATCTAACCATGAGTTTGGATAAGAAGAAATTACAATGTGTAAAGGATGTTCAATACGATAAAGTAGCTGGAAAGATTAAAACTATTTCTATTCTTAGTTATAATCCAGTCACCCGTAAATTTACACTTAAACGCAGCGAAAAACGCGCGTCAACCCTTAAATCGTTGGGAAAGGGTCAATCCAGAAAAAAAACTGAAATAATATAATACATGATAAAATCATTATATAATAAAATGAATATATGAATTAAATGATAAAATCATTATATAATAAAATTGATTATATATAATGAATTAAATATAATCAACTATACTATTCATTACATAATGTTCAAACAACAAATTGCCGCTCTTCAAGTGATATTGGATAATGTTACCCTTCCAATGACCGGCGATATTCCTGATGATAATTTAATAAAGGAAAAGGAAGAGGAAGAGCTTATTGAAACCTTATCAGGTATAATTAACGATTTAATTATATCTGACCCCACCCAATACTCAAACCCCAAATTCCACGAAAAAATAGTAGAGGAAGTAGAAGAAGTCGCAATAGAGCAATTAAAATATTTATATAATATTCACGATGACGATTTCCTAGAAGAATTAGCTGATATTATTGAGAAAGCCATGAACCTATTTTATCGGCATGTTGCTCCAAGAAGATCTTATCCAACGACCTTTATTCGGACAAAACCCAACATAGAAATTATGCGTAAAAAAATAGAATATCTCCAGGCAATCCCTCAACCCGACCAAAGGACAACAGAATGGTATCATTTCCGGCATAAATTCCTGACCGCGAGCAGTATCTGGAAAGCATTCAGCACTCCCGGCTCAAAAAATCAGTTAATCTATGATAAATGTAGCCCGATTAATGTGGATAAATATAAAAGTGTTTCCACGGAAACAGCGATGCATTGGGGGAATAAATATGAACAAGTTTCGGTTGAGATATACGAGCGGGATTATAAGACAAAAGTGAGTGATTTTGGCTGCCTTCCACACAAGACGATCCCATTTATCGCTGCCTCGCCCGATGGAATCAATACTTTAGAAACCTCTGATAGATATGGCCGGATGTTAGAAGTGAAAAATATTGTAAATAGAGAGATAAATGGAATACCTAAAATGGAATATTGGATTCAGATGCAGGTTCAAATGGAAGTGTGTAATTTAAACGAATGTGACTTTTTAGAGACGCGCTTTACCGAGTATGAATCGGTGGAAGAGTTTGAAGCCGATGGAGGTTTTACTTTAGCCAATGATGGATTACAAAAAGGCATTATAATGTATTTTAATAAAAATGGACAACCTTTATACGAATATGCGCCTTTGGATATTTCGCCAGAAGAATTTACAATTTGGGAAGAAAGTATTATGGAAAAACACGCCAATATTACCTGGATGAAAAATATATACTGGAAATTAGCCGAACTAAGCTGTGTGCTTGTCTTGCGAAATAAATTATGGTTTAAATCGGTGGAGCCCATTTTAAACGAATTCTGGAAAACAATTGAACATGAAAAAATAAATGGCTATGAACACCGAGCACCAAATAAAAAAGTAAAAAATACGAATAAAGAATTGGCTTTTAATGAACTGGGTAAAAATGAAATATGTAAAAATGTATGTATAATTAATGTTACGAAACTATTTCATACAGCACCGCAAATAGAAGAGCAATTAGCCGAGCAATTAGCAGAGCATATAGAATAACATAATAAAGAAATAGTATATATATATAAAATGAGTCTATATGTAATGAGTCTAAATGTAATGAGTCTAAATTTTTTTCCTATTCCTCTAAATTTACGGAAAGAAAAATACGATATTGAAACATTAGAAAAAAATATTGATACTATTTGCGTGAAAACCTGTGTGAATACACAAATACTTACTGCTGAATTTTGCGTGAAGTATATATTAAACGAGGATTATATGTCGTGTATTGAAGACACTTACTGCTTAGATATTGGCTATGTCTTAAGAAGACAACCACATTTAACACGAGAGGATATTATGAGTGAATATAGTAAAATTAATAATGGTGAGGGCTACGCACATGGCATATAACAGATAGTAAATACTTTATGGTATATAATAAATTATTTGTCTCTATTTTAATTTTTAAAGGGTTTAAACTTATAGTGTTAATATTAAATAATCAGGATGATGAATTCAAAAGAGCAAGCACAAGCGCAGCAGACACAAGCGCAGCAGACACAAGCGCAGCAGACAGAGCAGGCGCAAGATAAAGAAATGAAAGTTATTAAACGCGACGGACAATACGAAGAAGTCTCATTTGATAAAATTCTCAGGCGTGTGAAAAAAATCGGCTCCCAAGCAAATCCGCCATTAACTATTAATTATAGCCAATTGGTTATGAAAGTGATTGACCAGCTCTATGATAATATCCCAACGCATATAATTGACGAATTAACGGCGGAACAATGTGCCTCGATGTGTACAAAACATACCGACTATTCTATTTTGGCTAGTCGGATTATTGTTTCAAACAGTCATAAAAATACCGTAGCTTCCTTTTACGAAGCCATGAAAAAATTATATAATTTTATGGATGTTCACGGAAAACAAGCCCCGCTAATTGATGAGAAATTATGGAGTATTACCGAGCAGAATAGAGAGAAAATAGAAAATATGATTGATTATGAACGCGATTATCTATTTGATTATTTTGGCTTTAAAACACTAGAACGCGCCTATTTAATGCGCATAGACAAAACTATCATTGAACGTCCGCAGCATATGTGGATGCGCGTGGCATTAGCGATTCACGGCCAAGATTTTGATTTAGTCAAAGAAACCTATGCTATGCTTTCGCAAAAATATTTCATCCATGCGACGCCGACTCTCTTTAATGCCGGCACGCCAAGACCCCAACTCAGCTCGTGTTATTTAATAAGTATGGAAGATGATAGCATTGAAGGTATATATAATACCCTAAAAGATTGCGCCAAAATCTCCAAATGGGCCGGCGGTATTGGCCTACATATTCATAATGTGCGGGCAACCGGCTCGCATATAAAAGGCACAAACGGCACGAGTAACGGGATTGTCCCGATGTTGCGCGTATTTAATATGACCGCGCGCTACGTAGACCAAGGCGGTGGCAAAAGAAACGGAAGTTTCGCCATCTATTTAGAACCCTGGCACGCCGACGTAGAAGATTTTCTAGAAC
>Ga0209500_10003325_pt1 | contig 11040 bp, 7 predicted proteins | sample S_140212_EF_Meta_FD_187323 | JGI IMG/M metagenome (GOLD analysis project Ga0209500, IMG submission 187323) | Freshwater microbial communities from Lake Simoncouche, Canada to study carbon cycling - S_140212_EF_MetaG (SPAdes) (version 2) | ecosystem: Environmental > Aquatic > Freshwater > Lake ...
AATGACCCCTCTAATAGGATCTCTAATTAATCCCTGTTGTGCTAATATACTAGCAACATAACTATGTACGGGTTTAGCGTCACTTAAAAATGTTGGACTATCTGCTATTCCCGCATTATTTGTATTAATATTAGTTACCGGTAATCTAACAGCACCGCCTAATCCTTTAGCTTCGCCTGCATTTGCTACAATATTATCTGTTCCACCAATTGCTGGCACCATCTGTAATGCTTCTGGTTGTGGTACGCATCCTATCCAAAATCCATAATTAGGATCTCCGTTAATGAATATACATATAACCGTTGTACCAAGATCAGGTTGACTATTCCACATACCATAACTATTAGGATTTTTAATGTATTCCCCATACCCTGTATTTGCCCCGGAGGGTGTAGTTACCCCATAGAAGGGACTCATATAGCTAACAGTTACCCAAGAATTACTATCATCTGGATCTAATCCTCCCAAGTCACTGATGTATACTTGTAGTCTACCAGATCGAATTGGATCTATATTATCTTTAACAATACCAAATAACGGTACACTACGTAATACTGCACCGCCGGCGTCTGGTTGACTTGCTTTGGTACTACCTCTAGGTTTTATTTCATCATATGCCATATATTACGCTCCGCCCCTTGGTCTTCCAGCAACCGGTTCTTCTCTACCACCTTGATTTGCAGGTTGTTTTTTAGCATCTATTATACCGTCATCTCTTGCCTCTGATCCTGAATTAAGAGATTTATTTGTATTGTTTGCACCGGCACCTGATCCACCACTGTCTTGTATATCTGCCCCGATGTTTGTATTAGGATCACTGTTTGTATTAGGATTTAGATTAGTTTGTGAGACCCTAGGATCTGTAGCGCCGGTTCTTCGTCCACTAGCGTCCGTAGCCTTAGTTGCAGTAGTTGCAGTAGTTTCTTCTGAGGTAGGTCTGCCTGCCGCATTTTTATCAGATTTATTTTGACTATCAGTAAATTGGTTTATAACACAATCTAACTCTTGTGTAAATTTACCTTTTGAAAAACTACTTACTACTTCAGTTAACATATAACTTACACCTTTTATTTGTGATGCAATTTCTTTAGGATATTTCCAAAATAGTATAGAGTCATTTATGCTTAACAACCCGTCATCGTTATGATAATCCTCTGCTTCTTTAAAATCTATTTCAATAAACACTTGCCCACCATTTGGGTTAATAGTAAAACCTTTGCCATAAAATTGACGATATACTTGATTGATTGAGCTAGGACTATCTTGCATTAAATAATCAGGGTCACCTAATATAGTAACCTTTGCTGTAGCAAATGCACCAGGATCATATAAACTTGTTAGATAAGAATTCTGTGCTTCTTTACCTATATCTAGTTTACCCGTTCTATCTTCATTTTGTCGTTTACCTGGCACAGTAGCAATATCTGCGCCACCGCCTTGACTAGCATCAGAACCAGTTGGATTCATTGCTGGTAAAAAATATGAGTTATCCATTGTTTGTTCATAGTGTAATATTTCTGAATTTTTTCCAGTAAACCAATATTCATATCTTTTATGAGCACCGTAATATTTTGATGTTTTTCCTGCATACGGGCTAGTAATCATTGGAGTTTCATATGGTTGTATAACATAAGTAATTTCATAAGCAAAATCACCCACTATAGTATCAAAACCCAAACATTTAATCTCTGAACCCAAGTTATACCATTTAATGGTTTTTGGTTTTGGATCTTTAACTGTTTCACTACCTTGCCCTGGTTTAGGTGGTTCAGTATCAGATTTTATTACTTGAGTCAATGCATTTTCTAAATAACTACTTTGAGAAATAATTGATCCTATAGCTTGCATTATAGATACATCATTTGCAAATGTAATAGTTCTTCTATTAGTATCAGGTACTGCTGATACCGATACTGCTTCATTTACTTGTTTAATATTTTCTGCCGCACTCATGGGCAACTTAGATTTATCCAAATCAGCAATACTTACAATAGATGCGGCTCCTATTTCTGCTTCTGCCGTACCCAAATATCTAAGCTTATACACATTTGGTATACTGCCTTCACCATTCTTCTTGGCTTGTAATACTTGTTGTTCGTTTAAAGTTGTTAATAAACCTTTAGTTCCTCGTAATACATCTTCTACTGTGCTTCCTTCTACCTTAGCACCTCTATCTATTCTACCATACTTTACACCAAAGCCAGCTTTAGGGGCAACTGTTGCGGCAGTAATATTATATACGGTCATCTTGCCGTCAATCTTAAATTTCATATCAGTAATTCTGATATCAAAAAATCTTTCAAATACCCCGCCTGAATCTCCAGTCACATCAAATGTATCTTGGTTATACGTAGAGGCTGCTGATATCTCTTTTCCATTTTCATCATATCCCTGAAATCTAATACCTAATACAAAAAATTGTTTAGTAGAATTAGATAAATTTTTATAGTCTTTTAATTTACTTTTTTTCTTCAATAATGCGGCCGCATTGTTTAATTTTGTTATGAATGAAAAGCCATATGGTTCATAAATGTTAAATGACATTTCTGTATCATTTGATGACGTTTTTTTTGCTTTAGCATTAGTAGTTGTGTGGATTTTTAAGTCATCTATATAAAAATCAAGGTCAAACGCACGTTTACTTGTTTTATTGTTTATACCGCCGCTCTGTGCTATAATATATGCGCCAGAACTACTTTCTTCAACTTGTGTTGCTACTTGTGGATTAGCCGCATTATTAATAGCATTAATGTTATTTCTTCCGGATTGAATAAATGCATCATATGCGTCTGGTGTTATCATATACAATGTAATTTGATATGTATAACTTGATAGACTACCTAATGGATTTTGCGGTCGTGCTCCGGGTTTTGGTCCAGATGCTATCTCGGTTGATTTTACTTTATTAGCTGATCCTTTGTCTCCCTGTCCAGCAACTGTTGTACCCGCATAACTTTCGTTTTGCGTTTCCATTTCATTATTTGGATTAGTTACATTTTTAGTAGCATCAATCTTGGCTGCATATGATTTATCATAACTATATTCTTCATCACCCGAAGTACCACCCAAATCATCTCCGCCTCCCATATTTTGATCCGAAAATTGTCCAGTTGGGCCACCTGCTGTGGGGTATGCGGGTTCTTCTCCGCCTCCAAAATTTTGGTCAGCAAATTGTCCGGTTGGATCATTAGATGCAGGAGGAGTTGGTTCTGCATTAGGTGGAGGAACTAGTTGTTGATATTCTGATGTTAATGTTGCAGATAGATTAAGAAGTGCTGATTGTGCCGCCCTCAATAATTGAACATAATTAGGAAATGCGGCATTTTTTGTCATTAATGCACCCAACTGTGTTGATACCGATTCAGGGGTACCGGTTAATGTTTTAGATCCATTAGGAGTGTTGTAGGTAACAGATGCAGTTTTTGCCCCGGTGTTAGTATCAAGGTCAACTGTAGATGTCCACGATGATCCTTCAGCACCTTGTCCAACTTGGGTACTTGAGTTTGTTGCCATTTATATTCCCAACAATTGTTTCAACAAATCTGCCTTAGGCAAGTATATACTTGTCCCTGCGGCAAAATCAAAATAGGGATCTTTTAATGTATTTGGATTTCGTTGTGCAAATACCCACCACAATCTACTATCAGCATATAAGTCATATGCTAACATATCAGGACGAAATTCATATACTAATGTAATCTCCCAATAGATATCCGATGGTTGTTTAATGATAGGTCTATCTACCATTATATCTAAAAATTTGCCATTAACTATATCTGTTGCATAGTATGGACTTGTTTGTGGATAAAGTGTGTTATTTGCCATTACCAAATTCCTCCGCCTTTGCGTTTACTACCCTGTAGTAATTTGCCAGTAGCATATTCTGCTAAACTAAAAGTATTGCTTATATCATTACGTGTTACAATTGGATATGCAACTATTGATATTGATATTTTTGTAGGTACATATGTAGGTTGTGTATTAGTTGCCTTTCCAAACTTAGGTGCTGATTCTGTAGCACCTGCATTCAACGGAGTAGTTCCTGATTGCATTCTAACTTGTTGTGGTGTTAAATCACTATTTCTATTATCATTATAACCAGTTGCATTAACTCCAGATAGCAAAGTTGGACTGCTTGCTCGTATATAGTCCACATCAGTGGGCAAACTATAATTAAATGAAGATATTGCTAATGGGTGTCTATCAAATTGAAAATCACCCATTCCAGATAGATAACACAATGGTGGGGGTGTTCCTGGTTTAGGTATTTGATCTTGACCATAAAACATTTTAGTAACAGACCTAAAGAAATGTATTACAGCTAACATATAATTAGCTTCTTCAGTATCCTGTGCGGTAAAATCACATGAAATACTAATTTGATCTACACTACTATTTTTATATTGAAATACTTTATAATTACTATGTGTCAAATCTGAAGCATCATAATGTGCGGCATAGGTAACTTGTATACTTGGTGTGTATGGGAAAATTATACCGTCTGTTTTTTGTAACGGTAATAATATGCCTGGGTTTACTGCCTTATATAAATATCCTGCACTTGGTGCTAAACTTAATCTTACACGCCAATCGCCTTGTGTTTTTGCATTCTCGGCATCTTGTGTAATCTGTTGTGCTCTGGCAGCATCTGTTGAACCTTGTAATCCTTTATATCCACCAGCACCACCTGATGTGGGGTCAAAAACATTCTCTGTAACTTCTTGCCTTGGATCAAAAACATTCTCTGTAACTTCTTGTCTTGGATCAAAAACATTTTCAGTAATTGAATCCGGAGATGTTATTGTTTCATCTTGTGCGGCTAATCGTAACTGTTGGTCTATCTCATCGTCAGATAACAATGGGGGTTCTTGTAATGTGTTTTCATTTAGTGCTATTTGTTCATCTATGCCAGCAAATTCTAGCGACCCATCTTCTAAATCTTTTTGTCTTTGTATTTGTTCATCTATGCCACTAAACTCATCACCGTCGGTAGTAGTAGGAGGTTCTTGTAATGGTTCAAATACAAAATCTTGTCCTTCTGTACCAATGTTTGTGTTAGGATCGCTAGCAAGACTTATTGTTTGTTGCGGCTCTGGTGTTTGAATCTCTGCACCAATATTTGTATTAGGATCAGTGTTTGGATTGATAATTTCTTGTGGAGTAGGATTATTATTTGCTATAGTTACTGAGGTGGCTTGGGCTGCTGCCAAATTTGGAGCGTCAGCAGGGGTGTAAGATTTTGTTCCGTCGGCATTATTTACAACTTGATATGTTACTCCTTCCACTGTTTCTGTAGTAATGCTGGTTCCACCAACTGCTCCGTTTAGGGTGGTTGAACTAGTAGAAGTAGATTTTTGATAATCAACTGTGATTGAACTAGAATTTTGAGATGGGGTTGTTACTACAACTGGTTGACCTCCACCTTGTGCCGCAATTTCCTTAGTCCTAGCTGTATCATATTGAGCATTATATTCAAGTGCTTTTGCTCTGCGATCTTCTGGAGTTGAATTCTTAATCTCATTATATTGTTCTTGTGTGAGGCGGCCGTCTGCTAACCGTCTATCTAATGCTTTTTGTCCAAATGTTGAATTAGGGTTTAGAGCGTATGCTGATTGTAAACTAAATGCTTGATCCGCTTCTGCTTTATAATTTAAACTTGCCGCAGTGTCCTTTGCAGGAGTAGAGGTTACTGTAGTTGTTCCTCCACCAGTAGTCTGTTGAAAATTAGTAACTTCTGTAGTTGTAACTGTTTTAGTCGTAGTAGAAGCGGAAGTTGTACTTGTAGTTGATTTAGGAGTTACGGTTGATGACGAGGCTGCTAGATTTTCAAAATATTGTTGACTTTCTTTGGCCTCTGCAGCAGTATAATTTGTGGTCGACGTTCCTGTACCCACAACCATTGGTCTGATACTACCATCCAAATCAGTGTTGAAATCATCGGGTACATAGCCGGCGCTGGCTACATAGTCTAAAATTTGTTTTTCAGTAGCTCCTTGGCTATTGAGTTTATTAAGTTGGTCTGCAACTTGCTGGCGTGTTGGCATAATATGTTGTTATCCTTACTTATATTTATCGCTAAATAAAAGTAGTATTTTTACCCTTTTCACTAAAAAATCGTTGCTTTTCTGCAACTAATGTGTTACACTACACACAATAACAAGGAAACTATGTCTCTATTACCCGCACCACGCAAACCCGTAAACTATCTTAATAATAAAGATATTTTAAAAGAAATACATGAGAGTAAAAATGCATACTGTTGCTTTACTAAACCAGAATATCATCGGTATGACTTTATAGTAGATATGCCCCAAGCACCACTAGATGAGAGTCTAGCATATGCTTTCAAACCCGAAACTATTCAACAAGCAAAAGAAACACGGGCACTACGTCTTAGTTTAGAACAAGGTAGTAAAGATAGTGTTTCCCCTGATTCTATACCATTAACTGATTTAGTATTTCGTGTAATGAATTGGGATCACGTTCCAGTCGCACCAAAACAACCCCGCAAAACAGTTAAAAAGAAAACAGCAAAGGATATCTTTGAGTTTGAAGAACCAAATCCAGATGAGATTTTTGCTGACCTAGAAGATAATACAACTAAAGCTGAAGTTGATGATATGGTTCATGTTAAAGTAAACTTCCCCCCATTCCAACATTATAAAGTTGATGAAAATAATACATTCTATTGCGTGGGCAAAAGTCATTGGGAAGGTGATCTAGCTACTGGTTCATTTAATAAAGAACATGGTAAAATCACAAACAAACTTGCCCGTATGTATATTATGATGTGCGAAAAATATGCAATGAAGTATAATTGGCGTGGGTATACTTACAATGATGAAATGCGTAACAGTGCTATACTTCAATTAACTTATGTTGGTCTACGATTCAATGAAGCTAAATCGGCAAACCCATTTGCTTACTATACGGCTGCTATAACAAATAGTTTTTGCAGGGTATTGAATACTGAAAAGCGTAATCAAAACATACGTGATGATATCTTAGAAATTAACGGTCTTAACCCAAGTTGGAGTCGTCAAGGCTCTGGGTCAAGCAGTACAGTTTACGAAGAATAATTTGTCCAATGGCATTGCTTTGTAGTGCCATATCCTATATAATAAACATATGAGTAATCTATTTAAAAAAGCGGCAGTAATGACTGATCTTCATATTGGTCTAAAATCAAATAGTATAGTTCACAATGAGGACTGTTTGAATTTTGTTACGTGGTTTATATCCAAAGCAAAAGATGAGGGTTGTGATACTGCAATTATATGCGGAGATTGGCATAATCACCGCGCAAGTATTAACATACATAGTCTCCATTACTCTATGCAATGTTTAGAATTATTAAATTCTAATTTTACTCAAGTATTCTTTTTAACAGGAAATCATGATTTATACTATAGAGAAAAACGTGACGTTCATAGTGTATTATGGGCAGGATATCTTCCAAATGTTCATGTTATTAATGATATTTTTACTGAAGGTGATGTGACTATTTGTCCGTGGCTAGTAGGTGATGAGGCAAAACAAATTAAAAAATTAAAATCTAAATATATATTTGGGCATTTTGAGCTTCCCAATTTTTACATGAATGCACAAATATTAATGCCTGATCATGGTGATATTAATATGGATTCTTTTCCAAACACAGATTTAGTATTCAGTGGTCATTTCCACAAACGTCAAAGCAAAAAGAATGTATGGTATATTGGTAATGCTTTCCCTCATAACTACGCAGACGCGGGTGATGATGCTCGTGGTATGATGGTACTTGAATGGGGACAAGACCCGCAATTTTTTAGTTGGCCAAGACAACCATTATATCGTGTATATAAACTAAGTGATGTATTAGAAAACCCTGAGGGCTTGCTATTAATTGATAGCCATGTTAGAGTACATCTTGATATTGATATTTCTTATGAGGAAGCTAACTTCATTAGAGAAACATTAATCCCAGAACATAAACTACGTGAGATGGCATTGATACCTATTAAAGCGGAACAAACAGAGATAGCCGGATCAGACGGATTAAAGTTTGAATCAGTTGACCAAATTGTCATTGACCAAATTAACTCTATTGAATCAAATACTTTTGACAAAAAACTATTGTTGGACATTTACAATAATCTATGAAAAAAATTCCCAATCCATGGAAAAAGATTCTAACAAACGCACAAGGTGCACAGAATGGATGGAATCGGAAACATCAAAAATTAGGTGTCAATAGACCAGTAAAATCTTTCACTGTTACCCCAGAAGATATTGAAAGAGTATTTAATGAGCAAGGGCAAAAGAGTAAATGGTTAGGATTGCCGATTGATCCTAATGATGTTTTTAGAACTCATTACCCCCTATCACCTAGCTTAGATAGACTTGATAATAACAAAGATTATACTCCTGATAACATTTGTATAAGCACAAGATTTGAAAACTGGGGTTTTAATAAAGCCACAGATGAAGTTAAATTAGAATGTGTTAAAATACTAAAAGAAAATTTAAAATGATTACATTAAAGAATATTACATTACGGAATTTTTTATCAATCGGACAAGTTACTCAAGCAGTTAGCTTTGACAGACAAGATTTAACACTTATTCTAGGTGAAAACTTAGACTTAGGTGGTGACGGTGCTCGTAATGGTACAGGTAAGACAACCCTCATTCAGGGTCTTAGCTATGCATTGTTTGGTATCCCAATCAATAGCATTCGTAAAGATAACCTAGTCAATCGTACCAATGGTAAGGGTATGATGGTTACACTAGAGTTTAACGTTGATGGAGTTGACTATAAGATTGAACGTGGTCGTAAGCCAAACATCCTTAAATTCTACGTAAACAACGATTTACAAAAGAATACTGACGATGCACAGGGTGAAAACAAAGAAACACAACAAGCAATTGAAAGTGTAATTCACATGAGTGCTGATATGTTCAAACATATTGTTGCATTGAATACTTATAGTGAACCATTCTTAGCATTGAAAACTAATGACCAACGTGATATAATTGAGCAATTGCTTGGTATTACATTACTATCTGAAAAAGCTGAGATCATTAAGAATATGATCCGTGATAGCAAAGATAGTATTCAAGCAGAAGAATATCGTGTTAAGGGTATTGAAGAAGCTAACAAACGTGTCAAGGAGCAGATTGACGCACTGAAGCGTAGACAAACATTATGGCTAAAAAAACACGATGATGATTTAACAGCCTTAGCATTACAATATGATGAACTAAGTAAAATTAATATTGAAGTAGAATTACAAGCACATAAAGATTTAAATGTTTGGACTAAACAGAAAGAAGCACAGGATGCATACAATGCGTTGATTGCTCGTTCTACCGCTTGGCAACAAAAACATGACACTGATGTTTCAATAGCACATAAGGCTTACTCACTTAAAAATGAGTATGATATTGACGCCGAACTCAAAGTCTGGAGTGACTTAAAAGATTGGCTACATGATGAGGCAGAACAAAAATCTATAGGAACAATAATTGATACCCTAACCAAAAGTATCACAAAAGAAAAAAAATTAATTGATAAATTGGTTCGGGAAGTTAAAGAACTTGAGGATCATAAGTGTTATGCTTGCGGACAAGACTTCCATGATGATAAGCATTTAGAGGTCACATTAGAAAAGACTACTCTACTTGAGAACGCACGTGCTGAATTGGTTCATTTTGAAACACAATTATCAATCAATGAATCATTGGTTAGTGTGCTAGGTCCTAAGCCTACCCCATCATACAATACAGAAGCAGAAGCTATTCGTCATGGCGGTGATGTGTCTAACTTGAAGAAAATATGGGAAGATAAAAAACAAGAATCTAATCCATTCAGCGAACAACTAAGTGAACTGACTCCTATAGTTTTAGGTCATCAACCTATTACTCATTATGATACAGAAGCGGAAGCAATTAAACATTCAAGTGAAGTTGCTAACATTCTAAATCAAATTGATAACAAATCACAAGAGACTGACCCGTATAGTGAACAGGTAGTTGAAATGGAAACTCAAGCATTACAATCTATTGACTTTGATGCTATTAATAAATTAACACGTACAATGGATCATCAAAAGTTCTTGTTAGATTTGTTAGTTAGCAAAGACAGTTTTGTTCGTAAGAAGATTATTGACCAGAACTTAAGTTACTTGAACGCAAGATTGACACATTACTTAGACAAGATTGGGTTGCCCCATCAGGTTATCTTCCAGAACGATTTACAAGTTGAGATTACCGAGCTCGGTCGTGAACTTGACTTTGATAATTTAAGTCGTGGCGAACGTAACCGTTTAATCTTAGGCTTAAGTTTTGCGTTTAGAGATGTATGGGAAAGTTTATATCGCCCAATCAATACCTTGTTTATTGATGAGTTGATTGATAGTGGTCTTGACACGATGGGTGTTGAGAATGCTATTGCGATTCTTAAAGACATGAGCCGACGCAGACAAAAATCTATTTGGCTTGTAAGTCACCGTGAAGAATTAGCTGGGCGTGTGCCTAGTGTTCTTAAAGTAATTAAAGAGAATGGATTTACCTCATACTCAACAGCAGTTGATACAGAATAATTTCAAAGAGACACAGAGACAGATAAGTATTAACATGACATCACCACAGAAAGCTAAAGGATCAGGATTTGAGAGAGAAGTTGCAAAGTTTCTTTCTGACCTATACGGCGAAAGCTTTATAAGAGCACCCGGATCTGGAGCTTACATTGGTGGTAAAAATCAGCATAGAACAACAGTATTACATGAGGGACAGGTTCGTTCCTTTAAAGGTGATATTGTACCCGGTCAAAGTTTCAGTAAAATGAATATTGAATGTAAGTTCTATGCAGATTTTCCTTTTCACTTACTACTTTCAGGCGACTGTAAAGTAATAAATACATGGATTGAACAATTAATGGATGTTGCCGATACCGGTGATGTAAATTTATTGTTTATGAAGTTTAATAGAAAAGGTCGTTATGTTGCCGTGCAATGCGGCTCAACATGGATAACAGACAATTTTGTCTATTATTCGTCAA
>Ga0209500_10003326_pt1 | contig 11037 bp, 10 predicted proteins | sample S_140212_EF_Meta_FD_187323 | JGI IMG/M metagenome (GOLD analysis project Ga0209500, IMG submission 187323) | Freshwater microbial communities from Lake Simoncouche, Canada to study carbon cycling - S_140212_EF_MetaG (SPAdes) (version 2) | ecosystem: Environmental > Aquatic > Freshwater > Lake ...
CATCGCCACTCAAAGCGATGTGGGATGGCGTTTCATCGGCAGCCGCATGGGCGGGCGCAGAGCAGGGGGGGAACGGGGCGCAGCAGGCCGGCGGAGCCCTGCCCGCTGGATCGGTCTGGTTTGCGCCACATGCATCGGCTGCCAACGTGCCGAAGGTCGGCCGATCGGCTGGTAGCGCCTTTAGCTCCCCGACGGCAACCGGCTTGCCAGCAATTCCACAAGCGCCTCCTGGGCAGTTTCCGATTGGCGCCCAGACACCCCTTACACGCTAACGCTTTCGCCCCGCAAGCGATTGGCGCGATGAGACCTGCGCCCCCAGCAAGAACAAGAGAAGCTTTTGGGCAGAGGCAGCCAGCACAAAATGAAAACGCAAAAACCGGACATAAGAGACATTATCGGACGTTGTGGAGTGATCTGAATACGCACGAAAAGCCCGTGATTTCACGCAGACCGCGTGCTGGCTGCACGCTACGAGGCCGACCCAACCTCCAGGAACTTCCCCATGCGGCGAAACTTTTCGTAGCGCCCTGCCACGAGCATTTCGGCTGGCCGACCAACGAGCTCGCGGAGGGTTCGCACAAGGTAGGTCTTGAGCCGCGTTGCCATCTGGCGGGGATCCCGATGCGCTCCGCCGGGCGGCTCCTCGATCACCGCATCGATCACGCCGAACTCTTTGAGGTCACCCGATCGCATCCGCAGCGACTTGGCCGCATCGGCCTTGTATTCGGCGCTCTTCCAGAGAATACCCGCGCAGCCCTCAGGGCTGATCACGCTGTAATAGGCATGCTCGAGCACAGCCACCCGGTCGCCCACGCCAATCCCAAGCGCCCCGCCAGACCCCCCCTCGCCAATGACCACACAAACAATCGGCACCGGCAGCGTGGCCATCAAAAACATGCTCTCGGCAATCACCTGCGCCTGCCCTCGTTCCTCGGCCCCTATGCCCGGATAGGCACCGGGCGTGTCGATCAGACAGATCACTGGCAGCCCATACTTTGCGGCCATCCGCATTTTTCCCATGGACTTGCGATAGCCCTCCGGGTGGGCGCACCCGAAATGGCAGGCCTGACGCTCCGCCAGCGTTTTGCCCTTTTGGTGCCCAACGACCAACACCTTGTGGCGATCCAGTTTGGCAAACCCCGTGAGCATGGCCGGGTCGTCGCCAAAGGCCTTGTCGCCGTGCAGTTCGACAAACTCTTCAAACACCAGCGAAAGGTAGTCGCTCGTCTTGGGGCGGTCGGGATGACGGGCAACCTCAACGGTCTGCCACGGCCCGAGACTCCCAAAGATCTTTTTCTGGATCTCAACTCCCTCCCGTTTCAGTCGCCGCAACTCCTCCTGCTGCTGCGCTCCTAACGGAGCGCTTTCCAGTTCGGCAATCCGGTCTTCAATCTCATAGATCGGTTTTTCGAGCGGGAGTCGATGCAAGCCGCGAGTCATGACGGTGATCTCTTGGGGAAACATGGAGAGTTCGTGCGGGAACCGACGTACGAGCCACGCCTGATTGTCCCAAGTGCAGGACGGCTGAGTCAATTCGAATTCCGATTATGCGTTGGTGATGGCGCGTTCGAGGAAGCGGATCGATCGCAATTGCTGCAGAACTTCCTTCATCGAGGCCGGACGGTCGGCTGGCTTTTTCGCGAGCATCTGTCGGATCAGTTTGGAAACGCTGGTGGTGGCGTTGCGGTTGAGCGTTTCGATCGATGGCGGTGTGGCTGAGACGTGCTTGTTGAGCAAGTCGTTGGAGTTCGAAGCCGAGAATGGCGGCTTGCCGGCGAGCAGTTCGAAAATCACGCAGCCCAGCGAGTAGATATCGGCCCTCGCATCAACGGTGGCTCCGCGGATCTGCTCGGGCGGCATATAGCTAGGCGAGCCCTGCACAGCCCCTTTGCCGCCGAAGAGTTTGCCCAGCAGTCCGGGCGCGGCAGCAGCAATCGCCAGATCGATCAACTTCACTTGGCCGTCGGCTGCCGCTAGCACATTATCCGGTTTCACGTCTCGGTGCACCCAACCGCGCGAGTGGAGATGGTCGAGCGCAAGAGACAATTCAGTGACGATCCGCGGTACTCGCGGCGCGAGGGCATCAACCCCAGAGGCGATCTGCTTTTTGAGATTGGGATGCGGGAAAAGCTCCATTACAAGATGCGGTAGCCCTCCTTCAACCGACAAGCGATCAATTCGGATAATGGTTGGATGCTCAAGCGATTTAGCTACTTTGAGTTCGTGCTCGAGCAGCGATCGCTGCGAAACGTCCTGCGCGGCCTCCGGCACAACCACCTTGATTGCGACCCGCTGACGGCTGGCGGTGTCGACGGCCTCCCAGATCTGACAGTGTCGCCCAACACCCAGTTGGCTTACAAGTTTCAGGCTTCCAAGAGTTTCAGGGAGCTTTGCCATAGTCGTTTATCGTTCCTGTTTGAGAAGTGTTTGGCCCCACCGAGGCCGTTTGATTTAGATCCATTTCAATCGACACAAGCACAAGCCCTTCCGGTGGCGCAGTCGGGCCGGCGGCCGCACGGGTGCGTGCAGCAATCGCGTCCCGCATCCATGCCGAAGGCTGCTTTCCAGCCCCAACCAGTCCAAGCGACCCAACGATAATCCGCACCATGTTGTGAAGAAAACCATTTCCATCAACCTCCACCCACACTTCGGCACCTGGCACACCGTCGGCACCGAAGTGCCGCACCACCGAGGCGGTATGAATTGTGCGCACTTTCGAGAGGCGTTTGGAGGGGGTCGTCTCAAAACTGGTGAAATCATGTTCGCCAACAAGGATATCGGCGGCAGCCTGCATGGCCTCTGTGTCAAGTCGCGACTTCCGTCGCCATACAAAATGCCGCCCCAGCACAGGCCGAAAAGGTGCGTCGTGGATGCGGTAGCGGTAGCGTTTGCGCACGGCCATCCGTATTGGATCGAACCACGACGGCACCTCAGAGCCAGCGAGCACTGACACGTCGTCAGGTAACGTGGCATTGAGCGCCCGCACCCAGACAGCCGGATCTAAGTCACTGGCGGTTGTGAAGGCGACTACCTGACCGAGGGCATGCACTCCAGCATCGGTCCGACTGGAGCCACAGGAGGCCACGTGCTCTCCGCTCACGATTCGGATCGCCTCTGCCAAGGCCCCCTGCACCGTCAACTGTCCTGGTTGCACTTGCCAACCCGAGTAGCGAGTGCCCTCGTAGGCCAGCGTGAGACAGATCGTGCGAGTCATCGTCGCACCGTGGCTGCGCCCCCTGCCCGGTTCCGTGGATGGGCAGCCAGATACTCGGCGATCTGCACAGCGTTGGTAGCGGCTCCCTTCCGCAGGTTGTCCGATACACACCACAGCGCGATGCCATGCGGGCTCGAATCATCTTCGCGAATCCGGCCCACAAACACTTCATCACGACCGCTGCACGAGCGAGGCAACGGATACAGCTTGGCATCCAAATCGTCTATGACAACGATGCCGGGGGCTGCGGCCAAGAGCCGACGGGCCTCGGCCGACGAAAGCTTTTTCTCAGTCTCGATCAGGATCGACTCGCTGTGACAATTGGCCACGGGCACTCGCACGCACGTGGCGCAGATGCCAATCGAGTCGTCGCCTAGGATCTTGCGAGTTTCAAGCACCATCTTCATTTCCTCGCTCGTCGCGCCGCAAGGTTTTGCGGAGCCAATCTGCGGAATCAGGTTTGCAGCAATCGAGTGCGGAAAAATCCTGTACGGCTCCGCGTGGCCCGCCAGCCAGGCGGCGGTCCCCTCTTGCATCTCACGGATAGCTGCCAACCCTGCGCCGCTCACCGCTTGGTAGGTGCTCACGATGACTCGCTTAACGCGTGCCGCATCGTGGAGCGGTTTCATCACCATCACCATCTGCGTGGTTGAACAGTTCGGACTGGCGATAATGCCAGCATGCCCATCGATTGCCTCAGGGTTCACTTCAGGAATCACCAGCGGCACATCAGGATGCATGCGGTAGAAGGCGCTTTCATCAACAACCACGGTGCCCCGCTCCACAGCCCACGGCACAAACTCGGCGGCCACCTCGTCGGGCGTGCTGCCAATCGCGATCTGTACGCCGTTAAACGACTCCGGCCGCAGCACCTCTACATCGAATGTGGCCCCCGCCACCTCCATCGGCTTGCCAGCCGATCTGACAGACGCCAAGAGCTTGATGCACCGGGCCGGAAACTTCCTAGCCACCAGCAATTCCAGAATGATTCTCCCGACGGCGCCAGTGGCGCCGACAACGGCAAGCGTATCGATCATGTCAGACTTTCGAATCGTGAGAAGTGGAAACGGCGAAATGGAAACGAGTATTTTTCAAACGCAGAACCGGACGGGAAATATCGCGTGCCAGCATGAAATCTTTCAACTCCGATCTATCTTTCAACTCCGATCGGGCTTTCAACTCTAATCAGGGGGGCGGCATACGACACAGCCGTCGCCACGTCTCGGCCGGCACAAACGCCATGTTGGCCACGATCATGGCCAGACCAAACTCCATCATCCCCATCGTCAGGCCGATCCCCATATGCACGGCCACGGCCATCCCTAAAACAATCCGTCGAGTCAACCGCGGCCATACCACGGCCGGGTAGGAAACTTCCCACAGCAACGTGGACAGCGTAAGGGCGTTGACCACAAACGGGTGATTGGCCAGCCACGTGAGGTCCAACGTGCGGTAGCACGAGTTGGCAATCGATCCCCAGAGGGCCGTTCCTTCCCACCAACTGGCTCCGAGTAATTTGCCGCAGCCAGAGAAGAAATAGATCACGCACAGGTGCACTTGAATCAGCCGAATGGCCAGAGTAGCCCGCACAGATCGCAAAGCCGATGGCGGCCGCGGGAACACCAGCCTATCCACCGACAGCACCGCCCCAGCAGGCCCCACGGCAACTGCAATCAGGAGCATTCCCAACACGTCATCAAAGCCAAACACATTCAGCGGCGCCCGATTTGCAGCGCTCACGAATCCCATCAAAGCCACCACCGCAGCCAGCGGTGTGGCCAAGCCGATCGTGAGCAACACAGCGGCAATGAGCGTTACGATAGCCACCAGCCGGATCGCAGCACCCGACGAACAGGCGAAATAGCCGCTCCATTGCCAAGGCTGGTCGTTCATACGCCAAGCATCTGAGGCGAGCAGCCACGCATGGTCACCAAAAAAAGCATCTGCGTCTAGGAGCCAGACAATGCTCGACCACGTCAGGAGCGCACCAACTGCGATCCGCACCAGGGCCAACGGCAGCGGATCTGTCGGCGTAAACCAGAAAGTGTTCCATCCGTCGACCCACTCGCGAATCCAGCCCTCGCGAATCCGACCCTCGTGCGCGCCCCCCTGCCCTGTTCTCGAAAAGAGACCGCGATCGGGGACGCCATGCGAACCAGCGGATGGACTGCTGTGAATATTCATGGAAGCCGTCCCTCCGGAAACGCATACGTGCCAAGCGGAGTGATGAGATCCTCGCCGTTCTGCCCTCGAATCACTTCCTCAGGCGTTGGCAGATAGTGTTCCACTAATTGCAATGTGACTTGCTGCCCTCGGTGGCGAGCGAGCAACTGCCCGGCGACGCCTTTCACCAGCGGTTGCCAACGGGGCTTTGCCTCGATGCGAACGGCCTCCGGTGCATCCACAAAAGGCACAAACGACGCAATCTTTTCGCTGATCATAAAGCGGCGGTGGTAAAGCAATCTGGGTCGGTCATTCGAAGTGTCTGGAATGCAACCGACACGCGTGGATCCATCGGGCATCTGCATGCTCCAGCGGATCGAGTGACCTGGCCCAGGATCAGGCGCAAAGAAACGATAGCCGTGACCCAGCGAGAGCAATCCGATCAGGGGCCGAAACGGTTGAATGACAGCGTTGGCCAATTCGCTTGCAGGAGGCGGGCCGGCCAGCGGCGGAAGAATCACTGCCGCTAGATAGACCAGCACAAGGAACGTGGCTGCGGCGCGGGCGGCGGGCGACCACGTGTGCGTTTGGGTGGGTGTGGTATGGGGCGTGACTGTGGACATGGCTCGTGCGTAGGGAGATCTGGAAAAACAAGATGCTACTCTAGCACGCCCAAAAACGCCGACGCTTCTAGCACGCCCAAAAAAACAGACGCTTCTAGCACGTATTCAGCGAACCTAGGACTCCTCTCACGGAAGCCAGGGGGAGAACGAAGTTGACTCGAGTCGGCGTATTCTCGCCTCGAAGCGGAGGCTTTGTACTTCCGACGGCGGCTTTCTGCCGCTCGAGAAAAGAAAAATGCCTTAAGCACGCCCACAAAAAAACTCCCGCGCGGCTTGCTGCCACGCGGGAGTCAGTGCATCAGAAAAGTATCGCAAAGAACCGCTTACCGCAGTGCGGCCGTGGCTGCGTTGGAGGCTGTCTGCTCGCGGGGATCGAGGGATAGCTCAATCGCAGTCCCGGCTAAAAGATCAATCGTCTTGGAAGCAACCTGCTCCCGCCCGTCAACGACTGTCGTCACACGGATCTCGTAGTTCTTCCAGGTCTGGCCTTCGTGCAGATTTGACGTCTCGAACAGGCGAACTTCGCCGGTTGATGCCGTCTTGTTGCCGGCTAGCCACACGTTTGCCTGGGCGGGCACGTGGAGCGTTAGGCTCGTGTGCCGCACGGCATCCAACCCTGGAATAACAAGCTCCGCCGTCGCCTCCTGCTGCAGGAACGAGACGACCGAACGATCGCCGCCCGTCAGCGAGACAACCTTTGTTTCTTCGCTTGCAATGCCGTCACGAGTGACAACCATCCGCACCACATACTCATAATCCTTGTCTTTGGCGAGGCCTTGCGAAACAAATCGTCGCACGCTGCCAGTGGCAGCCGTCCGCGAGCCGTTCACGAAGATCTTCGCGTTGGCTGGAAGCTTCACGACCAACATCGCGGCATCGCCTGGGATGGGCGTGTGAAGCATCGTGGCATCGGTCGCAGCGGGAGCCGCTGCCTTGGGTGTTTGGATGACCTCTCCACTGCCCACGACAGGTGTTTCGCTGATCACGCGATACGATTCGACAGGCATGCTGGAGGAATACTCAACGGCCGGTGCGGAGAAGCCACCGTAGGATCCATACGAACCACCCGAGGAACCACCCGAGGAACCACCATAGGAGCCGCCCGAGGAGCCGTGGCTGGAATACCGAGCAGAACGCGTCGCGCGATTGTGGGATCCGTGGCTACTGCCAGAGGAGCCGTAGCTGCCGCCGGACGATCCGGCACTCGAGTAGCTTCCACCGGACGAACCACCCGAGGAACCACCCGACGAACCACCGGACGAACCACCGGACGAACCACCGGATGAACCACCGGATGAACCACCGGGGCTACCGGCAGTTGCGCCGCGATGGCGATGATTCCAGCCAGCGTGGACGTCGCACGACGAGGCCACAACTGCCAAAAAAGTAATAACTCCCGCAACCTTGAACCAGCGGCAATGGACCAACATCTCTGTCGTTCTCCCGTAAATGTGCGTGGCAATAGTCGACTGGCCGTCGGAACCTCAGCGAAAACAGCTTCTGTTGAAAACCGCTTCCAGAGGAACCGCGCCGAACGCCACCAAAGATAGTTGGCGGATTTCGTAAAGCAAGCGGGATGGGAGGACTAGGTTGACTTTTCCGGCAAGGCCTCTTTTTATCGAAAAGAATGGCCCCAATGGGCCGCGTGGATCGGCGCCTTGAGCTGTGCGAACTGGCTTTGGCAGCAACGGGCGGGCTCCTCAGCGAGGTAGCGGCTGAATCCTGAGGTCATCCACTTCTAGTCGGCCGGTTCCGCCAAGCATGCCGATCTGCACGATCGCGTCTCTTGCCCACACGGGCACGGGCACCTTTCCCGCGATGGCTTTCCAAGCGAACGTGCCCCGCCACGGACCTAGATGCGTATTGGCCGATCGACTGCGACGGCCATCGAAGAATCGCACCGCCAACACAGGTGATTCATCAGGGGTGAGCCCATTCCTAATTCCTTCTGCTCGTAGAGACAGCGAGAGCGACAGTTGCCCGACCACTCTTCCATCCACAGGAAACCCCTGAAACATCTGGGCAGGCCGACCTGGCTGGTTGTTCTCCAATCGCAAGTAGTGTGTTCCCTGTGGTGCATCGTCGGCGCGAACGACGTCTGCCTGCCTACCGTAATACCAAGCCGTTGGCACAGACGCATGAGGGCCTAGGGCAGAAGGCGGTGGCAGCAAATCTTCAAAGCCGCCGTTTTCCAAGGCGGGCCGCGTGCCATCGGGCTGAACTTTCCTCGCCTCTTCGGCGGCACCCGTCATCGGTACAAACAAACTAGGCACGAGTGACTCCTGCACCATCACACCATCTCGCTTGCTGAGCAGCATAAGGGTTTGCTCGTATCGCTCACCCACAGGAATGATCATGCGTCCCCCTTCTGCAAGCTGCTCGATCAAGGGCTTGGGGATCTCCTCCGGCGAGCAGGTGACAATGATCTTGTCGAACGGTGCGTACTCGGGCCAGCCGAGGAAACCATCACCGATTTTTGTGATGACATTGCGGTAGCCCAGCCTGGCCAGCGTGCGAGCCACCTTGGTTCCCAAAGTTTTATTGATTTCAATCGAGTAGACCGTCTGCACCAGCGATGCGAGCACGGCAGCTTGATAGCCGCTTCCCGTACCGATTTCCAACACACGATCGGTGGGCTTTGGTTCCAGTTTCTCTGTCATATAGGCCACGACAAATGCCCCTGAGATCGTCTGCGCCTCACCGATCGGCAGAGACATATCAAAGTAGGCCGATGCCCGCTGCGGACCTGGCACAAATTCATGCCGCGGCACCGATCGCATGCTCTGAATCACGCGGGCATCGCTCACGCCACCGCCGGCAATGTCGTCTTGGACCATTTTTTCCCGGGCGGCAGCGTACCGCTCAGCTTCCAGTCGCTCGGCCTGCGGCGGCGGTGCGCTCAGACAGCATGGAGCACACAGCCACATTCCAAGCGACAGCCCCGCACAGAGCATTCCACGCCGAAAATGATCATCGATCATCGAGCCTTCCTCCTATCCCTACCGTTGCGGCAGGATTTTCAGCAGTTCGATTTCAAACACGAGCACTTCGTTGGGCTCGATCACAGGCGGCGACCCCTCTTCGCCATAGGCCAATGCGGGGGGCACAAAGAGCCTCCATTTCGAACCCACTTTCATCATCACAATCGCCTCCTGCCAGCCCGGCACCACACCTCGCAGTGGAAAGATGGCTGGCTCGCCCTTGGGATCGGTGCCATCAAATTCGGTTCCATCCACATGCGTGCCGCGGTAGTGCGTCGAGACGGAGTCTGCGGGCTGCGGCTGGGGGCCTGCGCCCGTCTTGAGCACCTCATACTGCAAGCCGCTGGGCAGCGAGACGATGCCTTTCTTTCCGGCATTGGCCTCAAGAAATGCTGCCGCCTTGACCTTGTTGACCTTCGCCACTTCTGCCATTCGGCGACCAAACGCGAGTTCCTGCTCTTGCATTTTTTTTTCAAATACCTCAAGCGCCTGCGAGAGTTGCTCCTCGCCCAGAAGTGGCTTCCTGCCAAGGATGGCATCGGCCAGACCGCGGGCCAGTGCCTCCGGATTGATCGGGGCATGTTGCGCCTTGAAGTCGGCTGTAATCCTAGCCCCGATCCGCAGGCCAAGGGCATACCCCAGCGTGCCCTCGGGGGTGTTCAGGCCAGTCGTGACATCATCTGCTCTGGCCGGAGACGGAGAGGATAATGCTGCGGGAGTCTGCAGTGGTTCGGCCACCGCTTGAGCCACGGCTCTTGGACTGCCGAGGGCCCACAAGAAACAGAGGCACGCCACAGCGAGCACGCTGCGTGCTGAAACTGTATCCGACGAAAACTGTGTGTTACGAACGGTCATATCCAGACAGTGCCTCCTCACAAAAGCGTCCTTGGGCAACCAGCCACATGGGGTCGCTTCAGTCTATCGCCTTGGCGTCAACTGGGAGGAGGGAACAAAGGGGATGGAAAACAAAAATCAGCCAGACCCCGCATCAGGAAGCCGAACCAGTTTCTGCTGACAACGGCTGTCGGCCCAGCGTGCCTTTCGTGAGTTCCAGAAAGGCCGTCTCGAGATTGACCTCCGATTCTCGCATCGAGAGGAGTTGATGGCCTGCGGCAATGAGGCGGGCTGCCAGCGGAGAATGGTCCTGCACGCCGTCGGCCAATGCCACCAGAATCTCCCCGTCCCGCACGCTCACGCCAGCCGCCTCGGGGGTATCTTCCAACACCTTGGCTGCCAGTTCTTGCGGGCCAACGACTCGCAACCGGATGACTGGCCTGCCGCGCACATGCGCCAAGAGGTCTTGGACGTTCCCGCAGGCCAGCAGTCGGCCGTATTCGATGATGCCCACGCGGTTGCAGATGTCGGCCAACTCCGGCAGGATGTGGCTGGAAACGAGAATCGTTTTGCCGAGGCCCTGCAACCGACGCAACAGGTTGCGCATTTCGATTCTGGCACGTGGGTCGAGGCCGCTGGCGGGTTCGTCGAGGAGCAGCACCTGCGGGTCGTGCAGGAGCACGCGAGCCAAGCCCAATCGCTGCGTCATTCCGCGAGAAAGACTCGTGACAAGTTCGTCTCGCTTCACCGTCAGATCCACCAACTCGAGCGACTTCTCGGCCACCCGCCTCCGCTCCTTGCCGTGAATCCGATAAGCAGCGGCAAAGAATTCCAGGTATTCGATCACTCGCATGTCGTCGTACACGCCGAAGATGTCGGGCATGTAGCCGATCGCACGGCGGATCTCGCGAGGATGGGTGTAAATCGAGTGGCCACAGACGTAGGCCTCGCCCCATGTTGGCGCTAGGAGTGTGGATAGGATTCGAATGGTGGTCGTCTTGCCGGCGCCGTTGGGGCCGATAAAGCCGAAGAGATCCCCTTTTTCGAGCTTGAGGTTGAGCGACTCTAGGGCGAAGAAGTCGCCATATTTTTTCGTTAGGTCGATCGTTTCGATCATGGCAACGGCTCCGTGTTGGCTGGTCCGATCGCTACGACAATACGCCACAGCGACGGGCCTTGCGATTCCACAAGGCTTCCGCCGCTAAACGCTTCGCAACCCGAT
>Ga0209500_10003329_pt1 | contig 11032 bp, 8 predicted proteins | sample S_140212_EF_Meta_FD_187323 | JGI IMG/M metagenome (GOLD analysis project Ga0209500, IMG submission 187323) | Freshwater microbial communities from Lake Simoncouche, Canada to study carbon cycling - S_140212_EF_MetaG (SPAdes) (version 2) | ecosystem: Environmental > Aquatic > Freshwater > Lake ...
CGACGAGATGCCTGGCGAGGTCGATCCCCCAATATCCGATCTGGTGCTTTCCCCCCTCGCGCCGCACGGCGTCTCCCCACCCCGGTTCGAGGCTCCCCTCCATCGCACCGAAACTGCGGACCCAGCTGCGGTCCCGTGGCTGCGGGCCGTCATCGACCTGGTCCGCCCCCCAGTCGCTCGCCACCGTGTTCGACTGGCCGTCCATCAGATAGGCGTCGCCACAGAGGAGATCGTCGGCGGTGTGGAGGATCGTTTTCGTGCCCTCACGCACCACCCCGAACTCGACCCGGTAGCGGACGAGCCCCGGCGCCAGCGGAATCGCGAAGGCGTAGCGGCCTACCGCATCGGGCTTGAGCGACCAGGAGTCGGCAAGCTCCCCGTCGGCGAAGAGCACGAGGAACACGCTCTCGGCCGGGGCGTCGAGCCGGCCGCGGAGGTGGAGCGTGCCGACGTTTTTATCATTGCGGGCAAAGAACTGCCGATCGACCGGTTTTTCATCGGCGTCGAGCTCGTCCACGGGGCGCTCGACCCAGGCGTCGGTGGCCGGTTCGGTGACGGCGATCTCCGTCTTGGCCTCGACGGCCGTGCCGCCGTTGTCGATCCGCGCTGTCACCGTGAGCCGGCCGCTGTTGTGGCTCCGCTGGAGGATGAGTCGGCCGGGAGTCTCGTCCCTGATCACCGCCATCCCGTCGGTCTGCCAGCGGACATTCAGCCCGCCGGCCTCCGTCGCCTCGAGCGCGGCGAGGTTCGAGATCCGCGGCACGACTTCGATCTGCTCCCGGCCGTCCCACGTCGCCGGGGCCTCGAGCGTGAAGACCGGGTCGGGGATCGCCTCGCGGATCTCAATCGGGAGATCGATCGTCTTGGTGTTGTTCGGATAGACGGCGCACAACCGGAGCGTGGCCTGCTCGTTCCCTGTCACCCGCCCGGCGTCGACGTCGCAGTGAAGCGTGTCGGTGGCGACGACCGTTTCCTCGCCACCGCGGGCGAGAATCCAAGAAACTTTCATCGCCCCGCCGGCCCGGGCGGTGAACGTGGCCGTCTCCCCTTCGGCGATCTCGAGGGCCTCGGGGGAGACGGCGAAGTCAAGCCCCGGCTGGACAAGATGGCCGACGAGCGACTGGAGCGGCTTTTGGTTTTCGTACTCGAGCTTCGCCCAGGCGGCGGAGCGAGCGACATTCGAGACCCGCACCTCGTCGACGTCGCCGGCGAAGTCGTACTGGTCATACCAGCCGCCGATCCACATCCGCGCTGGGGTCGCGATCTTCAAAGGGGCCGAGTCGGTGCGCGTCGTACCGTCGAGGACACCGTTGACATAGAGGAGCGATTCCCCTTTGGTGTAGGTGTGAACGACATGCACCCACGCAGACTTCGCCAGCCGCGTCTCCCCGGCGACGTCGGCGCCGGAGAAATAACATTCCATCCGGGCGTGCGGCGGGCTGCGGAAGTTCATGATCACCTTCCCCTGCGCCGCCTCGTTGCCCCAGCCGAAGACCCGGCCATTGGAGACCTCCGAACGGAACCAGGCCTGCGTGGTGTGATCGGCCGATCCCGCCGAGAGGGTGGTGATCGCGTCGCCGCAAAACACCCCCTTGCCGCCGGGGAAATGGCGGGCTGGTCCGACGATTCCCTCCGCCGTCTCCGTGCCGGTATCGCGCGTCTCGATTCCGCCCGTCGCATCGCCGACCGGATCATCCATGTGGAAAACGGCGACATGGCCATTGGCAGCGCTAAAGACGGCGGCCCCGTCAGAGCACGCGGGCGCCGCGGGATTCCCCCAGTGAAGCGTGAGTCGCTGCCGAGCCTGGCCGCGGATCTCCGGCACGCGCACCCAGACGATGGCCCTGCCGGCATCCCGATCCCAGGCCTCGATCTCGTGGGAAAGCAGTTGACCGGAGTCCGACGTGATGCGGAGGTCTTCACCGCGCGGCAGGGCTTCCGCGAAGGGGAAAAACTCGTTGTCGAGCCGGATGGCGACGGGAAAGTCTTGGAGCACCACCTCAGCCGGCAGGTTGGCCCCCTCGGGGCCCGTCAGGAGCCAGAGTTCGCCGGAGTGACGCCAGTCGCTCAGAGGCCGACCGACGGCAGCATCGATCGGCTCGTCGGCCGCTCGGGGAAGACCATTGGAAAGCACCACTGCCGACAGCAGCAGCGGGACGATCCGAGCGAACCATCGGTGCATGACCAGACCTCCAAATGAAACCATCGATCCCCCTTGGACTCGGTTTTCGTTTGACCGAAGCACCGAGTCAATGACCCTGCCCAAATGGACACGCTACGAGGGTTGAGCGCCGCCGTCACTTTACCCCATGGCTCTTCGCAGGCGCGCGATCCATCGTCGGCAGAACCGAAGCATCAGGGGAGGAGCGCCACGCCATCAGTCGCACGAGATTAAGAATCGTTGTGATGGCTCGCCCGGCTCACGCCGGTGCCACCGGAGTGGCCGCCGGTTCGGCTGGAAGCCCTGTGAGGCTTTGATGAAAGCGCTCCGCGACCCGACTGGGGGCGATAGGATTTGCGGGTCGGCCGGTCCCCAAATCCCACCGGAGTCGCCTCCTATGCGTCGCCTGTCGCCGTCGATCGTCCTGTCGCTGATGTTTTCTACCGCATGGCTGCCGATGGCATCGGCTCCGGCCGCGGAGATTGTCACGATCACGCCACAGATGCTTGAAGCGGCGGCGACAGGCGCTGCGGGTCCCCCCATTGGCAAGGAATCCGATTGGATCCTCGGCGACCACCTCCTTCGCAACGACCGGATCATCGCCGTGATCGGCGACCCCATTCCGACGCGCCACGCCAACATGACCGTCCGCAATGTCGGCGGCGCGATCATCGATCTGACCACCGTGGGTAATCCCAACGACCAGCTCGGCTGCTATTGGCCCGGCAACGGTCAGCTCCGCTACGCCTTCGCGGGAGCGTCTGGCCAGGGCAGCGGCGAAGAGATGGCGGTCGAAGGGAAAGTGCCCACGCCGCTGGCCGTCGGCGGTGCGAGCGTGGCGTTTCGCGTCGTCGCCGCGGAGGGGCCGCAGACGCCGCGCGTCGAGACGACCTATACGCTCGCCGACGGCGATCATTTCCTCACCGTCACCACCCGCTACTTTAATCCGCATGCGACGGGCTTCATGATCGAGCCGGTTGATCGGGTCAGGGCCGATCGGACGTTTTCCGCCGGCGCCGACACCGCAGCCAACGTCGTCTGGTGGGATGACGAGTGGTTTGGCCAGGCCTACGGAATCGAGCCGGTGGGAGCGACGTTCCACGCCGATACGCTCGCCCCTGCGCGTGGCGCCGGCGATCCGGTGCGCTATCTCCTCGGCGAGGCATCGACGGTGAACCTGGAGCCGGGAGCCTCGATCGACTTGGTCCGCAGGGTCTTTCCCGCTGATACCCTCGTCGCTCTCCGGGCCGCCGCAGCGGCCCGGGCCGGCATCGAGCTCGCCCCGACGACGATCAGCGCCGTCGATGCCGCCGGACCGGTGGCCGGGGCGATCGTGACATTCTTTGATGGTGAGAAAAAGTATGGGGCGGGACGAACCGACGACGACGGCCGGCTCGTGACGTCGCTCCCGGCCCCGGCGGCGCCATGGCGGGTGACGATCTCGACAGTAGGCCGCGGGACCGTCGAAGAGCAGGGGCTGGCGTGGCGCTCCGATGGAATCGCCTTCGACGCGAAACTTCCGCAGCCAGGCTTCGTCGTGGCCACGATCAGCGCTGTCGACGGGGGGCCGATCCCGTGCAAGGTGGAGTTTCGGCGCCGGCCACCAGCCGACGGTGGGGCGCGGGGCGTCGATCCCGATTTCGGCCCCGACAGCGGTGACACGGCAGTGAAAAACCTTCGCTACAGCCACAACGGCCATTTTCGCCAGGAGATCCTCCCGGGAAGCTACGACGTCATCATCAGCCACGGCCCGGAACATGACGCGGTGATGATGACGCTCGACGTGGTGGAGGGGGAGGATGCGGCGCTCGTGGCGACCCTGCGGCGGACGGTCGACACCCGCGGTTGGGTAAGCAGCGATTTCCACAGCCATGCCACCCCCTCGGGCGACAACACCACGAGCCAACTCGGCCGGGTGCAAAACCTTCTCTGCGAGCAAATTGAGTTCGCCCCCTGCACCGAACACAACCGGGTGTCGTCGTACAGCCCGCTCCTCGAGCGCCTCGGCGCGCGGCATCGGATGGCTACCTGCAGTGGCATCGAAGTGACCGGCTCACTCCTGCCGGTCAATCACCAAAATGCCTTTCCGATCGTCGAGAAGCCTTTTACGCAGGATGGCGGCGGGCCGGTCCCTGACAACGACAGCCCCCTGGCGCAGATCGAGCGGCTGGCTCTGTGGGATGACGGCGCTGAGAAGGTTGTCCAGATGAACCACCCCCACCTCGTCCAGGTGCTCGGTGACCGCGACACCGACGGCACGGCCGATGGCGGATTCGAGGGAATGCTCGGTTTCGTTGATTGTGTCGAGGTCCATCCTCCCCACGAAATCTTCCTCGCTCCGCCGCAGAGCATCGATCCGCGCAAGCCGACGAGCCCAATCTTCGTTTGGATGCAGATGCTCAACCTCGGCTACCGCGTGCCGGGCGTGGTCAACACCGACGCCCACTACGCCTTTCACGGCTCTGGCTTCCTCCGCAACTATCTGGCCAGCCCCACCGATGATCCGGCGGCGATCGAGATTATTGACATGGTGCATGCGGCTGAGCGCGGGCGGATGGTGATGACCAACGGCCCGTTCCTCGAGGCCCGTCTCGAGGCGGTCGAGGGCGAGGCCCCCCGGTCCGCCGGGCCGGGGGACGATGTCCGCGATGACGACGGCGCGGTGGAGCTCGCGATTCGCGTTCAGTGCCCCAACTGGTTCGACATTGATCGCGTCCAGGTGTTCGTCAACGGCCGGGCTGACCCCGAGCTCAACTTCACCCGCCGCGAGCACGCGAAGCTGTTCAGCCGCGACGTCGTCCGCTTTGCCCACACGATCCCGGTCCGGCTCGAGCGCGACGCGCATCTGATCGTGGCGGCGATCGGCGAGTCTTCGACGCTCGGTTTGGTGGTCGGGCCCGAGCATGCGGCCGACAAGCCGGTGGCTGTTGCCAACCCGATCTTTGTCGACGTCGGCGCGGATGGCTTCACCCCCTCGGGGGATCTCCTCGGTCTGCCGATCCCGCACCAGCCACAGCCGACGGATCGCCGGCATGTCCACCCGCACGCCCATCCGCATCGGCCTTCCGGCCGATGAGGCCGGGCCGGCAGGCTGTGGATCAAGGGCAGGGGTGATTTTTTCCACACAGCGAGCGCGGACGTGCCGTCAGGCTTTCTTCCCGCCAAACACCGAGGCGAGGGTGTCTTGGAGAACGGCGGCCGAGCGCTGCAGCGCCTGAAGCTCTTTTGGCCAGATCTCGATCTCGAGGATTTTTTCGGCACCGCCCCGGCCGACCTGCGTCGGCACCGAGATCGCCACGTCGCGGAGGCCATAGGCTGCCCCCGGTCCGCTTGCGGAGAGGACCGTCGACACCGGCAGCACCCGCTTCGAATCGAGCGCGATCGCGTGGATCACCTCGGCGATCGAGACGCCGACGGCGAATCCCGCCCCGGTCTTCTTCTTGATCATCTCGGCACCGCTCGTCTTCGCCCGCTGGAAGACATCCGCCCCCAGCTTGGGCGTATAGCCGGGCCATTTTTCCAGCGGCAGTCCGGCGATCGAGGCGCTGCTCCACACCGGCACCATGCTGTCGCCATGCTCACCGAGAATCATCGCCTGCACCTGCGTTGCCGGGGCGCCGAGATTCATCGCCAGCAGGCTGCGGAAGCGGAGCGTGTCGAGGAGCGTGCCCAGGCCGATGACCTTTCCCTTCGGGAGTTTTAGCTCCTTCTCGGCCAGATACGTGAGGATGTCGACCGGATTGGAAACGACGAGCACGATGCAGTCGGACTTGTGGCCCGCTTGCTGGATCGTGGCGAGGATCGAGCGAAACAGCTCCACATTCCGGTTGATGAGCGCGAGCCGGCTCTCGTCGGGCTTGCGCCGAAGTCCTGCGGTGATGCAGATGACGTCGGCGTCGGCCAGATCGGCGTAGCCGCCGGCCCGGATGACCTGGTCGGCGATCGCCGCCGTGCCATGGAGCATGTCGAGGGCCTGGCCGTCAGCCAAATCGGCGTTCATGTCGACAAGCACGATCTCGTGGACGATGCCGCCGAGTGAGAGCGCGAAGCCCGCCGACGAGCCGACAATCCCACCACCACCGACGATCCCGACCTTCATCCTCGTGCTCCTGTCGATAAACTCGCTGCGGGGTCAGTCTTGCTTCCGTGTGTCCCGTATTCTGTCGCCAGCGGCCGTTCCCCTGCGGGGGGAGAAGTCCGTCAGGCCGCTCCGATCCCCAGCTCACGGCAGACCTGCTCGGTGACCGCCTTGACGAGAACGTCGTAGTCGATCGCGGGGGGAGCGACTGCCGCGGGAGCCGCTGCATGGGCCGCTGCGGCGTGCTGCGGATCGGCGCCCATCGGCGGGGGAGCGTCAAACGCCTTGCGGTTCACGCCGGCGTTGCCCCAACTCGAGCGGAAGACGTCGTTGGCGCAGATGTCGCAGTTCTCCATCCCCTTGTCGAGACGCGGGTCGCTGTAGCCCCACTTCTGTTTGAGGTCGAGGAGCTCCTTCGTTTCCTGCTTCGTGAGATAGGTGACGCGGCCGAGGTCGCGGGAGAGCATCAGAATCCGGCAGTAGGCGTCGAGAATCTCGGTCCACCAGTAGGCCTTCTCGACGGTCTCGCCGAAGCTCACCGTACCGTGGTTGGCGAGAATCAGAACGTTGGCCGTCTTCACATACGGCTTGACGGTGTCGGCGAACTTCTGGCCGCCCGGGGTCTCGTACTTCGTGATCGGGATATCGCCGAGGAACACCTCGACCTCAGGAAGGACGCACTGCGGGATCGGCTCACGGGCCACGGCGAAGGCGGTGGCGTGGGGCGGATGGCAGTGGACGACGCTGTTCACGTCGGACCGCTCCTTCATGATCGTGAGATGGAGGAGGATCTCGCTCGAACGCTTCCGTTCGCCGGCGAGCTGGTTCCCCTCCATGTCGACGATGCACAGGTCGGAGGGCTTCATGAAGCCCTTCGAGACCATCGTCGGGGTGCAGAGAACCTCGTTCGGGCCGAGGCGGAAGGAAATGTTGCCGTCGTTGCCGGCGGCAAAGCCCTTGTTGTAGATCCGGCGGCCGATGTCGCAGATCTCTTCCTTGAGCTTGGAAAGCGGCTTGGTCGTTGTCTTCACGGCCGGGTTGGTTGCCATGTCAGGGGTTCTCCGTGGGGGGGTAACGTTAGGAGTATTCACCACGCTTCCGGTCGAGGAGACTCTGCCGGTCGCGAAAAGTTGTTTCTTTACGGGCTGCTTGCGGGTCGTGCGGGGCGTGTCGGTCGTGCCGAGCGTCGGGGTCAAGAGGTCCCGGCGTCAGGCGGTCTTTTGAGCGGGAAGGTCGAGTCGGTCGATGATCGCCGCCACAAAGGCGTCGATCGGCTTGTCGTAGGGGCGGAAGGGCTGGGCCGCCTCGCCCCCTTCGCTGAAGGCAACGAGCTGGTCATCCCCGGCGCCGAGGTCGTCCCAAGCGATGAGCGGTTCGGCGGCAGAGCGGCCAAAATCCCCGCCGGCTGGATCGCCGGCAGCAAGGTCGGCTGCCGAGAGGGGGATCAGAACGCGAAACACACCGCCGCGCACCGTGGGGTGCGATTCGACGAGGGTCACCGTGCCGATCGTCTGTCCGAGGCGCATCGTTCGACGCTCCTTCCGTGGAGTTCAGTGGTGGTGGGTGGTGCAGGAGCAGGGGGGGGCAGGAGCATCGGACTGCGGGCCGCCGCAGGCGCACCCAGCCGCTGCAGGAGGGGCCAACTCGGCCGGGACTGGCCCTGGATCGCGGCCGGCGAGGGTCGAGCCGATCCGCTCGAGGCTCGATGCGGAGAAGTCGCGCGGGGCGATGACGAGGAGATTGGCGGCACATTCCTGGGCCGCGGCCAAGAGCGTCGTGGTGTCGCGGGCCGTCACGGCCCGGACGCCGGGCGAACGGTTGGCCAGGGCCACGGCGACATGAGGGCGACCGGCGAGGAGAATCCCCCGCCCACCGTCACGCGCCAGGTGGAGGCCGAGGCTGGCGACGACATCCGTGAGCCCCGTGGCCGGAAGCTGCTGTGCCCCGGGGAGCGTGCGCACAAGCCCTGCCGTCCGGGTGGCCGAGTCGCCCGGACATTCGGCCGCTGCAAAAAAGTAGGGACGGCTCGCAGGGGCGGCTCCCGACGCTGCATGAGCCCCCTTCGCGCCACGCACGAGCATGCATCCGGCGGCCCGAGCCGCGTCGCGGCCGGAGGGGGTGATGAGGGCATCGTGGCGGAGCAGGATGGTCTTTGTGCCTGCCGGGATCGTTGCCAAGCTCGCCGCCGTGACGAGCTTTTCCGCGAGCCCAAAGACGCCCGCTGCGGTGCTCGGGCCGGCGGCGGGGGCCATGGCCGCTGTCAGTGCCAGCGCGGCCGGGGCCGCGGGGGGGAAAGCCCCTTGCGGCCGCAGATCGACCCGGATCCGCCGCAGCACTTCGCGGACGATTGCGGCGATCTGGTCTGGGGTGATGATGGGGGCGTTCATCGGGTCGGGCCCTGCTTCCGGCTCGAGAAATTGGTGACGTCGTCGACCAGCGCGACAACGCTGTAGCGGGCCGGGGTGGCGTCGCTGTTGAGAATGTCTCGTAGCAGCCGGCCGTCGCTGGTGATCATGACGAGGTCGCCGACCCCCGCCGCCACCGTGTCGATCGCCAGCTGCGGATCGCCGTCGGCCTTCGTGCGGTCGGCCATGATCGGCTGAACAACGAGCAGCTTCGCGCCGGCCAGCGACGAATGCTTGACGGTTGCAGTGACCGTGCCGAGGACGTTGGCGAGTTGCATGGGTGAGGAACTTTGGTGTGGGGCTTTGGTGTGTTGTCCGGGGGCTCGGGCTCACTCAGCCGCGCCGAGGATCCGCAGATCGTCGACGAGCGTGCAGCGGCGCTGGCGGGTGAAGGTGAGCGGCGTCGTCACCCCTTCGCCGGTCGGCGTGGCGATTGAGAACGAGATATAGCCTTCGCCGCCGAGCCCCAGGCCAGCGGTGCTCGGGCCGTTTTTGACAAACAGCGTGGTGTCGAGGAGGCGGCCCATCTTCGTCATGTTGCGGACGTCGTGGGAGTGGATGATCGCCGTGTGGCGGAAGCCATGCTCGCTCGCGTGGGCCCGGTGGATCGCCTCGTCGGCATCCTTACAGCGGATGAAGGGGACAAACGGCATCATCTGCTCGACCGGCACGAACGGGTTGTCGACCGACGTCTCGCCGTAGAGGAGCTCGACTTCGCTCGCGACCCCAGTCCCGGCCGCACGAGCGAGAACGGAGGCGTCCTGGCCGATGAAGTCTTTGCAGGCCACCTGGTGGCGGTGGGCCCCTTCGCCGGTCCAGACGATCGCCTTTGCGGTCAGGGCGTCGACCTGCGTGGGATTGAGCCGGGCGGCGCCGGCCCGTCCCATCGCCTCCATCATCCGGTCGAACACACTCGACACGACGAACACCTGTTTCTCGGCGATGCAGAGGAGATTGTTGTCGTAGGCCGCACCGGCGATGATCGACCGCGCGGCCCGATCGAGGTCGGCCGTCTCGTCGACGACGACCGGCGGATTGCCCGGGCCGGCGACGATCGCCCGCTTGCTCGATTCGAGCGCGGCCTTCGCCACGGCGGGGCCGCCGGTGACGCAGATCAGCTTCACACCGCGGTGCTTGAAGAGCTCGGCGGCGCTTTCAAGCGTCGGCTCGGCGATCAGGGCGATGAGATTGTCGATCCCAAGGTCGCGGTGAATCGCTTGATTGAAGCGGCGGACCCCCTCAGCGGCCACCTTCTTGCCGCTCGGATGGGGATTGACGACGACGGTGTTGCCGCCGGCGATCATGCTCACGGCGTTGCCGGTGATCGTGGGGAGGGAGTGGGTGACCGGCGTGATCGCGCCGATGACGCCAAACGGAGCATGCTCGATCACGGCCAGGCCGTGGTCGCCGCTGAACACTTCGCTCCGCATGAACTCCACGCCCGGCGACCGCTCGCCGAGGATCTTCAGCTTCTCGATCTTGTGGGCGAGGCGGCCGATCTTCGTTTCGTTGAACTCCATCGTGCCGAGCTCGACCGCATCCTCGATCGAGATCCGGCGGATGTGGGCGATCGCCCGGCGCCGCCCCTCGACACCGAGGCGCTCGAGCTGAAGAAACGCCTCCTGGGCGGCCCGCACCGCCTCATCGACGCTTGCGAAGATGCCGTGGCGGCCGACGAACGATTCCGGGGCAACAGGCGCCGAGGGAGCCGGCGGCGTCCAGGGGACGGTGGCCGGAGCGAGCGGGGCAGGGCCGGCGGCAGGGGCGCCATTGGCAGCGACTGCGCCATTCGCGGCAGGCGCGGCGGCACGCAGTTCGGCGATCACCTGGCGAACGATGCTCTGGATCTCGGTGGAGCAGGGGGCAGTGGCCTGGGCCATGGTGGTTCTCAGCTTTCCTGGGCGTTACGGGAAAAGACGTTCTTTCCCCCGATGCGGACGCTGTCGACCAAGCCGATGACAACAGCATCGATCGGGAGCGACTTCGTTTCGGGGGTGAGGCGGGCACTGGAGCCCTGGGTGACGAGGACGAATTGGCCTTCGCCGGCGCCGAGCGTGTCGACGGCGATGAAGGTCCGGCCGGTGGAGACGAGCCGGTCGCGGGCCTTGTCATCGAGCCGATAGGGCTCGACGACGAGGAGCTTGTGGCCGGTCATCGATTCGGTCTTCTGGGTGGCCACGACCGAGCCGGTCACGAGGGCGACAAACATCAGGCACCTTCCTTCTGGACGAGCAGATCACGGGTCTGACGGGCCACGACCAGCTCTTCGTTGGTGGGGATCACCCGGATCGTGACTTTGGAGTCGGGGGCGGAGATCGTTCGTTCCCCGCCGCCGGGCTGGCTCTTGTCGCCGGGATGGGCGTTGGCAGTGGCGTCGAGCTTGATCCC
>Ga0209500_10003331_pt1 | contig 11027 bp, 14 predicted proteins | sample S_140212_EF_Meta_FD_187323 | JGI IMG/M metagenome (GOLD analysis project Ga0209500, IMG submission 187323) | Freshwater microbial communities from Lake Simoncouche, Canada to study carbon cycling - S_140212_EF_MetaG (SPAdes) (version 2) | ecosystem: Environmental > Aquatic > Freshwater > Lake ...
AAGCGAATATCTTCTGCTGCAAGTGTTGCTTTACCTGTTAAATCCTTTTCATATCCTAAGAAAGCCTTAGGGACTTTCAATGCTGCGAATAGTTTGTTAAGAAGGTAGTTAATATCCTCAATCCCGTTATATTCCAAAGGCGGAGCATTGTCTATCCTTGTAGATTGGTCATTACCACGAACGGGAATGAAGAAATCTTCAAGCATATTCTGAACGTTATAATTTAAGTTGTATTGTCCTGTTTTAGCATCAATAAGAGGGGTTTTCTTCATCTTAGAGATCATACGTTGCATGTAATTCTCAACTTCTGCAGGAGGAATAGCACCAACGTTAACGTAGAAGATTCTTCTTTGAGGTGCACGAGTTAATCTGTGTACCATCATCGCATCTTCCATTAAAACGTATTGCTTATAGATTTTACGACCTGGTTCTAAGTAAGAACGTCCGTAAGGTAGATAGTTGATATCTCCGATTAGTCTCAAGTGAGCCATTTCGTAGTTGTAGAACGTAACACCTAGGTCTGTATTTTGATAAGACGTAGAATAGCCTGCTGTTGCACCTAATGCTGCAGTAGGATCGTATTTAAAGATAACTTCTGATGGATTCTTTGGGTTAGTTCCTTCAAGTCTTACGATATTGTAAGCTGAGAATGGGATTACATTGTAAACTCCGTACTTCTCTGCTACCTCTAGCTTAAGGAAAAAATCGCCATACTTACACATGTTTCTAATCCAGAACCAGAGGTTGAATTCAACGTTAAGTATGTCGTAGAAAAGGCTATAAAGTATCTTTTGAATGTTTTCGTCAGCTGATCTAATTTGTATGACATCTCCTTGGGTGTTTTTAAGTGTACATTCATCTGCAATAATATCTAATGCTGAGGCAATAATTGGATCTGTGTCCATTGCTTCGTAATCGGCGTAAATCTGAACACGAGCTGATTGGTAATTCTGTGCTAGGTTTAAATTAACGCCATAAGATGTAGAAGTCGTATAAATACGATTAAAACGATCGACAAGTGCATTGGTTTGAAGCACACCGTCTACTTGAATATTGTCTACATCTACTGTTCTAAGCTGTCCTCCATCATTTCTGATGATAACATCAGTAGAAAACAACCTTTTAAGGGTTGAAAAGAGGTTTCTCTGCGGTTCTTGTTTTTGTTCTTCTGCCATATCTAATAAATATCTTCGTTATAGAAGCCACGTTATGTCATCGTGGCCATTTCCCGATGGCATTTGCCATGGGTTTTGTTGATTACTGTAATTTCCTCCGTTATAAACTTCAAATCCTCCTCCGCTATCTCCTCCTGTTTTTGAATAATTATTTAAACTAGCGTAAGTCAGATCCATGGCCGTTTGTCTAAATCTAATGGCTGTATCGCGTAAAAACAACCCAATAAAGAAAGACATTACTAAGTCGTCATTATATCCTTGTAGGGCTTGTGCTTTTGCATCGCCATCTGCTCTTCCTTTCCAGATAAAGACTCTCAATTCGTCTAAAAGTCTCTGAGATCTAATTACTACAGTCTTTTCTTCGATGAAAGATCTAGCTTTGTTAATTAAAAGAGGTCTAGTTCTCGTATTCGTACCAAAACCAGGTACCATTCCATCGCCTCTATCGTATTTTGCAACGTAAAGATCAATTTGAGTGCCTACAAGTTCTGATTTAGGTGAATAGTATAGGTTAGGGTATCCAATTTCTTGAATAGTAGTTACTACGTCCCATCCAATATTAGCATTCTCTACTGCAAGTAAAGCGCTATTCCATTTAATACCTTCAGAGATTAATCTACGTGCAAATTCCTTGGTAGATAGTTGATCTTTAAACTCAGCAACCTGTATCATCGTTTCAACTTCTATAACATGGAAGGCTGAAAAGTCTTGTCCATCTCCTCTCGCTACGTCCGCCATAATTAAATAAGTCTTCATAGGGTCTGGGTAATCCCAAATCCAATAAGCCTGATTCATTTCTGATCTCTCTTTCGGTTCTCTTACTGTATTAAGTTGGTACCAATTTAAAGTCTCTGGCTCAATAACTGTATTACCTGAAGTAGTAAAGTCACAATCACACTCCTGTGCAGCTGCTCTTACGCCTAGATCTTTAGTTTGTTGCTCTCGCCACTCTTGAGTTCGTTCTGGATGAACTGTCCACGGTAAACTAATTGGTAAAAAATTATTTTCGCTATTTTGAGCTCTAACAAATTCTCTATGAAACCAGTTACCAACACCATTAGGTGTAGAGAGGGCAATACAGCCTCCTCCAGTTGCTAAGGTTTGTTGTGCTGCAGTAAAGATGTCTTCAATTCTATCAATGAACGCAGCCTCATCTATTACAAGTAGTGATACTGCCTCTGAACGTGCAGAATCTGTAGCTGCCGATACGGCTTTAATTTGAGAACCGTTTTTAAGTCTTAGTGAAAGTCTATTGTGTTCTAATACTGGTAGTTGCATCCAAGAAGGTAGGTTATCGTAAGCAAATCTCACTTTAGTTACCATATTCTTGGCAGTAGCTTGCGTAGTTGCAAGTACAAGAATATTTTTATCTTGCTCAAATAGCATCATCCATAAAGCAAAAGCAGAAGTCAAGGTAGAAATACCTAACTGTCTGGATTTGTTAATGATTGAAAAATCATGTCTTTGAAATAAGCGTAAGACCTTTTCCTGAAACGGATATAAATTGAAGGTCATTCTACCTCTAGTAGGATGTTGAATGGTGTAATACTTCTTCATGAAGTATACAGGGTCTTGCTTACACTTTATAAGCTCTTGCTTAATAGCATCACTTATATTTGGTCTAGCCATTGTTTATTATTTATAACCAACTAGATTGCTTCGTCTTCGCTACCGTCATCCACTGTGACGTTCATAGCTTGATCTATGTCAGCTCTTAGTTTTTTGATTTGCATTGGTATATTACCAATTGCTTGCTTATATTGATCTAGTCCAATTATATTACTTTTTAACTGCATAAGTAATTTATCCTTTTGCATTTCTAAGTCTTGTAATTGAGCTTGTTTTTTATGAATACCTGTTAAAGAAACGTCATTTTGCTTAACGTCTCTCGGAGTAGGTTCTTTTTCAAAATCATCATTTTCAAAATCACTACCTCTATCGTTTGCATCAGGCATATCCCATTCGCCTTCTGGCTCTTCGTCACCAAACATCTCTTCATCATTACCAACCGGCATAGTTAAACCAGTATTGTCTTCTTCTCTCATTTGAGATTGGCCTGTTAATTTGTTCTCAGATAAGAACTTTTGAATATTAAATACCATATTACTATTTTGTTAATAAATAGTTTAATATAGGGAATTAAAGCCCATTGCATTATCTATAGGCATTGGTTTGTTTTGAGATAATAAGCTCTTCCACTCTGGTTTTGAATATCTAATGCCAAATAGATAGTATTCAGGAGCTTTCTTCTCCTCTTCGGCGTAAATGATAGCAGGACCTTCCGTGCTATGCATCTTGTTAGGTTCTCCTGTAGTCTCTAAGTAGGATAATTCCTTACCGCATACAGTTTTCATCTTTCTTATAATACTTTTTGTTCTCATATCGTTTATTTATGTAGAATATAATAAAAATATTTCGTATTTCCAACAAAAAACCCGGCTTTAATGCCGGGTCTTGTAGTATTTTTATAGATTTCTATGATTCTGTCTCTTCTGCTTCTTCTTCTGCTGGAGCTGATTCATCACCAGCTTCTTCTGGTTCTTCACCTTCGCTAGCTGTCATCTCTTCTCCATCTGCTCCCTTGGTTTTTACTGGATTTCCCATAGAAAGTAATCTTGCTATAGCATTTACTGCTCTTTCTCTTTCCCCTATTGTCTGTAAGTAAAACTTCTTGCCTGCTATAGTTGCTTCATACACCTTACCTAAGAAGGTTAGAGTGAAAAACTGACCATTATGTAATACAATCTTAAACGTAGTTGGTTTAGGAGCTAAAATATAAATACCTGTAATGTAGTCTTTGTAAGCAGGAGTCATCAACATCTCTAAAGTTGCCTTTAAAGTAGGATATTTCATTAATAAGAAGTTAATTGGATCATCCTCAAACGATTGTACGCTTGGTTCCATTCTCTCTACTTCCTTTAAAATAAGTCTCCTTATTATTTCTTTACTTGTTGCCATATTATGCTAATAATGTATGAAATTCTTTGAAATGCTTAATACGATCATCTAATCCAATTGTACCACCGTTAACTCTTTTAGTTACTTTAGTGACAACTGCATCAGTAGCTCCTTCATCAGCAATTTTATGTAAGCCATTCTTGTGAAAAAACCATGCAGCTGATGCTAAAGGATACTTTGTAGCAACTAAGTCTGGATTAGCTACACAATCTTCGTTTATAGCAGTACTGAATGCTTTATAATTATCGTGTCCTGTTAATTGAATAAATCCTCTTCCGTGAAACTTCCAACCATCCCCTGTTGCTTTATCGCCATTTCCCATTCTACTTGCATAAACTATGTTAGCAATCTTTTCAGGCTTACGTTCGTATAATGCAGCTGTTTCAGCGTTGAAGTATTTAGGAAAGATACCTAATAATCCTTTTGCTCCATAGTTTAAATTCTCTTTAACTAACTTAAAGCCGCCTGATTCATGACCGCATTGTGCTAAGAAATGTGCTAAGCGCAGTGGAGTATTAATTTCAAACTTATCTTGAATGCTAGGAATTTGGCTAATTACACTATCCGGAACGTGTCCTTTTAATTTATCTAAATTCATGCTTTATTGGTTTTATCGTTTAGCGTTTTTCCACATTGCTGCTGCTGCGATTTTTTTTCCTTTCTCACCGCCGCCAGCTGCTTGTGCTACTTTCTCAAAACCCTTACCTTTTTTGCCAATATCTTTACCTGCTTGCGCTTTTTTAACTATGTCAGATTTTTTATCTTTGCTTAAGCCTGTTGAAGGCTTTTTAGCTTCTCTCATTTCAGGCTTAATTACCTTAGCTACTAATTTAACGTTTTTAATTACGTTATTACCTTGTTCATCCTTAACGATAAACTTAACAAATATTGTAGCGCCGCCTTCTAAAGCTTGATCTTTAGGAGCAATAGGCTCTACTTTAATAATTTCTCCTGTACCATATTGACTATGATGAAACTTTTCTCCTACTCTGTAATCTGTCTTTGGAGTGTACGGTAAACCGTAATCTCTGCTCTTTGCACTATGTTGTCTTCCTTTATCGCCTCTTGCCTCTTCCATACCAAATCCTGGTCCAGGTTGCTGTGTCATCTCTTGAGATTGACCTGCCATATACTCAGCTACTGAGTGTAAATAATCAGAAGCTAGTGTAATATAAGAAGAAACCCATCCTGGTAGGTTATCATTTTCACCCATCATGCTTTGAATCTTAGATGCATTTGAAATAGCATCTTTAATCTCTCCGTGAGCCATTGAACCTTCATGATCTTGACCATGATTCCAATCACGTCCGCAGTTTTCACATTCTGGTAATAAGTCTTTTAATTTAATCATTTTAACAGTGGTAATTTAAATATCTTTGTAATGCTTTTGCATAATGCGTACCTTTATTTTTTAGCTTACTCTTTGCAGATCTTACTCGACTACATGAAAGTTTACCTAATCTATTCTTTAAGATGCCAGGTTTAACTGGATCATCAATTCCTTCTTTAATCTCTGTTACTATGTCAATTAACCTTACCACGCTCTACATGACCAGTAGTTAGCTTTTGTCCTAGGTCCTGGGTTTTCACAGTGATGTCTTGCTCTATAACTCTTCCTGCGTGCAGGAATTGATTTTTTTATTCTCATATTAGGATCACCAAAGTTAACTTTTATTACGTTTCCTTTAGCATTCTTAACATATACTGATCTCTTTTTTGGTCCGCCTGGAGTTAGAAAAGGCTTACCTAAACTAACTTTTCTACCTCTATATTCTGCTTCGTTTAGCTTATTGTAATTTTCCATTATATACTCCGCTAAACACTGAGGACAATATTCATTTACCTCGTCTACTTCATTTAGTTTGTTTCCTGCAGCGACAGCTTTCTTATAAGCTTCTGATCCTTTACGTGCTGGAGCTTCACCGCGAGCTCTTTTAGCATTAATATTTGCCCAAAGCCCTTTACTCTTCTCTTCTAAACTCTCTTCGTAATCTGCTCTTACTTGTTGAAACTCTATAGGTCCGTCATCGTCTATAGTATGCATTTCATTAGTACGTCTACTACAGTGGTTTTTACCTGTTGAAAAAGGTTTAGGGCACGATGTTCCTTTTACGTGAACATGGCCGCATTTGCCACAGCAAGTACCTTTTGCCTCTTCCATTACTTCAGATTTATAAGTTTGTACTTAGTAGTTTGAATTAACTTAACAACAGTATCTACCTCATTTTGAATATAAGAGTCTTGTGGAATCTTAGTTCTAATAGTTTCTACATACATTGCTAGAGCTTCAAAGTAATTTACAAATTGCCCGTCTTCTTTGAAGGTAGCAGGTGAGGTATACCCTCTTTGAATACCGTACTTACCTTGAAAACTTTCTACTAATCCATCAATTAAATCAACGATTTCATCGTAATAAACTCCTAATGCTCTATGTGCAGCATCTGAACCTACTCCTTGAACTTGCCAGTGAAATATATGAGCTTGTTGTCTAGAAGCTAACAAAGTTGATATGAATTGTACAAATTCTTCCATTACTTTTCTTTAATTTCGGGTACTTCTTTCTTAGCTGCTTTAACAGCTTTATGCTTATCGCGTAACCCTTTAATCATATTCATTTTCTTTTCAGCAAGACCGTGATGACCTTCTGATAATTCAGGTGCGTCAGTCGCTTCTTTCATATGAACATTAATTTCTTTTTGTAATCTCGCTATATGCTTTTCGATCTCGCTCATTACTTGATCTTTCTTTTTCTCTACTTTAGCAAGGTGTTTATGGAATTCGTTAGTTGCAGCTTCAGCTACTAAATTAGCTTCTTCTTCGTCGCCATATACGCCGTGAACGCTCATTGGATCGAATTGACCCATACCAAAAGTATGTGTTTGGTGTACTAAATCTTCGTGAGATGTACCTGGATTTGGCTTTAATACTACGAATACTTTACCAATTTTATCATCGCATCCTGGATGATCCCAAGATGGTTCTTGTTGCATCATTGGCATATCCATTGAAGGTTCTTGAGAAACCATTGGATTTTGTTGAGGCATCATATTCTCTTTGATGCTTCTTTTATTTGTTTTCTTCTGAGGTTGTGACATCTATTTGTATATTTTCTCCATTATAAATATCGCGCTGTTTTAGTTTAGCAATCTCTTCTTTTACTTGCTTGTATATAGCTGTTTTATCGCCTCCTCCCCATTTTTCTACCTCACCAGCTTCTGATACAAAACTATCCTTTTCCGTGACCCATTGCTCTAGAGCTTGTTCTAAATCATCGAGTTCTGCATTCTTATTTAAATTCATTACGTTCCTAGAATACTCCTCCCACTTACCTTGACGCTTAATTTCAGATTCCATCTTAATTACGCAATCAAAACACTTCTGATGAATAGCCCACATCTTCTTATTATATTCATTTACTTTCATCATCTTACCGCAATTCGGACATGATATCGGTAAAACTACTAATTTCTTAATTTCGTCGAGTTTGGTTATAGATTGCTTAATGCCCTTCTTAATAGTCCACTTCTTACCGTTTTCTTCCCAAACATCTCCTTCCTTATGTATTTCTTGATTTCTTTCCCAACCTGTTTGAATTTGAGTTCTATCACCAGCTTGACCGGTAATGATGTTTCTCATCCTCTGAACGTCTCGAGGATTAAATTCTTTTTTTAAATGATCACTCATAACAATTTTTATTTTTTTACTATCCTATATGTTTCACCAAAGTCTATTAGTTTGTATTCTGGAGGTATATTTTTTCTTATGTAAGCGCCGTATAGTTTATAACGTCGCATATCGTCTTGTTTATCGACTTCTTTAGTTTTAATCGGTCTAAAGATAACAGTACCGGGATTTGTTTTTTGAATAAAGTCTCTAGCAATATCTACAACGGTAGATAAAACTCTTAAAGGAACTCCCTCGTTAGTGTCTAAACTAACATCAGGATCACCATCTGGTGAAGTTGTATTAAATGACAAATCATACATTCCGTCTTCTAAATTAGCAATACCTACGGTGTAAGTACTCTTTTCAGTATCGAAAGAATAAAAATAATTACCGTCAGCATCTTCATCGTCAAATCTCCAAGAGTAGGTTTTAGTACCTTCTCCAATTTCGTTTAGTGGATTACCGTCTTTATCTACAGGTGTAATATTTTCATCAGGAACTATAATAGCGTTAATATCTTTAAGGCCTGCAAGTTTGGCTGCAGTAAATCTGTGATGACCGTCTAGGATCTGAAACCTATCTCCTTTTTTGCGAACCAATAGTGGATCTAATTTCTTACCCTTCTTATACATAACTATTAAGTTCTTAATATTTTCAATAGCTTCAGGGCTTTTCATCTTTGCGGCTGGTTCATTACGAAATAGCTTTTCAAGAGGTATTTGTACTTTAGGAGCATTTTTAATATCTTTATCGCTAGAGTCTACATTAACTCCTTTTCTATCTGGGTATAAAGCTACTTTAATTTCTTCGCTTAACCCTGTACCTAATTCGTAAACATCTACATTTTTCTTGCCAAAATCTCTCATAAGGATACCCGCCATAGCGTTAGCATCATTCTCAATATCAGTTCCCGTATCACCTGCTTCGTTATAAATCATATCTAACTCATTCTGTCTATGATGACATAATTCGTGTGCAAGACTTCTACAAATGTCTGCAAGATTCCTATTCAATGCTACTACCTTAATGGTATTAGTTTGAGGATTATATTCACCAAAAGATCTATTCTGCTCAACAAATGACTTATCGTTAAGCAAAGAAATTTTAGGTAAAGTTTGAATATTTAATTCTGCTTTACAAAATCCTATAAAATCTTTTAGTACATTAAGCCTGTTCTGGTGCATTTCCTTTTACTTTTGTTCCGAGCATTTTAAATATTTTTGGAGCAAATCCTTTGTTGTAAGCAGCTTCGGGAACGGCTTCTGCAAATTCTTCAAAATCACCTGATGCTAAAACGTTTCTAACATGAGGTGCTGAAATCTCACCTGCCTTTTCATGTACAGGGATTACCTTTACTCTATCACCGAATGATTGCTGTAAGGAATTACCGTAAGCTTCATCATCTACTTCGTCATCTCCTACTGCTACATATACTGTACTAACAGTCGGATTGTTCTTTAGATACTTTATAATTGTCTGGATTGGAGATTCATCAGTAGAAATCTTAACTGTAATCTTTGGATTAGGTTCTGCCTTTAGGTACATATGCCAAATCATAAGCGAATCTTCAGGTGTTATACCGTCAATAGTCTTTCTGCTTATAATAATATTAACTTGTTTTATATAGTCTTTCTGAGCAAGTTCAGTAGCAGCTGCATAATGTCCTTTATGTGGCGGTTTGAATTTGCCCGGGTAGAAGCAAGGACCTGCTTCGTTAGCAATAGCTTCGGCAATTCTCTGTCCTATTTTTTTAGCATCTATCATAGTACTAATAAATATCTATCCTAAGAGTAACTTAGGTTTAGCAGCCTCTATCTCCGATACAAGCTCTTTCATATATCTTATAGCTAATTCAATTCTCTCTTTAACAAACTTAACTTCTTCTTCATCTAGCTCTAGTCTAAATATAAACATCTTATAATCGTCTTGAACTCTTGGATCAAAGCTAATAAAGTCACAGAAGGTAGCTTCAGCACATATCATATTTGAGATACATTGGTAGTAGTAGTTGGGTGCTACCTTTCTAAACTTAGCTGCTGTATTAATCATTCCGTGTTTAAAATGGTTTGCAGATTTAAAAGGACACTTCACTTCGATAATACCTCCTGTAGTAATAATACCATCAGGTGAACCGCCATAAAAGTCTCCTGCAGGAATAAAAGAAGCCTTATCAACCTTTAAGCCTGTCTTCTCTTGGTAGTAGTCTATTGCTATTGGCTCTAAATCTGTACCCCAGCTTAGTGCTGCACCAACTGCTGGTTCTGTAACACCTCCATATAATTCACAAACCTTTTCAAGTAAGTAAGTCTTAGCAGTTTCACTAAAATCTCCTCTACCCATTATTTTATGAATTTCTGAGCTTGTTATTTTTGCTTTTCTAATTTCAAACCAAGCCTCCGAACGTTGTTCTATAATCATAATTGCATTTTCTTTAAAAGTAACTCACCAAATGTAAGTTGCTTTGCATGATGTAAATATTTTGTCATTTCTTCAAACCCTATATCAGATGGATCTTTACCGTTTAATTCAATTAAGTAAACATCCTTACCGAGATTAATCAATTGTTGTGCATATTTAAGTGCTTCCTTCAAAGCATCTTTATCTAAAGCTAGGTATACAGTCTTAACATCGCTCTGTACAAGTTTCATCATTAAAGCTTTAGGTATACTTTTACCAAATAAAGGTATTGCATTACGTTTTAAAGCAATTGCATCAAAAATACCTTCACAAAGTACAACAGGTACCTTCCAGTTAATAAAATACTCTAGACCTACTAGTTCATTTTTATTGCAACTGGGTGCGTTGTACTTTCTTCCTGGATCTTTTTCGAAAGAACGTGAAATAAAGTAGTTTAATCTACCTCTTGAGTCGTAAGAAGGAACTATTATTGAGTTCTTATACTTTCCTGCTTCACAGTACCCAATATTATACTTTATAATGTCTGTATCTGTTATACCTCTACCCGTAGTATAGGACTTAGCCTGTCTATAGGTCAGCTTTGTACTAGGTTTTACAAGAGAGACGAACTCTTTTGGTAATTCTACTACTTCGTACTGCTTATCGTCTATCTCTCCCTTGCCTCCCGGGAAATAACTTCTCATTTCAGCAATTTGAGTAGATGTAGCTTGTACTTTCTTAAGTAAAGACACTAAGTTTCTACCTTTTGTAGCAGGTTCACAAGTCCAGCAGTGATAAAACCCGGTCTTTGGGTCTATCTCAAGCTTTGGC
>Ga0209500_10003333_pt1 | contig 11023 bp, 7 predicted proteins | sample S_140212_EF_Meta_FD_187323 | JGI IMG/M metagenome (GOLD analysis project Ga0209500, IMG submission 187323) | Freshwater microbial communities from Lake Simoncouche, Canada to study carbon cycling - S_140212_EF_MetaG (SPAdes) (version 2) | ecosystem: Environmental > Aquatic > Freshwater > Lake ...
TTGGAGATGAAAAGCACACAAATCGTAACCGTGAAAAAGAAGTTTTATTTGTGGATTTAAGATGTTTGGGAACGGAGTACGAAAAAATGTACACGGAACTTTCACCAGCTGAGATTGAAAGGATTGTAAGCAATTTTCATAATTGGAGAAAAATAAACTACAAAGATACTTATAAAGATATCCCAGAGTATTGCTATTCTGCCAGTTTTGACGAATTGAAAGCAAATGATTTTTCATTGGTGCCAAGTAAATACATTAAGTTTATTGACCGTGACAGTGAAATAGATTTCGATACAGAAATGAAACGCATTCAAAAGGACTTTAAAATTCTTTTGAAAGAAGAAAAAAAATCGCAGGAACAATTGATTAACGCATTTAAGGTTCTTGGCTATGAATTATAAAAGGATTGGCGATTTTATTCATTTGGTAGACGACAGAAACAAAGATTTAGTGATTACAAATCTTTTGGGTATAAATATTTCCAAAAATTTTATGCCTTCAGTTGCCAATACATCAGAAAGTGATTTATCAAAATATAAAATTATTCGAAAAGGGCAGTTTGCTTACAGTGCAATGCAAGTAGGCAGAGATGAAACTATTCGCTTAGCTTTGTATTACGAAGAAAAACTTGCAATTATTTCACCTGCTTATTTGGTGATTGAAGTAAATGATGAATTTTTGCCTGAATATATGATGATGTGGTTTCAAAGACCCGAATCAGATAGATTTGGCTGGTTCATTAGTGACAGTAGTGTAAGGGCAAGTTTAGAATGGGAACGCTTTTGCGAAATACAAATCCCCATTCCTGCTATTAACGAACAACGAAAATTTGTTTCACTATATAACGGCTTGCTCACCAACCAAAAAACTTATCAAAACAGTTTGGCTGATTTGCAATTGATTTGCGACACTTACATAGAAAACCTCATTAAAACCGAAAAGCCAAAAGTGCTTGGGGAACATATTGAGCAAGCGGAAGAAAGAAACACGGATTTGCAGGTAACTTTCTTACAAGGTGTTTCAACGAATAAAGTTTTAATTGAAACCAAAGCAAATACAAACGGACTTAGTTTTCATAATTACAAAGTCGTAAGAACAGGTGAGTTTGTTTATGTTCCTGACACTTCAAGGCGTGGAGATAAAATCGCCTTGGCGATGAATTCTGCAGAACCTTGCATAGTTTCGTCAATTTATACGGTTTTCAGAATTGTGAAAACTTCAGAGTTACTTCCTGAGTATTTGTATTTGTGGTTTGCTCGACCTGAATTTGACCGTTTCGCAAGATTTCATTCTTGGGGCAGTGCAAGAGAAACTTTTGATTGGGCGGATATGTGCAATATAAAATTGCCCATTCCTCACATCAAAATTCAAAAAGCCATTGTAACTATATACCATACTTTGGAAATTCGTAAGCGTATCAACGAGCAATTGAAAAATGCCATTAAACCGCTATGCCCTGTGTTGATGAAAGGTGTGGTAGAGAAATTTTCCAAACTCGCCACCATAAAAAACTAAGCCTATAAACTTCACCGAAGAAAAATTGAAAAGGCTTTTAAAAGCAATTATGAACAAGTGAAATGAAGAGTTTGGGACTTATACTATTTTGACATGACTTAATGAAAAAAGCCCCTTAAACATTACATTTAAGGAGCTTAAATGAGAATCGCCCAAAATCCTCATACATAGTTTGTAAATGATAACAAATAAGATGCAATAACTATTTTGATAAAATATAAATTATTGTAATAGTTTAAAAACAAAGCGTTTAAAGGGTTATGCTTTTAATAGCCTTAGAATTTGTACATGATTCCAAGACTTATTTCGCCTCGTAACATGACCAAGTTCGTTTAGTTTGCCTGCAATAGCTTGTAATGTGACATTTTGGCTTCGTAGGTCTTTTATCATTGGAACCAGATCAGAGTAAATGCCAAGTCTTTTTTGTTTGTTTGAAATCGCAGCAGCTTTAGTTGCTTTTTGTTGCCCTGCCAGCCTTAATTGTTCCCGACCCTTCCAATGGTCTTTTCTCGAACTTCCAAGCAATGTTCCTCTAACCTTTGCTGCTTGCAAAGCCTCTTTAGTCCTCGTTGATATGGCTTTAGCCTCATGTTCGGCTATCGCTGCCAATATGTGGACTGTGAGACGGTTAGCATGAGGATTGTCAACAGCTTGAAATTCAACCGAAGATTCCATTAAGGCAGATAGGAAAGCGACATTTCTTGAAAGCCTGTCCATCTTAGCCACAACTAAAACAGCTTTTGATCTTCTTGAATGACTAAGGGCTTTAGCCAATTCTGGTCTATCTGATTTTTTGCCAGATTCTATTTCTGTGTAACTGGCTAATAACTTTCCATGACCATTAACGAAAGTGTTTACGGCTTGTTGTTGAGCTTCCATACCCAAACCAGATTGACCCTGTTTTTTTGTCGAGACACGAAAGTATGCAATGTAATTTGTCATAAATACCTCTTTGTACAATACTCTTGTTGGACATCAACGGTATTGTACAAAAAGTTAAGGCTAAATTCAAGTGGGGGTAAAGCTGTGTTCTTTGGTAAAATGTTGACAAAAAAGGTAATCATTATCTGGTGTTTTAATGATGCTTACCTCAGGTTCATGAAAATAACCAACTGTCCATTTGCCACTTTTTTGCCACTTTGTTGGCAATTTAAACTAAATATTATGCAGGTGTGGGTGCAGCATGAAATTGCTGTAATTATAGTGCTATCAATGGTTTACGATGTGTTTTAGATATAAGATCAATGTTATCGAAATGTCTTGTTTTTACCTTCGAATCCTAGTTCCCCAGTTTTCGACTTCTCGATGTTGTTCGATGTAAAGTGTTAATCTAATATAACTTGCATCTTATAAAAAACCAAATCCTTTTTTAAAAATTATTTGTTTTGCCACTTTTTTGCCACTGTATTGCACTTAGGTTGGTTTTGCGAAGAGGCACTTTTTGCTGGTTTAATTCCACTTACAATTGATTTTAGTGGCATTAAAAATAACCTTCATTGCGAGATGATTATGGCAAAGCTCAACCTCATTGGGAACTCCTACCATGTACGATTTGGTTTTAAAGGAATTACAAGAAGATATGCATTGAAAACTTCGAATTTAGAAGATGCAAGGAATGAAAAAAATAAGATAGAGGACACGATCTATCAGATAAAAATGGGTAGGCTTATTGTTCCAGAAGATTGCCAAGATATTCATTACTTTGTTTTTACTGGTGGTAAAGAAACCGATCGACAAGCTCCCGCCTGTTTAACTTTGCAAGACATTTGGAATGGATATTTTGAAAGTATTCCCTCTGAATCAAGAGATAGTATCAAAACAGAAAGAACGCATATAAAACACTTTATTGCGATTCTAAAGAACAAGAACATAAGGGCAATCAACTTTAAAGATTTGCAGGAGTATATCAAAACACGACTTGAGGAAGATGGGAACCGGGGTAAAACCACTTCTACAAGAACTATCCGAAAGGAGATGGATACATTCAAGGGTATTTGGAACAATTACGCTTTGCCTCTAAAATTAGTTTCATTTTCATTTGAGTTAACATTTGTGGCAAAATTTAAACACGGGAAAGAAAGCACAAAGGCAAAATTTCAAACATGGGAACAAATAGAAAATCAAATAAGTAGAGGCGACCTTAAGGAAAACGAAGCAGAATTTTTATGGGATGGGTTATTTCTGGATTTATCTCAAATAAAAGAATTGCTCGACTTTGTTAAGAAGTCAAATGATTCTCGAAAATGGATATATCCTATGTTTTTGTTTGCTGCTCATACAGGTGCTAGGCGATCAGAAATGCTTAGATCCGAAATACAAGACTGGGATTTTCAAAACAAAACGGTTTCAATCAGGGAAAAAAAGAAAGATAAAGATAAGGAATATACCACTAGAGATATAAATTTATCAGATGAGCTTGCCCTAGTTATGAGATGTTGGATTTATGAAATTGAAGATAGTAGATTCGTGTTTTCAGAAAATGGAACACCATTGACTAAGGCTAAGGTCGCAAATGTTTTTGCTAAGAAGTATTACTTCAGTAAAAGAAAGGATCAGTGGATTCTTCGTGAGTGGTATTTCAATAACACAAAATGGTCGGTTCTTCGTGGATGGCATATTTTTCGTCATAGTTTAGCAAGTAACTTGGCTAATGCAGGTGTAGACCCTCGATTAATTGATGACATATTAGGGCATCAAACCGAAGAGATGAGGAAAAGATATCAACATATGTTTCCGCAAAAACAAAAAGCTGCGCTTAACTTGCTTTTTCAGTCTGACATCAAAGCAAGTTAACGCATTTTTTAAAATAACTAAGAAAATCAACGAGATCGTTGTCCGTGGTTGAGGTAATGATTTAATTCTTCATAGGAAATCTTCCACTCATTAGAACTTCCACGACCACAATCTTTCTTTTCTGCGACTATTCTTTTCATGCGGCAATATTCACGCACAGTAAATTCGGCTCTTTCGATGATTTTTGCAACTTCTTTGACGGAATAATATTCCTTTTTCATCGGAACTTGATTTGCGGTGACTATTTGCGTAAGTTTTTGAATATCTTTTTTAAGATCATAAAGACATTGCACCACATTATAATCAGATTTTAAATTGTCATATTCGTATTTATGGTGCTGATGTTCTTTTGAGTATTCTTGGTTATTGTGCATATTTCCCTCTATTGCTTGATTTTTCTGATGCATAGTCTTTGCTCCATTACTTCTGTGTTTGCAGAAGTTGTTTACGAAAATGCACTCTTCCATTTTGGAAGTTGGTGCGGTAAATAAGTTGAATTGTGAGCAGTTAGGTTGCCAGAAAACACGCTGATTTTAAACCAGTTTTACGATAGAGGACTCAGTTCTACCTGACTGATGAAAAATTTTACCAGCAGCTTCTGTTAGTTAGGTACATGAAAACACGGGATTTTGTTTTCCACAATCCCAAGTTTCAAAATTTTACAAACTTTTTTTGAACCCCCATTTAAAAATCAGGTGTGACATTACAGTATAAGAAAAAGCCAATTTGCAATTCAAGCGATTCTGTAAAGAATTATCGAAATATTTAAATGTATGTTTTGTTGGGAAATATTCGTGTTTTTTGAATATCGCAAAATGCTTTCTGGATATTCATTTAATTGAGATCAGAAGATATTTCTTCTTTTTCCAAGAAAAAAACAAAAGCACACTCATATATAAATGGCACGAATAATTCTTCCCCTAAGGAGAAGTATGAAAACTTTAAAAACTTTGAAAGAAATCTCGTTTGAATTAAAGGTCCCATTTTACAAGATCAAATATGGTCACGAAATATTGGCGATACCAGAACCAAAAAAGATTGGAGGTATCCGAGTTTACGATGAAAAGTTAATCAAAAAAGTGAAGGCATATTTCTCTAACCGAGAACGAAAGGCTTAACCAAGATATATATAGCAGAAGAGACAAAATGATTACAAAAAGAAAATATAAATATACGATGCCAATCAAGTGGTATGACTGCAGGACTTCTTTAAGAGGAAAAAAAGTTCATACTGTTTATGGTCAACAATATGCTTGTACAAGTAAAAAATGTAAAAGCATACATTGCATAAGATTTCAAACAAGTAGAGATGCCAATATAAGGTTGGTAAACTATTTTTATTCTAAACCAGATTATTTTATTGTACTAAGGCTTGAAAACATTCCATTTGCTTTAGATTGCTTAAAGACAAAACACTTGCTAGAGTGCTTTAAAAAGCAATTAAAAGATGATTCTGATAGCAATGCTTTCGAATTTAAGTATGAATTTCTTATTGAATTTCATGATTATAATTATCCTCATTTTCACATGATGATTAAAAATTATGGCAATAATGGGAGGCAAGAGATACAAGCACAATTTAAAGGTTTTCTTCAAGAAGTTTGGAATGCCAGCATATGTAAATTTAAAAGAGAAGAAGAAGAAGAAGAAGATGATGATGAAATAGGTAAATTAGACGGTGTGTTCGGTAGCGTTTATTGTGAAAAAGTAATCTCAATTTCAGGTTCAGCAATATACCTTTCAAAAGGTCGAAAACATATTTACAAATACAATCCTGTTCCTGAAGAATGGGACACAACTAAGTGTCACATAGTTTCCAGATCAAGAAGATTTTTGGTAAAGGAAAAAGCTGATTTGTTGAAAATTTATAATCAAAATAAGCAGTTTTTTTGGGAATGGAAATCAGATCCGCTTAAAGATAAACAAGATGATGGAATTTTATTGGCAATGGGAAGCGATATCAAAGATCCAGCAGTTGAGAGTGATATCAATGACACACCCGTTGTAAGTGACTTCAATGATGAACCAACAGCATATGAAGCCAAAGAAACAACAACAGAGGATAGTTTTAAAGAAGAATCAGTTGAGTATGCTTTCAAGGATGAACCAATTACAATTGCAGCCAATGACTGCATTATCAATAAACCTTCATCAAGAACTTGGGTTAGCAAAGTTCTCCTTAAAGCTGTTTGGGGCTTAGCATTAGTTGGTAGTTTGGTTGTTGTTATCAGTAAGATTCAATCCCTACCAGAAAAAACGCATTACTCTGCTGATTTAAAATCAGACCAAAAACGAACTAAATTTATGCAGAAATGGTTTTTGGATAATGGTTTTGAATATTACCAAAATGAATAAAGAAAATTTGTTATGAACTAATTACAAAAAAAACATCTAAAGATTAGCATTGGAAAAAATCTGTCAGCAAAAGCATTGGCAGTTAGTATCCTGCTACCTATGGCTTCTTTTTTTTAGCAGGTAAGAAAAAAAATCCTGCATAGGTTTAGGCATTTACCTAATTGAAAAAAGTGGATGTTGTATTAGCTGCGTATGAATATTCATCTTGTCCCAGCCAAGTCTCTTTGACAATTGGTGCCTCCAAATATCCGTTCGCATATAAAAAGCAGATGCTTAAACAGCTTGAAGGCAAATGATTACAAGATTGATGCCAAAATAACCTCTTGGCTAAGTCATTGTTTTTTAACCCCACCATTTCCCCCTCTGCAATCACGCAGGATGCACTTTAACCCAACAACTCGAACTTAGTCCAGCAATTAAGAATAAGGGGCAAATAAGGGGCAAATATCGGCTTCTTTTGTTTCAACTATTGAAAGAATAGATTAAGATGACTTTTGTTAAAACAAATGTAGTATTTTTGCGCCTAAAATGATGCGAATCAAGTTGCTGGCTGTTTGCTGAAGGATTTGAAATCATTCAAAACTACGAGTTATTGCAACCGAAGGATAATATTCTTTCTCAATTCGCTGCCATAGAAAATCAAACCAATGAAGTTTACTGAAGAAAAATTGGAAAAGGCTTTTATTGAGTTGCTGGCAAACGAAGGTTTTCAGCATTACTTGGGCAATACCCTTGTCCGTAATGCAGATGAGGTAATAATAGAAGCAGATTTAATCAATTATTTGCTAAAAAAATATGCGGACAAACAAATAACGCTTAACGAAGCTAAATCAATTGTACTTCAACTAAAAACATTGCCTGCAAGCGACTTATACGAAACCAACAAAACCTTTATGCGTTGGCTAAGCGATGGCTTTATTTTAAAAAGAGAAGATCGCAGGCAAAAAGATATACACATTGAGTTGATAGATTACAATGGGCTAGAAACCCAATTGGAAAGCCCATATTTAAATTTTATTTCAGATGAACACAAAAATCAAAATCCATCTGATAACAATATTTATAAATTTGTAAATCAGTTGCTAATTGTTGGAAATGAAAAACGCATCCCCGATGGCATTATTTACATCAACGGTTTGCCTTTGGTGGTGTTTGAGTTTAAAAGTGCCATTCGTGACGAAGCCAGTGTATTTGACGCATTCAACCAGTTAACCGTCTGTTACCGCAGAGATATCCCTGAACTGTTTAAATACAATGCTTTTTGCGTGATTAGCGATGGCGTTAACAACAAAGCAGGTTCTTTTTTTGCACCTTACGAGTTTTATTATGCTTGGAGGCGTATCGCAGGACTTGCTAAAGATGTAGACGGCATAGACAGTATGTTTACCTTGGTGCAAGGAATGCTCAACCAAAACCGTTTGCGAGATATTCTCCGCAACTTTATACACATACCCGATACTTCCAAGAAAAATGAAAAAATTGTATGTCGCTATCCGCAATACTATGCTGCTAAACGATTGTACGACAACATTAAGTTAGCTCAAAAGCCCAAAGGTAATGGTAAAGGCGGGACTTATTTTGGAGCAACCGGTTGTGGCAAAAGTTTTACCATGCTTTACTTGGTACGCTTGCTCATGAAAAGCGAATACTTTGCAAGCCCAACGATTGTAATGATTACTGACCGCACAGACTTGGATGACCAACTTTCAGTGCAATTTACCAATGCCAAAAAATTTATTGGCGACAATACTGTCATTAGTGTAGAAAGCCGAACCAATTTGCGTGAATTGATACAAGGTCGTCAGAGTGGTGGCGTATTTTTGACTACCATTCACAAGTTTACAGAAGATACCCAGCTACTCAGCAATAGAACCAATATCATTTGTATTTCAGACGAAGCGCATCGCAGTCAAATAAACCTTGACCAAAAAATAAAAGTCACTGAAAAAGGCGTAACTAAAACATTTGGCTTTGCCAAGTATCTGCATGACTCTTTGCCTAATGCCACCTTTGTAGGTTTTACTGGTACACCTATCGATGCAACGCTGGATGTGTTTGGCAAAGTGGTAGATGCCTACACCATGACTGAATCTGTAAAAGATGAAATCACAGTAAGAATTGTGTATGAAGGCAGAGCTGCCAAAGTTGCTTTGAATAATAGTGAGTTAGAGAAGATTGAAAAATATTACGAAGGAGCTGCTGAAGCTGGAGCCAACGAATATCAGATAGAACAAAGCAAAGAAGAATCGGCAAAAATGAATGTCATTTTGGGCGACCCAAAACGATTGCTTGCCTTGGCAGAAGATTTTGTAGCTCATTACGAAAGCCGCATTTCGGAAGGTTCAACCGTAATAGGGAAAGCGATGTTTGTAAGCAGTCGCAGAGAAATAGCCTACGAATTTTACAAAAATGTAATTGCCCTTCGCCCTGAATGGAACGAAATAAAAGCAACAGCCGACAATGAAGAAATAAGCGAAGATGAGCAAAAGAAAATAAAGCCAATGGAACGCATCAAAATGATTATGACCAGAAGTAAAGACGATGATAAAACGCTTTACGATTTGTTAGGCACTTCTGAATATCGCAAAACATTAGATAACGAGTTTAAAAATGAGAAATCGAACTTCAAAATTGCAATTGTGGTAGATATGTGGCTAACAGGTTTTGATGTGCCTTTCTTGGATAGCATTTACATTGACAAACCCATTAAACAGCACAATTTAATTCAAACCATTTCGAGGGTAAACCGCAAGTTTGAAGGGAAAAACAAAGGCTTAGTAGTTGATTATATCGGCATTAAAAAACAAATGAATTTAGCCTTGGCGAAATACAATAAAGGCGATAAAGATAACTTCGAGGACATTGCAGAATCGTTAATCATTGTCCGAAATCATTTAGATTTACTAGCCAAACTGTTTCACACTTTCGATAGTACCAAGTATTTCGAAGGTACAACCCTTGAGCAGTTGAATACCTTAAATATGGCTGCCGAATTTGCACAACAAACCATAGAGTTTGAAACTCGTTTTATGGGATTGGTTAAGCGACTGAAAGCTGCTTATGATATTTGTACAGGTAGCGAAAATTTAATCCAAACCGAAAGAGATAATACGCATTTTTATTTGGCAGTTCGTTCAATTGTTTACAAACTCACTAAAGGCAATGCCCCCGATACCGCACAAATGAATGCACGAGTAAGGGAAATGATAAAAGAAGCACTTCAAAGCGATGGTGTCCAAGAGATTTTTAAATTGGGTGTTGAAGAAGAGAGTGAGCAAGATTTATTTGATAAAGATTATTTAGCGAAGATTGAAAAAATCAAATTGCCGAATACCAAAATCAAATTGCTACAACAGTTGTTAGCAAAAGTTATTGGCGAAATAAAAAAAGCAAATAAAGTAAAAGGCATAGACTTCACAAAAAAGATGCAAGTGCTTGTAGAACGCTACAATCAGCGTGACGAAAGCGATATATTACGCAGCGAAGTGTATGAGGAAATGGCTGAACAACTCACTAATCTTATCTTAGAGGTACACCAAGAATTTTCTGCTGGCGATGCTTTAGGAATTGATTTTGAGGAAAAAGCATTCTACGACATTCTGAAAGAATTGTGTGTGAAGTATGATTTCAATTATCCTGAACCTAAACTAATTGAATTGGCAAAAGCCGTTAAAGATTTAGTTGAAGGACAAGCGAAATTTCCTGACTGGAACAAACGAGATGACATAAAATCAGCATTAAAAGTTGGACTAATTTTATTGCTTGATGCGTTTGGTTATCCCCCAGTTGAAAGAGACGAAGTATATGTAGAGATTTTTGAACAGGCTGAGAACTTTAAGAAAAATCAATTGAAAGAATAGCAACGCTTTTGCAGTCCATTTACTTTTGCTAAATAGAACACAAACAAACTTGACGATAAACAGGGATTAAAAATCACCTTTACAACGAGTGATCAAAGAACAGGATTAGAATAAACAATGGCAAAGCAACCAAAGCAACCAAAGCAACCAAAGCAAAAAAAAGAAGTTAAAGAAATACCAATCGAAATTACCCTTTGGGATTCGGCAAATAAACTGCGTGGAAGTGTTGAACCAGCAGAATATAAGCATGTGGTTCTTGGTTTGATCTTCCTCAAATTTGCCAGCGATAAGTTTGAAGAACATCGCCAAACGCTGATTGCCAAAGGACAAGAGAAATATGCTGAAATGCCTGAGTTTTACAATCAGAGCAATGTATTTTTCTTAGACGAAATAAGCCGTTGGAGTTATATCATCAAAAACTCTAAGCAAAACGATATTGCTTTAAAGATTGATACAGCCCTGCACAACATTGAGAAAAACAACAAGGCGCTTAAAGGTGC
>Ga0209500_10003336_pt1 | contig 11021 bp, 11 predicted proteins | sample S_140212_EF_Meta_FD_187323 | JGI IMG/M metagenome (GOLD analysis project Ga0209500, IMG submission 187323) | Freshwater microbial communities from Lake Simoncouche, Canada to study carbon cycling - S_140212_EF_MetaG (SPAdes) (version 2) | ecosystem: Environmental > Aquatic > Freshwater > Lake ...
AGCAGCCGCTGTCCGACGCGGCCGAGGACGTCATCGTGCCGACGGCCGAGCGCCTGTCCGACCTGCGCGACGCTGTGCGCTCGGCGGTGACGGCCTCGCCGCTGCGGGACGTGGCCGGCGCCGCGGACCTGACCGAGTGGGCCTGTGACACGCTGGCATCGGCGGTGCTGCACGTCCTGCGCGACCTCGCGGTAGAGTCGCGGGATGGCGGCGCCTCGTGGACGTTCCGCAAGGCGCCGCGCCCGACGCTGGTCGACCCGGCGCTCGGCGACGCATTGTCCCGGGGCGACCACCTGTGCGCGGACATCCGGCGACTGCAGGCGGTCAGCATCGAGGCGTCGCAGGCGAGGGCCGCAGCCACGGGCGAAACGCCGCTCGGCGGCGAGTTGCTTCCGTCAGAGTGGGTCGAATTCGAGGCGGTCGAGTCCGACTTCCTGCGCGAGAGCACGGCCGCGGTCGAGCAGCTCGCGTCGGGCGATCCGCCGCAGCGCGTGCCGGACGCGATGGCCGACGCGCTCGCCGAGCTCGAGCGATTCTACGGCCTGGTGCAGCCCGGGATGCGGGTCGCACGCGGCGAGTCGGACGCGTTCGCGCTCTGGGACCGCGCCGCCCGGCCGGCGCTGCGTGACGCGGCCCGCGAGTCGTTCCGCCGCATGTCGGAGTACGACCGCCTGATCGCGCGGGAGCTATGGCCATGGGAGGACGCGGACTGGCCGGCGCTCGCCACGACCATCCGCGACGAACTCGCCGCGGCGCAGGCAGCGCAGGCCGACGCCGAGCGGTCGTTGCAGGAGGCGATGCAGCGCACGGCGGCGTTGTCTGCCGCGCTCGACACCATCGGCGAGGCGCTCGACCGAAATACGGAGCGAGAAGAATGAAGGCGGCGAAGTTCCAGCCATGGCGACCCCCGACGGTGCGAGACGGCGCGCTCGATTTCAGCGCGTGCGCGCCACCGGGCCACGTCGTCCTCGGCATATACCACGGCGACCACCCGATCCACGCGGAGGTCGGCACGTCGATCTTGGCGATGGGCGTGCAGCGCCGGGCGACGGGCATCGTGATCGGCGAGGTGTTAGCCGTCGGCGCGGGGTGCCCCGGCCTCGACGTCGGCGCCGTCGTCGTGGCGCAGCGGGCGAGCGCGGCCGGTCGGCTCTGGCCCGGGCTGGTCGAGCCTCACGAGGGCTACATCGCGCAGCCGACGTCCGGCATCGACCCGTCGTGGTTCGCGTCGGTGGCCGACAGCATCGGCCTGGAGATGCCGACCGTGAGCACCCCCCACGCGGGCGACGTGCCGCTGTTCGTCGCGTTCCACATCGTCCGGGCCGGCAACGCGATCCCGGCGCAGTTCGACGGCATCGACCGGGCAGTGGTCGACCTCGGCCTCAAGATCGCGACGGTCAAGGCGCTGATGCGACGCAAGCACCGAGCGAGCGAGCCGGACATGAGCGATCCGCGGGTACAGCGCGAGGCAGCACTGCTCGCCGGCTACGAGGCCGAGCTGGCGCTGGTCTTGAGCAAGCGCGTCGGCCGGGCGGTCAACGTGGCGCCCATCCTCGGCGGGGTGGGCACGGGCACCGACGGTGCGCTGTTCGACGGAGTGCTGGCCGTGATTGAGGCGTAGGGCGGCCCACCGTTGCACGCCTCGCCGCCGCGTGGCATGCTGCCCGCGTGAGCCAGCCCCGCCCCGAGTCCAGGTGTTTCGCCTGCGTGCATCGCAGGGGGTCCACGTGCACGGCAGACCCGCGACCGGCGCAGGCGTGTCAGTTGAGCGTCGGGCAGGTCGTGGCGGTCTGCCTGTCGTTTCGTGGCCACGGCGGCGTGATCTCGGCGACGGAGCGCGCAGAGCCCGCGCAGAGGAGCGGCAATGGCTGACATGTCCCCGTATGCGGTCAACGCCGTGGCGGCCCGGGTGATCCGGTCGGTCGAGCGCCTGATGGCCGGACCCGAGTCCGAGGTGGTCGCCATCCAGATCGGCCGGGCGACGCCCCCGGCGCAGAGCACGGCGGCGGCCGACGCGGCGCCGATCCGGCGGGTCAACACCGACCGGAGCTGGTACGCGGCCGATGCGGTCGATGCGAGCCGTCTGCAGCGTTACAACGACTACCGGGCCAGCATGGCGGACACGCCGTCGTGGTCCCGGGCGCTCGACGTGCGCAAGTCCTACGTGTTCGGCGGCCGGTACGGCATCGACGGCCAGCCGATGGCGTTCGACCTCAAGTTCTCGGCCGGCGTCGACCCGGACGTGCGCCAGATCTGCGAGAGCACGACGGAGCGGTTGAACCTGCACAACTTCTGCCCCCCGGCCTACCGCAGCGGGCAGGGCCTGGGCGACTGCTTCTCGGAACTGGTCTTCGACGAGCGGTCGAAGGTGCTCACGGAGTTACGGCCCTGGCAGCCGGAGCGTATCCGGGCGCGCCTCGACGCGCGCAGCCGACGCCTGGTCGAATGGATGTGCTACGTCGGCGATGGCGAGTGGTCGCAGACGACGCAGTCCGGCGAGATCGTGGCCTGCGACCCGTTCTTCATGGCGCACTACGCGCCGAACCGCGAGCACGGGCACGTCTACGGCACGAGCCTCTTTTACGCCGGGATGAAGAACCGCCGCAGCGGCGACGCCGAGGCCGATTTTTTGACCATGGCGGTCATGGAATCCATCGCGCAGCAGTACCTGCTCTGGCCGTTCCCCCGTGAGCATTCGGCCGACAAGATGTGGAGCTTCATCCGGCGCGTTCGCGAGTCGGTCGAGCTCAACATGGCCTTCTCGAAGGACGGCAAGCTGCGCCGCAAGCTCGCGCAACTCGTCGAGACGTCCCCGCGGGTCATGCCGTACCTGATCGACCCGGAGATGAAAGAGGCGCCGAAGCCCTTCACGGCCCCGACCGCCCCGATCAAGGACGTCCTCGACGTGGTCCGGTGGCGCGAGGACGTGGACAACATCTGCCACGGCGTGCCCCCGGCGCTGTGCGGCCTCGAGCGAAACGTGAACGCGAAGGCCACGCTCGCCGAACAGAACGCGGCGTTCGCGGTGGCCATCGTCCAGGACCAGACCGATTTCGCGCAGCAGGTGCCGTCCCAGGTCCTGCTCCGGGCGTGCCTGGCGCAGGGCAAGGTGCCGAAGCGCGGCGACGTCCGGATCGACATGTTCCCGCCGTCGCAGCTCGTGGAACTGCAGCGCGCGCAGGTCGCGAAGGCCCAGGGCGAGGCCTGCAAAGAGATGGTCGCGGCGGGCATCCCGCTCGACTACGCGATGACGCAGGCGTTCGGCATGGACCGGCGCGACGTGGTCGCAATCATCGGCGGCGCTGGCGGGTCGGAGCCCGTCGCCAAAGAGGCCATCGACGAGATCCGGGCGCGGGCCATCGAAGCGGCCGAGGCCATGGCGCGCGACAGCAACCGACCGCTGCAAGCGTCCGTCGACCTCGGCGCGCAGGCGACGCCGGCCGTGCCCACGTCGCTCGACCGCCGGGGCTGACCCGTGGCGTCCACGGCCGCAGCCGACGCCCTGATCGCATCGTCGAAGCGCCGGCAACTGCTCGCGTTCCTGCAGGCGCTCGATGCGTTCCATGCCGACGAGCAGCGCATCGAGGCCGGCGTCGACCCGGCGACCGGCGCGGCGCTGCCCACGTCACAGGTGCCGCAGGCGATCTCAGCGGCGACCGCGCGGCTCGCTGAGTCGTTCCACGCGGCGATCGATCTCGGCTGGCAGGAGGCATTCACGGCCGGCATGCAGGAGATGCACGGCGGCGTGGCTCCGAGCCGCAAGGCACAGCGCGTGCTACAGGCCGAGGCCGCCGCACAGAAGGCATACGCCACGCGCTTCGCGTCCGACGTCGCCGAGGGCGTGCCGACGCAGCCCGGGCGGTGGTCGGAGGGTCGGCGCACGGCCGCCTACGCTGAGGCCACGGGCGCGGCGTTCCAGATTGCCGGCGCGCTCGGTGGCCCGCCGGGCGAGTTGATCTGGTGGCGCTTGGGCGAGGTGGTCAATCACTGCGCCGAGTGCCCGATCATCGCGGCCAATTCGCCCTACACGCAGGAGAGCATCCCGACCGCCCCGCGTGCCGGGGCGACTCCGTGCCGCGCGTCCTGCAAGTGCTACCTGACCACGTCGCCCCCGACAACGCCGCCCAAGTCGACCGCCATCGACCAGAACGCACAGGCCGCGACCGACACGCAGTTCGAGGACCGGGTGTTCCTGCCCCCGCCCGTTCCCCCGGGCCTGCGCCTGCCGACCGCCGACGAGCGCGGCGTCCTGCGCGACCTGGAGATCCGGCGCAACGAGGCCAGGCGCCGGGCCTACGCCGCTGCCATGGACGGAGACAAGGAACTGGCGTCCGTGTGGCGCCGCCAGTCGCGCGACCTGACCGGCGAGATCATGACCTATGCCGATGACCGCCAGATCCACCACGTCCCCACCTTCCGCGTCTCGGACGTCGTGACGGGCAAGGACATCGGCCGGCGAGACATCGACCGCCTCACGCACATCCGCGGCCTCGACGGCGTGACGGTGTCCAGGGCGCACGCGCAGGCGGTGCTCGACGCGGTCAACGCGGCGAAGCGCAACCTGCTGGCCGATCTGGAGACGTACCCGGACGTGGGCGGCTTCACCCGCGAGTCGTGGCGCGACGCGCTCAAGGCTGCGGGCGCGCCCCCGTCCGCGTTCGGCGGCGACCTGTACCGGCTCGGCACCGAGGCGACGTGCTGCGGCGAGGCAGACTGCGGGCGCTGTCAGTCGAGGCTGTCGCCGGTCGTCCGGGCCGACGAGTCCGAGTGCCGATGCGCCCGAGGAACGCACGCGCACCGACCCGCCGCGCGTCATCCGGCCGGCGCCGTGCTCGCGACGGAGGCATCGACGCCGACCGTGCAGGCCTCGACGCTGCCCGATCCGGAGGACTGGCGGATCGTGAACGTGGTGAGCTCTGGCGCGCGGGCCACGCTGCGCAATCACGTCGCGGCGCTGGATACGCTCGCCGAGTCGAAGAAACGCGGCGGCCCGGCGGCCTACGACGTGAGCGTCGGCCCGTTCGCAGATGGCTGGTCAGACCTGGTCGCGTCGGGCGGGACGTGGGTGCAAGGCCCGCTCGCCGAGGTCGAGCGTTTCTTCGCCGACTGGGCAAAGCGCGCGCCAGACCCCATCGTCGCGGCTACCTGGCAGCCGATGTAGACGTGCACGTCTGGCACGTCGCGATCATTCTTCGCGCCGGTCCGTCTGGTCGGGCCTTCACGGTCCACCCGGCGCGCCGGGTGTCTTCTGCCAAGTCAGTACAGGTGCAGACCTGCGGGCCGTAGGCGCCGCACGACGCGCAGATGCAGGAGTGCGTGTTCTGCATGTGGTGATATGGGTGGCACGAATTACGGTTCACTTCGACCCATCCGCTGTTACGTCCGCCGCTCCCAACCCCAGTCGCGACCGTGCGGCAGGAAGAACGAGCGCAGGCGCTCGTACTCCGGTCCGCCCGTGCGCCCGCTGGCCCAACACGGCGGGCACGACCGCTGCCTCCACTCCCACGACGGAGCGGGCTCGCTCCCGGACCCTCCGCACACAGGGCAGATGCCGTCGATCTTGGCGCCGTAGGCGAACGCCTGCCGACGACACGCGGCCATGATATCGGCCCAAGACGCGTGCGCGTAGACCGGCCACGAGTCACCCGGCCTCGCCGTCTTTGGATCTTTCTTCGCCCACGACCGAGCGCACTCGGCCAGCCACCGCAGCGGGCCTGGCTTGTCGACGACCAGCGCGCCGGCGAACGCGTCCGGCGGCCACTGTTGCAGACGGTGCGCCGACGGACCGCAGGCGCCGGACATCGCCCAGCGCAGCCATGCCCGCGGGTCGCGCTTCTTCGACGAGTTCATGATGTCTCCGATGTGACTGGCGTTAGCGCACGTCGAACAGGCTGAAATCCTCGACCGGCACGGGTTGCTTCTCGGACCTGAGCGCCACGCCGTAGGCCACCGCGTCGGCCATCGCAGGAACGACGCGATCTGCGACCGCATCGGCGAGTGCGTCCACGTCGAGCGCGGCGGCGTTGGCCGTGTCTTTGGCGGACCGCTCCGGCGCACGGACCGGGAGCCCTTCGAGGGCGTCCAGGCCGGCGACGATGACACGGGCGGCGGCGCCTCCCCGTTTCCGGTCGATACGGGCGGCGTAGGCGTCCAGGCGGGCGAGCGTGTCGGCGTCCAGGCGGACCCCGAATGGCGCAGGCCCCGGGCCCGTGGGCGTGTCGGTGTCACTCATCGTTGTCTCCAGCCCGGCGGCGATGACGGCGCGGGCTCCTTGCTGTCGGTCGCCGTTTCCGGCCCGGTCGATGCGCTCCAGTGTTCCGGCGGGCAACCTCGCCGAAAGGTGGTCGGTCATGGCTTGCTCTGGGCGGCGTAGCTTCGGCATCAGGTCCCCTCCACCGTAACGACCGGCAGCTCCTGCGTCGCGGTCGTCGCCGTCTCGCAGAGCAGGCACGGATACGCGCGGCCGACCCCATGCGAGCAGACGGTCGCCGTGCGAGCCCACCCGGCCAGCACGCGGCGCTCGACGGGCACGCCGAGCCGCTCCGCGTGCCGGATCTCGTCGGCCATACCAGCGGACACGCCGCGGTCGGTGTAGACCAGGACGGCGTCAACGGCGGTCATCCACTCGACGCCGGCGCAGATACCAAGCGCACGGTGCGCCGGATCGCTGTCGTCGAGCACGGCCGGGTAGAGCAGGTGCGGCGCGAACGGAGCCTCGCCGCGGGTCAGGCAGTCAAGCAGCGCGGCCTGAGCGTAGACCACGTTGGCGCGCCGGTCGGCGGGCGTGTCGGCCCGGAACGGGCTGATGATCTGAACTCGTCTCACTTCGTCCTCCTATTGTGCATCCCAGACCGCCGGAGCGGTTTCGGCCCCCGCCGGGGCCTCGTCAGTGGGTTCAGGCAGCGGGGTGGTAGCGGTTGAATGCCGGACAGGTGCGGCCGGACTCGGGGAGGCCGGCGCCGCCCACGTCCGCCATCGCGTGGATCTCAGCGATGACCGCGTCGACGTCGCCGGTATCGTTCATCGCGGTGTTGATCTTGACGAGGCCGAGGCGCGCGCTGGCCCAGCAGAGCTTGCGGTCGACCTCGTGGTAAACGCGGATGCGGTAGGTCTTGCCGTTCTTCGCCGCGTACTCGTAGGTGGTCTCTTCCATTGTCTCGTCCTTCGTTTGGGGCGCTGTTTCGTGCGCCGTTCATGAACAAACAATAACGCCATCCCGACCGGTGCACAATAACAAAAGTGCATGGGGACACACTTTGTTTTCTGACCCGCCCCGCAGGCCACCCGACCCCGGCCACCGCCCCTTGCGCGCGGCTACTGTCGCACGTAGGATCGGGCCATGTCGGAGCACGCGGGACAGGTCGGCGGGGGGGGCGTGGTGAAGCGCGGGCGAGGCCGTCCGCGCAAGGCGCCGATCGCCATCCCGCCGCCGGTCGCAGCGCCCGAACCGCCTGCCCGCCGCGGCCGTGGTCGTCCCCGACTCGACGCGGATACGCGCGCGGCTGCCCTCGACGACCGCCTGTCACTCGCCATGCTCGAAGCGCGCACGGCCGGTGTGCTCGGATCGGGTGCGAGCGCGCCGGCAATCCGCTTCGACGTGTCGCCCGGCAGCATGCCGGACCTGAGCACGTTCGACCTCGGCATGCTGGCCGACGCGATGACCGCCATGATCTCGGCCGGGTCGAGCGAGGCCTACGGCCGGCGCCGGGCGTGGGAGACGCTGCGGCAGGTCTACGACAAGCACAAGGACGTCGAGCGCCTGCGACACGTCGACGCGGCGCACGCGCTGCTGATCCACGACGGGCACCGACTCGCGCTGAACGACATGGCGGAGCGGCGCTACGCCGGCGCCGTACTCGCGGCCAGGCTCGACCAGATTTACACGCGCTGTCTGGACCCGGAGGTCTTCACCCGGGCGGCCGGCGTGGCGCTCAAGGCCGCGACGCTGCGCGCGAAGCTACACGGCATCGACGTGGACTCGATGAAGATCGAGCTCAAGGCCGAGGTGACGGTCGAGCACCACGACCCGATCCGGGATGCCATCGTACAACGGCTGATGCAGGCCAAGGAAGCGGCGCAGCGGGCGAACGCGGCGGCCATCGACGTGCAGGCCGACGATGCCGACGGCGACTGACCCGGGCGCCACCGCCGGGGCGCCGGGGGCCATCAGCCGGGCCGAGTACGACGCACTGCACCGCTTCGCCAGAACGGACCTCAAGACGTTCGTGCAGTTGGCGTGGCCGGAGTTGAACCCGGGCACGCCGATGGTATGGTCGTGGCACCTCGACGCGATCTGCGACCACCTCGAGGCCGTGACCAACGGAGACATCCGGCGCCTCATCATCAACGTCCCGCCGGGGTCGTCGAAGACGTCCATCGTCTGCCAGACGTGGCCGGTATGGGAGTGGCTGCGCGCCCCGGAGCGGCGGTGGGGCTTCGCGGCCTACGGGTCGGACCTGTCGACGCGTGATTCGGTCTACCGGCGGCGCCTGATCTCCTCGGATTGGTTCCAGCAGCAGATGCGCCCGGACTGGCAGCTCGCCGGCGACCAGTCGGTCAAGATGTCGTTCGACAACGACGCGGGCGGGTCGATGCGGGCCACCAGCGTCGGCGGACCGGGCACAGGCTTTCACTTCGACCGCTTGGTGACCGACGACCCGCTGAAGCCGGTGGACATCTACACGGCGAGGCTAGCCGACCACGTGCGGTGGTTCCGCCAGACGTGGCAGAGCCGCATGCGCGATCCGCTGCGCGCGGCGCAGGTGCTGATCATGCAGCGCCTGCACGACGCAGAGATCGCCGGGGTGCTGCTCAAGGCGATGAAGGAGGGCGGCGAGCGGTGGGAGCACCTCTGCATCCCCATGCGATACGACCCTGAGATCGCGACGAGGACGTCCATCGGCTGGCGCGACCCGCGCAAGGTCGAAGGCGAGTTGCTCTGCCCGGTTCGGTGGTCGGCGTCGTGGGTCGACGCAAAGGAACGGTCCGATCCGCGGACGTTCTCGGCGCAGTACCAGCAGCGACCCAAGGTCGCCGACGGCACGATCTTCAAAGAGGGTTCGCTGCGCTTCTACCACCTCGACGAGCACATCGACGGATGTGTGCCGTACCCCGGCGACGCGGCGATGACGCGGTGGGTCGGGAGCTGGGACTTCACCTTCGAGGCCGGCAAGGGGACCGACTACAACTGCGGCGGCGTCTGGGCGCGCCACGGGGCCGACATCTACCTGCGTGACATGGTACACCGGCGGATGGAGTTCTCGGTGCAGCGCCAGGCAGCGATCGCGCTCGCCCGGAAGTGGCCGGAGGTCCGGTGCTGGCTGATCGAGAAGAAGGCGAACGGCGCGGCCATCCTCGACACCCTGCGGCGCCCGTACATCGACGCGACCGGCGAGCGCGACAACGGCCTCGTCGGCCTAGTGCCGGTCAACCCGACCGAGGGCAAGATCGCACGGGCGCACGCCGTCTCTGCCGTCGTCGAAGGCGGCCACCTGGTCCTGCCGCACCCGAGCATCGCGCCGTGGGTGACGCGGTACATCGACGAACTCGTGTCGTTCCCGACCGGCTCGCACGACGACATGGTGGACATGACGACCCAGGCCCTGCGGCGCATCGGATCGAACGGCGTGGCCGACGACGACGACGCGCTCGATCAAATTGCCCCCGGTCCGCGACCGCGCGTCGACCCGTCTCACGACATGCCCATCGCGCAGCCGGGCCGCGGCGAGGTCGAAGCGGTCAGGCGGCAGAAGTCCGACGAGCAGCGCGCCGATGCCATCCTGAGCATGCGAGAGGCCGAGCGCCTCGCAGCCCGGCTCGGCATCCAACTCGACCCCATGGCCGGCCTGCACACGCGCACGTTCGGCCACGAAAGGTGATAGGCTCCGACCGATGAACAGCTTCATCCGCAAGTTCAAGCGCCTCGTAGCCATGGCCGGCGCGGGCACGGCGCGATTCCAGTACCGCGGCGTGGTCGTCTGGCAGTTCGGCGTGATCTGCGACCAGCAGGCGCTCGCGCACGCCATCGACGCGGCCATCGACGACCCGCGCACGCCCAACGCGCGGCAGGCCGACGCGCGGGGCGCTGCGGCGCTCTGCCGGGTCCACCTGCGGGCGACGAACGCCGACGATGACGCGCCGATGCTCGCGGCGTGGCGGTACGGCGTCACGGGCGACGTTGGCCTCGTGACGGTCGGCGCGACGGACGACGCGGGCGAGTCGGTCAGGCGCGGCCTGCTGGCCCTGATCCGGCGCCGGCTCGACCTGCCTCAGGTCGTCGACCACGCGTCCTCGGCGGTGGCGTGATGGCCGACGTCCGCGCATCCATCCTCGACGACGTGCGCGAGTCGCAGGCGGCATTCACCCCGACGGTCGGCGACTCGCTGCTGGTCGGCGTGCGGCTGTGCTTCGTGGTCGCGGTCAACGGCGACGCCGTGCAACTCGACACGGACGACGGGCAGCGCGAGGCCTGGACGGTCGCCGATCTGCGCAGCCGGGCGTTGACCCGCGTCGGCTGGCGTGCGCCGGGTGCGCGGTCGATGTCGCCAGTGGACGTGGCCTGGGAGGTCGCCGGGGCGCGATCGCTGCCGGCCTCTCTCCGGGCGGCCTACGTCTCGCGCTGGATCGACCGGACGAAGATGCCCGAGGACGCCGCGACGCTGCGAGGATGGATGGCGGCGTTGCTGCGGGGCGCGCAGCCGGTGCGGTGACGGCTACTCGCCGCGCGTATTCGACTTGATCGCCAGCATGGCCGCGACGAGGGCATCCCTGCGGGTGACCCCGCGGCCGTACTCGCGGGGTGGGGTGTCCCATCCCATAGGTGCGCACCCTGCTGTCCTCGCGCACACGGCGAACATATCGGGCGCCTTGGCAACGTCTCCTGACCACGCGTCGGCGATCTTCAACTGGCACCCCGCCGCCGCCTCGACCTGCTCCAGCATGGCGCCGCAGGTCGGCATATCGTCGGTGTCGATGGCCACGATGGACACGCCGACGACGGTGTGCGCCGTCCAGTGCTCGCT
>Ga0209500_10003339_pt1 | contig 11017 bp, 7 predicted proteins | sample S_140212_EF_Meta_FD_187323 | JGI IMG/M metagenome (GOLD analysis project Ga0209500, IMG submission 187323) | Freshwater microbial communities from Lake Simoncouche, Canada to study carbon cycling - S_140212_EF_MetaG (SPAdes) (version 2) | ecosystem: Environmental > Aquatic > Freshwater > Lake ...
CGCGGGCGTAGCCAACCGCGCGATCCAAGCGTCGGCGCAGTGTGGTTGATTCTTCAGAGATTCGATGCGCCAGCTCGCGGATTTGCGCTTCGTCCCGAAGTCTTCCAGCGACGACCGAGCGGACCGTTTCGAACATTTCTTGCTTGGCTGCGTTCATTTGCTCACCCGTGGTGTGATGGCGGAGTCGAGTAGCACAATTCCGTCCTCGTTCGATACGCGCATGCGCCACTGCCCGGGGCTTCCCTTGGCCTTGCTCGCCGCGTTGGCTTCCGTCAGTTTTTTGCTGACGAGATTTAATTGACTATCGATACGCGGTGTGATTGATTCGACCATCGCACGCATGATCGATCTGTCTGAGGTCAGCGATGAAGTCGCACCATCGCCGAGGAATTTCTTCTGCTCTTCCGGAAGTAGTGCGTTCTGTACAGCCTGCAGGTCTGTTCCAAAGTCACCTGACTGAGTACCGCCTTTCGCTACCGCGAGTACGACATTGCACGACTGCTTGAGAGCACTTAGTTCAGCTTGTTGCTTTGATAATGCCGTGATTTGCAAACCAACACCCGAAGAGCTGGGCGTGGTTACGCTGAACACCGTTGCCGACTTTTGCACGGCACGGCTGACAGAAATAGTCAAACTGTCCGCGATGTTCATCACCTCAACTTGCGATGGGCCAACTCGAACGGTTGTTGCCTCTGGAACGGCAGGGGATGTCACTTGCACATCGAGCGGGCTATCGCCGAAATCTGCTAACGAAGTGCTGTTTTCCGTTCCGATGTTCAGCGTTTTCGTTGACTTTGTCCGCATCTGCGCAAATCCAAGCGATGCACCACTCTTGTCAAACACCTCGACGGTGCAACGTTCCAGTGCCCGCTGCAGCGCGGCTACCGGATCGAGCTTTGCATCTTTCCCATCTTTGGCGTCACGGAGCGCGAGCTGCAATGCCTCAGGAACCAGACCAGCCGCGGAGCCAGTGATGACGAGGTCGGCGCCATCAATGGAAGCCTTTGCACTCATCGCTGATCCGCCGAATTCAATTCCACCTTTTGATTTCACGATGACACCTGCCACGGCGAGCGACTTTGCAGGCACAAAGTTCACGTTCCACCCAGTTTTTGCACCGATGTCGACACGTAACCGCAATTGCACAACGCCCGTTGCAACACGTTCGAACGCGGAGGTGGGTGACCACTTCGCAATCGTTGGCAATACCAGCGGTGTGACGACTGGCGTCGCAGGGACAGGCGCCACTGGGGCCACGACGGGCGGAGGCAATACAGCGGGGAGCACGGGCTCAGGCGGCGAAACCGGCGCTTCTGGATCCGTTGGCATGCCCGGGGCTTCTTCTATGACTTCCTCCTGCGGAGATCCATCATCATTCGACACGGGCTCCGCGGTGACGTCGTTGGACTTGGTGGCACCGACATCGCCACTATCCGCTTTCAAATTCAGCGGCTCCATCTCCCGCTTGGGCTTATCGCCAACCGCAGGAGCCACGGGTAATACCGGCACCGCGGGCGCCGCTGTTTTGCCCGTCGTAAAACTCACCAGGTAAATCAAGATCAGAAGCACCACTGTCAATCCAGCCGCGGCCATTGCCAACACGGGTGGACTGATGGACATCCGCGCTGGCTCGCTTGGTGACACATCTTGATCCTCAGATTCCAAATCCCGCACGAAGCGCCGCGGCGTGCCGGGTTGATCTCCTGCAAAGTCCATTTCCAATTCAATGGGCGCATCGCTCGACCGCGCAGCGCTGGCACCGGTAACGGCAGCCGCTCCGGCGGTACGCGCAGTCGCTCGCGCTGCCTTCTGCGCCGCCACTGCCTCCTCATCAATACCTGTGCGCGCCATGCGTGCGAATCGTGATTCGGGCGCTGGCCCCGCGGTGCGGGTGATGTCAATGATGAGACCCTTGGACTGCCGCGCAGCATCGGCAGCCGGAGTTCCATCAAGGCAGAATCGCCACGCGCACGGGGTTCCGGCAACTGGTTGGAGGAAATACGTTGAGAACGTTGCGCGCCAACGCGCCCACTCCGGCAACAGTCGAATTGCTTCTTCAACAAGCGGCAGCGGCTCGATGGCGGCACCGTAAATCACATGAATTGGTCGCGCTTGATCGCGAAGAAATGCACTTGCAAGAACGCCCGCCCAACCCGCATCGCCCGTCGCCGCCTGCCATGCCGCGCATGGTCGCGGGCCTGTATCGCGAGTAGTTGGCACGCGCACTGGAGCATCGATCCACGCAGGTGCACCGCTCCATGCGCTGCGTAGAAGCGCTGATTGTGACAGAAGCCACGCGGGTCCGGCGGCCACTAGTTCATCCGGCGCAAGCACCAAATATGTGGCGATCTTGTTTGAACGCGCCGTGTGGTCCGGCGGCGCAGGACCAACAATGGAAAGTACGTGCGCAATACCCGTCGCTGTCTCAACGCGCCAGAAGCAATACGCATTCGGTCCATTCCCCGAAGGACCAGGGCGATATCCACCAAGCGCTTCAAGGCGCGGCACCAACGCCGGCGGCAATCCCTTAGTCATTGCCACAGTGCAGAACCCGCTGGTTCCAGCCCGGAGGCCACGTACTGCCGATGTGTAAATGAGTTCAAGTGCCATGGTTGCCGGTCAATCAATGCAGCAATTCAACGCCAGTCAATCAATTCAACGCGGTCACGTTGGATCCATGTCAGCGGAATCCAACGGTGTTCCAAATGATGCGTCGCCTTCGCTCTTGTCGCTTGAGACCAAGTGCGTCGACCAACGCGCCAGTGTGTAGATAAACGGAACCGTCACCCAACGCGGTGCGATACGCGCTACCGGAACCTTCAAGAGACCACTTGCGGGATCCAAGACCGGCGATGTGCCGATCGCACTCACTGGAATGAAGATGACTCGCTCGAACGCATCTTCGGCGGCGGACACTAGTTCCGGCGCTACTTCACACAGCAACGCGCGAATGCGATCGCTGGTTCGATCCACGCGCTTGATGCTCATCCGCCCCAGACCAGCACGTTCGCGCGCGTAGGGCGGCGTGGTGATATCCATTGGTGTGCCATCTTCATCCTTGAGAAGTGGGGCCCAAATGTCGCTCTTAGAGAGGATGACAAACAGTGGCTTGGGAACCCGATCCTGCGGCGCAAGACCGGCGTGGATGCGCACACGGCGCGCCATTTCCACAATCAATTGATCTTGGCGCGTGGTCTTCGCACCCGGAGCCAATTGTGGGTCGCCGCTGACACCAGCAAGACGCTGACGAAAGCGAACATCCTGGGTCGGATCAAAGACGAACATCAGAACCTGCGCCTTCGCCAAATGCTGCGTACCAGGCGCGCGCGCCGTGTCGGCACCGGGAAAGAAGTGCTCGCCAGCATTGTCGTAGAGCGTAAAAAGCTGCGTCAATCGATGCGGTGCGTGACCGTTCACATGATCGCGCGAGGGTCGCACTGTGAAGATGAACGGATGGGCCAACATGGTGGCGACGCCCGGGTCGAACTGCACCGAGTTGTATTGCGCGCCTTCCATTTCCGTCTTGTCAATCGCAACTGACGCTGACTGATCTTCGTTGAGAAAGAGCTGGCCTTCGTTGTTCGTGATGGCGCGGTTCATCGCGGGATCCGTGTCCGTGAACGCCACTGAGAAATGCCGTGCGAGTTCCTCGCGCAATTTCCACATGGCGCTCGCCAAGAAATAACTCTTGCCGCTGGATGGGCTGCCTGCCAAACTCATGATCACCATGGGGCACTCGAGCACCAGTTGCGGAATCTCCAGGTGACAGTTGGGGCATGCAAGTCGACGCGTCTTGGAACCAGAAGGGTCGATCGCTTCACCCGCTGGCGTGAAACGCGATGGCAGGAAACGCACCGGATCCTCGGGTGTGAGCAATCGATCGCCGAGCAATTCAGGATGCGCAGCAACCCAGAGGGTTTGATCCGGACGGAATCGGTGCCAGCAGTGGGGGCAAACGGCGCTGGATTTGAGTTTCCTACTCACTATGGTGTCCTTCAAGGCCAGGCGCGGGGTACAGGGACTGACTCAGCACATTCCGGGTTGACATTGCCCGGGTGAAGCGCGTGACCTGCCGTCAAAAGGTACCCGCAGAAGAAATACGGGGCATTGGGCGTTGGGGGTTCATAGCGTACGCTGATTCTGTGCCGATTCATCCTGAGAACTCCACCGCACCGGGCGAGGACGAAGCCCTGTGCGAACCACGCGAGCGAGCATCCGCGATTCTTGGAATCGTGGCGGCCTTTGTGTTGGGATTGTGCGTCGTGCTTGCGGCGATCTTCGCTGGAAGTCGTGGCGGACTTGGCGGAGGCGGAACTGGAGGCGGAGTCGGACGCGGATACGGCGCAGGCATCGGGAATGGCAGTGGAACTGGGAGCGGCGTTGATGGGTTTGGTCCAGGAGCTGGGGCTGATGCCCGTAACGTCGGAAAGCTCGCGGATGGTCCTGACGAAGTAGCACCGCCACCCGGAAGCCCCGATGGCATTGCCGCCGAAGGCGATTCCGAAGAAGGAGAGTCCGTGGCACTCGCGCCGCCCGGACCCGAGATCGAACCACCGAAATTTGGCTTTACGCAGCCGGATGCCCCACCTCCACCGCCGATGATCATGCCGAAACCGCCGAGTGTGGCAGCCCCGGGCGTGCCAACCGGGCGCCCAACGCGCGGCGGTTCGGGAGCGGCCGGCGGCGGATCCACCGAGGGCCAGATCATCGACGTAGTGCAAGCATGGCCGGACTCGCGAATTAGTATCAATCTTGACGCGACTGGCAGCATGGCACCCGCCCGTGACGCGGTAGCCCGAGTGATTTCGGAGATTTTCGATAGTTTGCAGGGCGGCTCGATCACCGTCACTTGCTTTCGTGATGTCCTCCTGGGGGAACCAAACGAGGTGATCATCAAACCAACCCTGAAAACCAAGCTGCCAGCGGACATTCGGCGCTTGGTGCAGAAGGTGTTGGATGTGGAACCAAATGGCGGAGGCGATTCTGCGGAAACGGGCTACCAACTCGTCATCGCCAACATGAAAAAGCGGCAGCACGGAACCGTGAAACGGCCGAACATCGAATTCATCGTGACTGACGCAGAGGAGAAGCAACCTGAACTCCTGCAGCTCATGCGCGGACTGATGCGCGTTTCCAACACCCGCGTCTTCGTCATCCGGGTCGATAGTTCGCCGCCGACGCGTACTGAAATCAAGTAACCCCTTGTAGCAATACCGACCCCCAAGCACACAAGAGCAACAAACTCCATGTCACTCCTCTCTTGGCTTCCCTGGCAAACACACCCCGGCGCCTCGTGCGACCGCCGCGAGCGTAACTCTGCAATTGCTGCAATCGCCAGCTGCTTTGTGCTGGCGCTTGGTCTAGTGATCGCGGCGATCATGTTTGCAGCGCCAGCCGATCCGCCCGGAGATGATGCTGCGGGAACATTGGGTGGCGGCTATGGAACAGGCTCAGGGAGCGGCTTCGGCGCGGGCGTCGGCAGTGGCAGTGCGCTTGCTGGTGACGGCCCGGGCGCTGGTACATCAGGAACTCTGCATGGAGCCGTCGGCGATACCGCCGACTCCGCACCGCGCGGTCAACGCGCTGGAACGCTTGCCACTGCAAATGCTGTGGAAGGCGAGTCACTCGTCAGTGGCGACAGTAAAGACCTGCCGAAGTTCGGCTTCACGTTGCCAAACATCAATGATCCGATTGATCCTCCGCAAACCGCGACTGCGGTCGGTAAGAAGGATGGCAAGGACGGCGCAGGTCGCGCCGGTGCGGGCGGAGGCGGCGGGACGCAGTTCATGGGGATTCCCACTGATGCCAAGAGCATCGTCTACATCTTGGACTTCTCGTCAAGCATGCGCAATGAAGATGGCCGCGAGAAACTACTCAAGTCCGAACTTGCCAAGAGCATTCAATCGCTCCGCGATGGCTGCCAATTCACGGTGATTCTGTTTGGGATCTCGCCCGCGAACGGCGCGAAGCTTGTCGCAAGTCCAAACAAGTCGGGAACCGTCTTCACCAATGCGCTCCCGATGCCGCCCAGCGGCGAGTGGCTGGCTGCCACACCATCGAACCGCGATTCAGCAATCCGCTGGGTCGCCCAACATGAAGCGGATCCAGCAGCAGGAAGTGGCACATGGGACTCCATGCGCATCGCACTCCAGATGAAACCAGAAGTGATCTTTCTGCTGACCGATGGCGAGTTTGACGGCAGCGACATCGGCATGCTCCGCGATGAAATCACCGCTGGAAACAGTGGATTACTGACGAAAATCAACACCATTGCGTTTGCGAGCGAAAGCGATGTGCTATCCCTACAAACCATCGCACAAGAAAACAACGGCTTCTACCGCCGCGTCACCATCACTCCATAAGTCCATTCACCGCCGCGCGCGCCCGTCCCACACCACCGCGTTCCAGGTGTCCTCCAAACGCTCCTGTGCGCCGCTCTGTGGTGGCCCAACGCGCTCGTCAATCACAGCGCGTTCAATCTCTGGGAAATTCGCGGCACCCTGTTCGATGCGCTGCCCAAGTTCATCGTTCCATGACGCGTAGCGCGCAGCAATAGCGGCAGCAAGCCGACCGTCAGCACGAATCGCTGCGGCCGCTTTCAACCCAAACGCAAACGCATCCATCGATGCAATGTGACCATGGAAGAGGTCCTCCGGGCGCCAACTCTCGCGGCGGCGCTTGGCATCGAAATTCAAACCACCGTTCGTGAATCCGCCCGACGCCAGCACCACCTCCATGACGCGCGTTGCCAATGCATAGTCGGTGGGATATTGATCCGTATCCCATCCGCAATTGGGCGTGCCCATGTTGGCATCCACCGAGCCAAGGGCACCCGCTGCAGCGGCCACGCGCAACTCATGCTCCATCTCATGAGCCGCCAGAGTGGCGTGATTTGTCTCAATATTGAGGGAGATTTTGCCAATGAGCCCATGCTCGCGCAGGAAACCCAGCACCGTTGCCGCATCAAAGTCGTATTGGTGAACGCTCGGCTCGCGCGGCTTTGGCTCAATGTAAAGCGAACCACGGAAGCCGAGTTCAGATTTCCAATCAACCGCCATCTGCAGCAGCCGCGCCATGTGTCCAAGGTCGCGCGGCATGTCACGGTTCAAGAGACTTGAGTAACCCTCGCGTCCGCCCCAGAACACGTAGCCGTCGCCACCCAGTCGATGCGTGACTTCCATGGCGTGCTTGACCTGAGCGCACGCATGCGCGAAGACGCGAACATCAGGGCTGGTGCCAGCGCCAGCCATGTAGCGCGGATGTGCAAAGAGACAGGCGGTGCCCCACAGCAGTTTCTTGCCGCTCGACTTCATGTGTTGCTGGAAATGCTCGGCAACCTTATCAAGCATGGCGTTTGACTCACGGAGCGTTCCGAGCTCTGGCGCAATGTCCCGGTCATGGAAACAGAAGCGGTCGATGTTGCATTTCTCCAAGAACTCAAAGAATGCATCAGCGCGACGCAGGCAGTTGCTCAGTGTGTCAGTTCCATCGTCCCAGGGCATGAGCGCTGTGGGTGCACCAAATGGATCAACGAGCCCATTGCGCATGGTGTGCCAATAGCACGCAGCAAAGCGCAAATGATCGCGCATGGACTTGCCGTCAACCGATGCATCGGCGTCGTAATGGCGAAATGCGAACGGATTTCGGGAATCCGGTCCTTCATAGCGAACACGATCGACGAAAGAAAAGGCGGGTTGCATATCGCTATTCTGCCACGGCTCCCGCGCTCGCGCACGCCGCGCACGGAAGGCGCTCCATGCTCCACTCCGCCGTCAATCATCTGCCGCTCGTCCTGATCATCTGCGGGATCATGCTGGCGGTGGCGGCACTGGGCACCAAGATGGCTATGCGGATTGGCATTCCCACTGCGCTTGGCTTCATTGGCGTGGGCATCTTGATCGGTGGACAAACCGAGTTACGCACGCTGCTGCAAGGCTATGAAGGCGCGTATGCCATTGGAAACATCGCGCTGGCCCTGATTCTCTTCTATGGCGGCCTGAGCACCGATGTCCGCAAAGTACGCGGAATTTGGCTGCCTTCCATCACGCTGGCCACCGTTGGCGTGCTGGGAGTGGCTGGAGTCACCGCGTTCATCATTCGCATTCTCCTTCCCAGCGCGCCATGGTCAGTCGCTCTGATGATGGGCGCAGTACTTGGATCGACGGATGCTGCAAGTGTGTTGCAAATTCTGGCACGCGAACGCCTGAGTGGCCGCGTGCGGGAAATCGTGGAACTTGAAAGTGGATTGAACGATCCAATGGCATTCATTCTGGTCGCTACGTTCACCAGCATGGCCATGGGTGCCCCATTCGAAGTGTCCACCATCCCCACCATCATGTGGCAAATGTGTGCCGGTGCGCTGATCGGCGGAGCGATCGGTTGGCTCAGCAGCCTTGCTATTGGAGCGTTTGAGGAAGACTCACCGGAGATTTACCCGGTCATCACCATTGCGCTGGCACTGTTGGCGTATGGCATTGCTGAGTCCTTGCATTCCAGCGGATTGCTTGCGGTGTTCATGACGGCACTGACCCTTGGAAACAGCGCGGATTTGCCGTTTCGAAGCACCATTGTTCGCTTCCACGCGTCACTGGCATACCTCGCACAGATTGTGATGTTCTTTGTGCTTGGCGTCTTGGTGATCCCCGAATCACTGCTCGACATTCGCGTGATGGCCAGCGGAACGCTGATCGCCTTGATCTTGGCATTTGTGGCGCGGCCGCTGATAGTCACGCCGCTCTTACTGTTGTTTCGATTTCCCATTCGCGAGTCGCTCGCTGTTTCATGGCTCGGGCTACGCGGCGCCGTACCGATCATCCTGATGATGATCCCTATGAACGCTGCGCGCACCAGTGTGGGTCAGCACAATTTGTCACGCGCATTTGCGGTGGTGTTTGTATGCGTCGTGGTTGGCAGCATCATTCCTGGCTCGACGGTGCGATGGGTGATGCGACTCTTGCGTGTTCGGCTTCCGCCCATTCCGCGCCCATCCACCACCATTGACATGATCACCAAGACACCGCTGGACACGTGCATGATGATCATGGTTGTGCAGCCCGGCTCAGCGATTGATGGCAAATACCTTTCCGAGGCGAAACTGCCTGGTGAGATCACCATTGCGCTGGTCATCCGCGGCGCGCGTACCCATCGCGTTCGTGGCGACACTCGCTTAGAAGCCGGGGACGAAGTTGCCCTGAGTCTCCCGGAACGAATGGTGCCGATTGCACAAGTGCTATTCGGTGAAGTGCGTGAGTGAGTGAGCGCTGGGTGTTGGCGCTGCCATTCAGTCGCGGCGACTGATGTCCATGATCAAAATGAAATTCATCAAACCGCCAAGCGCAATGAACAGCGTTCCAAATTCATTGGCCGAACCCAAGCCTTTGAACGATGACAAGGTGTGCTTGCCTGGCAGCGGGCGACCCAGCGGATCAAGCGGCGCTGGCGCTGGCAAGAGTTCCCCAACCTTCCCGGTCTTCAGAATGTTCTGATTCGCCCAGTCCGCGGCGAGGGCGATCGGTCCGTTGCCACTTTGCGCAATGAACCACGGCGCGTCCTCAACACTATCAACGGCATCAATCCCACCGATCAGAAGTCCGCTGCCGAACATGCCCAGGATGGCCGCCATCGCTAAGAATCCGCGCTTGCGGTGTCCAAGCACCACGTGCCCAAGCCCTGGGAATGCCCAGTTCAGTACTGGACCCTTGACGCCCTGCCCGCTTGCGCCCAAGATGATGGCCGCCACCAAGAATGCGCCGCCCAAGGCAAGCCAGGTGGGAATCGCTGCCATCATGGGCGAAGCGTCCGCAAGCACGCTGAGCGCGCGCGTTGACTGCATGAGTTGTGCGGTTGGCTTGGGAGCCGGTACAGGCGTCGCGGCGTCCCCGGCCTTCGCGGGCGCGGCGGCGGGAACTGCTTTGGCATCCACAATGCCTGCTGCCCATGCAATGCCCTCGCGCAGATGCTGACGAAAGAGCGGCTCGGTGTAACTCTCCTTGGTGTGCCCGCCGGCCGTGTACCAAGCGCGCCCGCCCTCAAAGTCTTGCCACCACATGATTGGGTGATCGCCACCCATGGATGCCTTGCCGGGGTCGTAACTCTTCTCATCGAGCGATGCCAAGACATGCACATTGCTGCGTGGGTTTGTTCGGAATGCGTACCACTCGTCCAGTCGCTTCCACTCCGCGGGCAACATACGGGTACTGGGATGCGTGCGGTCCTCAACGACGACGGTCGCCTCTTGATTGACGGCTGGATGCCCCACAAACCACGCGCCCGCCAACTTGCCGTACCACGGCCAGTCGTATTCGGTATCAGTGGCGGCGTGCACTCCAACCCACGCGCCACCGGCATGGATGTACTGCTCAAACGCCTTCTGTTGCGCGTCGTCAAGCACATTGCCAGTGGTGGAGAGGAACACAACCGCGCGATAGTTCTTCAGATTGGCGGCAGTAAATACGGACGAGTCTTCGGTTGCATCCACGGTCCAACGCCCAACCCCAAGTTCCGTCACTGTGCGAATGCCATCGGGAATGGAAGCGTGCCGGAAACCGGCAGTGCGGCTGAACACCAAGATGCGCGGCAGTGCCGCTGTGGCAGTGACGGGCGCTTGCGTCGGGGCTTGTGTCGGGGCTGGGGTCGCAGCGGCGGGTGGCGACTGCATCGCCTCCGCGCCCGAAGCGGCGGCAAAGGCAACCGCAATGACTGCAGCAACGGCCGCCATGCGGGCAATCACAGTGGAGCGAGTGGTGGCGGGTCGCATCGAGGGGTCCGAATGCATCGGCTGCATCGTATCCACGCAATTCCCCCAAGCCGGACGGTTACACTTTGGCCATGACTCCCGAAGATCGACGCAAGCCACGCGACCCCGCACAGACCCCTGAACACGTTGATGCTTCGGTGCCGGATGTGGTGGACCGACGGGTTGGTATTGACCGCCGCGATCTATCCACCGATCCCACCAACCTTGAACGCCGCCGCGGTCCTGGGCGCCGCCTGACGGACTTCGTCAAGACCGCTGAAG
>Ga0209500_10003341_pt1 | contig 11011 bp, 10 predicted proteins | sample S_140212_EF_Meta_FD_187323 | JGI IMG/M metagenome (GOLD analysis project Ga0209500, IMG submission 187323) | Freshwater microbial communities from Lake Simoncouche, Canada to study carbon cycling - S_140212_EF_MetaG (SPAdes) (version 2) | ecosystem: Environmental > Aquatic > Freshwater > Lake ...
CGACCCGACAAGATCCCTTTAAGGTCTTCCATGGCCTCGCGGCTGGCAGCCATGGGGCGCAAATCTCCCTGAGCCGCAACGCGCCGCATGTGGTCCTCGGGGTCGGCCTGCAGCCAAACCGTGGTGCAGTGCGTGAGCAACTGGTTAAACGTCGCTACGTCGGACACCAGCCCACCCGGCGTGGCAATGACCACCTCGGGGTAAATCTGGATCGTCTCCTCCAGCGCACGCCGCTCGTAGCGGCGGTAGGCGTTGATGCCATACAAGGCCTGAATTTCTGCCACGCTGCAGCCTGCAAATTTCTCAATTTCACGGCTCAACTCAATAAAGGGATAGTCCAGATCTTGCGCCAGCATTTGCCCCAGTGTGGACTTGCCCGCGCCACGTAAACCCACCAGCGCGATGCGGGTGCTCATGGTCGTATTGCCGCCCCCCGTGCCCAACATTTCGCCAATGGACACGCGCACCCTCTGCAGAGTGGCCTCGTCGCGCTGCTCCAGCAACTCGCGGATCAGCAACCATTCAGGGGAGGACGTGGTGATGTCGCCAATGAGCTCGCCCAAGGGGCACTGCAGGGCGCCGGCCACCTGCACCAGCACCAAGATGGATGCGTTGCCCACGCCATATTCGAGGTTGGCCAAGTGCCGCTCGGAAATGTTGGCATGCAAGGCCAGTGCCTTGCGCGTCATGCCACGGCGTGAACGCAAGGCCCGCACGCGGTCACCCAAGGTGGCTAAATAGGGGTTTCTTTCATCGCTGTTAACGACTGCGCCAAGCTGCCCGATTGCGGGTAATGTCGGCGCTCCATCTTCCGAAGAACTAGGGGAAAACCCTGATATATGCAATATAGTGCTTGACATGATGTAATTGAAACTTTATCGTTCTAGCCTGCACAATAATTCATATTGAGCGGAAGTGCAAGAAAAATGTTGCTCCTTCGGGAGTCCTTGAGATGCCCTTCCCCTTGAGCCCAGCCAACTTTGGCCCCCACTATTAACCTAGCGCCACTATCCATGACACCACTTCTTTCAAACTACATCAGCGGCACTTGGCAGGACGGCACGGGCGCTGGCGCCACCTTGCTGGACCCCGTGTTGGGTACAGAGTTGGCCCGTGTGGATGCCACCGGTCTCGACCTAGCGGCTGGTTTTGCCTTTGCCCGCAATGAAGGCGGCGCAGCCTTACGCGCCTTGACCTACGCACAACGCGCTGCCTTGCTGGCCGCTGCCGTGAAAGTACTGCAAGCCAACCGCGACGCCTACTACGAAATCGCCACCGCCAACAGCGGCACCGTCAAAAACGACACGGCGGTAGACGTTGACGGCGGCATCTTCACGCTCTCCACCTACGCCAAACTGGGCGAAACACTGGGCGAGCGCCGCCATTTGCAAGATGGCGAAGCGGCGCGTTTGGGCAAAGACCCCTTGTTTCAATCCCAGCATGTGCAAGTGCCCACGCGTGGCTTGGCGCTTTTTATTAATGCCTTCAATTTCCCGTCCTGGGGTTTGTGGGAGAAAGCCGCGCCCGCCTTACTATCGGGCGTACCCGTCATCATCAAACCCGCCACAGCCACCGCCTGGCTCACGCAACGCATGGTCAAAGACGTGGTGGACGCCGGTATTTTCCCACCCGGTGCGCTGTCCATCGTCTGCGGCAGCTCTGCTGGTTTGATGGATGCCTTGCAGCCCTTTGACGTGATGTCATTCACAGGCTCGGCCGAAACCGCCGCCGTCATCCGCTCACACCCTGCCATCACCCAGCGTTCGGTGCGGGTCAATATTGAGGCCGACAGCCTGAACTCCGCCGTGCTGCTGCCCGACGCAGCGCCCGGCACCGAGGCGTTTGAGCTGCTGATCAAAGAAGTGGCGCGTGAAATGACCGTCAAATCCGGCCAAAAATGCACCGCCATCCGTCGTATTTTTGTGCCCGAAGCGGCTTACAGCGCAGCTGCTGCAGCCTTGTCAGCACGACTGGCCAAGACCACGGTGGGTAACCCGCGCAACGAAGCCGTTCGCATGGGCGCTTTGGTGAACCGTGAACAACTGAGTAGTGTGCGCCAAGGCATTGCACACCTGCAACAACAAACTGAGACCCTGCTTGATGGCGCTACCGTGGCGCTGCTGGACGCTGATGCTCAAGTTGCATGCTGCGTCGGCCCCACTTTGCTCGGCACCCGTGATGCGCAGGGCAGCGACAGCGCTGACCGCGTTCACGACACCGAAGTGTTTGGCCCGGTAGCCACCTTGCTCCCTTACCGCGACGCCGCCCATGCGCTGGCGCTGGTACGTCGCGGCCAAGGCTCACTCGTCACCTCACTTTATGGCAGCGACCCCGCCGCCCTGGCCGCAATGGCGCTAGAGCTGGCCGACAGCCATGGGCGCGTGCACGTCATCTCGCCCGATGTGGCGCAGTTGCACACCGGCCACGGCAATGTCATGCCCCAGTCGCTGCACGGTGGGCCTGGCCGCGCTGGCGGTGGCGAAGAGCTGGGTGGCCTGAGGGCGCTGGGCTTCTACCACCGCCGTTGTGCGGTGCAAGCCAGCACCAGCGTGCTGCAAGCGATGTAAATAAAAATAAAACGGACCCGAAGAGACCACCCATGAACCATCCAGACTCAGCCCCCCAGCTTGGTGCGCACTTTAATTTTGCGCAACACCTGATTCAACGCAACAGCGGGCGCGCCGCCAAAGCCGCTTTCATTGATGACCAAGGTGCCTTAAGCTTTGGTGAACTTGAGCAGCGCATTCGCCGCATGGCCGCCGCCCTATTGGCCTTGGGCGTTCGCCGGGAAGAGCGCGTTTTGCTGCTGATGCACGACTGCTGCGACTGGCCCGTGAGCTTTTTGGGCGCCCTTTATGCCGGCATCGTGCCTGTGGCGGTGAACACATTGCTCACGGCCGACGACTATGCCTACATGCTGCAAAACAGCCGCGCGCAAGCGGTGTTGGTATCTGGTGCCTTGTTGCCCACGCTGCAAGCCGCGCTGGACCAAAGCAAGCACGAGGTCAAACACGTCATTGTCTCGAACCCACCGGCTGTTTTACCTGCAGGTGCACTGGCCATGGCGCCGCTGCTGGCCCAGCACGCCCCTCTCAATGAGGCAGCCCCCACCCGCCCCGATGACCCCGGTTTTTGGCTCTACTCCTCCGGCTCCACCGGGCGACCCAAGGGCGCACTGCACACCCACGCCAACGCCTACTGGACGGCTGAGCTTTACGGCTCACCAGTGCTGGGCCTGACCGAGCGCGATGTTTGCTTTTCGGCGGCCAAGCTCTTCTTTGCTTATGGTTTGGGCAATGCCCTGAGCTTTCCCCTCAGCGTAGGCGCCACCACCATTTTGATGGCCGAGCGACCCACACCGGATGCCACCTTCAAACGCTGGCTCGGCGAGGTGGGTGGCGTCAAGCCCACCGTTTTCTTTGGCGCGCCCACGGGCTTTGCCGGCATGCTCGCATCGCCTGCGCTCCCCGCCAAAAAAGACACCCAGCTGCGGCTGGTGTCCAGCGCGGGCGAGGCCTTGCCCCGTGAGTTAGGCGAGCGCTTTACCGCGCACTTTGGCGTGGAAATTGTGGACGGTATTGGCTCCACTGAAATGCTGCACGTTTACCTATCCAACCGTCCCGGCCAAGTACGCTACGGCACCACCGGCTGGCCGGTGCCTGGTTATGACATCGAACTGCGTGACGAAGATCAGCGGACCGTGCCTGAGGGCGAGCTGGGTGACCTGTATGTGCGCGGCCCCAGCGCCGCCGTGATGTATTGGGGCAACCGCGAAAAATCGCGCGAAACCTTTTTGGGCGACTGGACCAAGAGCGGCGACAAATACGTGCGCAACGCCGACGGCACTTATACCTACGGCGGACGCAGCGACGACATGCTCAAAGTCAGCGGCATCTACGTGTCGCCCTTTGAGGTCGAATCTACCTTGGTACAGCACCCCGCCGTGCTGGAAGCCGCAGTGATTGGCGTCAACGATGAACAAGGTCTGACCAAGACCAAAGCCTTTGTTGTGCTCAAACCGGGCGCAGAAGCGAGTGAGGCCGACTTGAAAGCCTTTGTGAAAGAGCGCTTGGCGCCCTACAAATACCCGCGACACATTGAGTTTGTGGCTGATTTACCCAAAACGGCGACCGGCAAGATTCAGCGCTTCAAGTTGCGCGAGCAATCGGGCAAGTAAGTCTATTCAGAGTTCGCAACCGGTCGACCTACTTTCTCCATCAGCAGGTCCAGTACTTGGTAGGGATCGCGCGCAAAGGCGTAACCTGTCAAGGACTCCAGTTCGGCATAAGTGGCTTCAATTCGAGGCGCTAACTGTTCTGCGAGATCTGCGCTGATCATTTGGAAATCGTTCACGCTGAACCAGTCCTAACTTGCCCATGCGCGCCAAGATGCCTATCAGGCTCGGCTTTGCCAAGCAACAGATATCACTTATCTGACGCGGCTCCTTAGGGCTATATTCCAGAAGTGCCAGTATTACCTGCCTCTGCTGCTGGGTTACGCCCACATCATTAAGGATGGGGTGAAAATTTGCAAAACGCACTCGCGCACCTGCAAATGTCAAGTTTCATAAAGCCTTGAAACAAGGCACATTAAAAATACAAACAAGAATAACTTGATTTATAAGGGTAATCCATTACGTGCCTTATTTTCGTTTTGTGCATAAAATCTTTATCATGGATAAAAATGTAAAACCAACCGCAAGTGAACAAGCATTGACATCGCTTAGACATGATGTACTGTCATTGTCATTTCTACCTGGAACCAAACTGAAGATTGAAGAGCTTCAACAAGCCTATGGACTTTCTTCCAGTCCGCTAAGGGAGGCCTTGAATCGACTCTCAGAGGAGGGATTGGTTAGATCGGACGACCGAAAAGGATTTCGTGTTGCATCCGTCTCAGAAGATGACCTTCGCGATATCACACGTATGAGGTTGCTTGTTGATTTACCAGCGCTTGAGGAGTCTATGAAGAACGGAACAGATGCTTGGGAGGCCCGAGTTGTAGCAAGCTTCCATTTGCTGGAAAAGGTTGAGGTTCGCTTGCCAGATGGCCCCGTGGTGCTTGACCCCGAATGGAGTCAGCTGCATAAGTCTTTCCATGCTGCCTTGATAAGTGCATGTAATTCCGAGCGACTTGTTAGCAACAGCCGAAGTTTGTTTGATCAAGCTGAGCGCTATCGGCATATATCTGCCCGCCACAGAACTGTAGTCAAGCGTAAAAGTGAAGAGCATAAGTTGCTCATGCGTGCCGTACTCAAGCGAGATATCGAAACGGCATGCCACCTGCACCAAGAGCATGTTCTGAGTACGCAAAAAAATGCACTGAAGGCATTGGCCTTGTGGAATAAAGATACGCATTAATTTTTGGAGATAGATATGTTGAAAATTACCCGGCCTACACCTTCTCATTTCGGAATTTTTGCGACTGATGTGGAGAAAATGGTCAACTTCTACAAGACTGTTTTTGATTTAACTGAGACGGATCGTGGCGTTGGAAAAACTTTTAAAGCCCCCCTGGTTTTCCTTAGTGCCAATCCAGATCAGCATCATCAGTTAGTGATTGCTGGCGGACGTCCTGTAGAGGCGACTTTTAGTACGGTTATGCAATTGTCTTTTGCTGTCCCAAGCATTCAATACTTAAGAGATATCAAAAAAGTTGCAGCTGAACATGGTGCCACTAACATCAGGCCTCTCAACCATGGAAATGCGCTTTCTGTGTACTTTTCAGATCCTGAGGGAAATACGGTTGAAACCTATATAGATATGCCGTTCTATATTTCGCAGCCTCATGGTGATCCTCTAGATCTTGGCAAGGATGATGCAACCTTGCTTCGCGAAACTGAAGAGATTTGCCGCAATGACCCTAGCTTCAAGCTTTTGGAAGACTGGCGCGCCGAAGTCTTTAAATAACCCGAAATCGGACCCGACTTTTTAACAATCAGGAAAACAATGAAACTTTTATCTTTTATTTTCGAAGGTCGCACCACATGGGGCGCTGTTGTTGGTCAAGATGACGTCGTTGACCTTGGCAAGGCAATGCCTCAGTATGCTAATTTGGCCCAATACATTGGCTCCGGGGCTTATTTAGAAGCTAGCAAACATGTTGCAGGGAAAACGCCAGATGCAAAATTGGCTCAGATTACATTCTTGCCTGTCATTCCAGAGCCTGAAAAAATTATCTGTGCTGTTCGCAATTACATGGATCATCATCAAGAGGTATTGGCGGCAGGCATGCACCGTGAACTGACAGAAGAGCCCCCCATCTTTTTGCGTGTGTGGCGCTCACAAGTTGCGCACAATCACCCCATCATTTGCCCTAAGGTTTCTAATACCTTGGATTGGGAAGGTGAGTTGGCCGTAATTATTGGTAAACCTGGCCGATTCATCACTGAGGAAAAAGCGTTTGAGCACGTTGCTGGCTACTCTTGTTACAACGATGGCAGTATCCGAGAATGGCAATTTCACGCGAAACAAATTGCATCAGGTAAAAACTTTGAATCTACAGGTGGCTTTGGCCCTTGGATGGTTACGGCTGATGAAATTGCTCCAAACCAAGCGCTCAAGCTTATTACGCGGTTGAACGGCGAGGTCGTCCAATCGAGTCACACGGGAAACATGATTTTCCCAATCGCAAAGCTCATTAGCTATGCCTCAACCATCTTCACACTGGTCCCAGGCGATGTAATTGCAACGGGCACACCAGCAGGTGTGGGCTGGAGCCGTAAGCCGCAAAAATTTATGAAACCAGGTGACATTTGCGAAGTTGAAATTGAACATATCGGAACACTGATCAATCCGATTGCTGCTCAAATTTAAATAGCATGCAAGTCGTACGCGTCCACCAACCGGGGGGGCCAGAAGCATTGTGTATTGAACAACTGCCTCTACCCATCCCTGGACCTGGCGAGGTGAGAGTTCACGCCCATGCTATCGGTGTAGGTCGTCCTGACGTCTTGATACGTCAGGGTACTTACAAATGGATGCCACCGTTGCCCGCAATTCCAGGCGCAGAACTTGCCGGTGTCATCGATGCCGTGGGAGAGCGGGTAACTTTACTAAAGGTAGGTCAGCGTGTTTTGGTTAGTTCGCGAGATCTAACTCAAAGAGGTGGCTGCTACGTTCAAAGTATCGTGGTTCCAGAAAGTGCACCTTACATACTGCCTGATGAAATATCGTTGAACGACGCGGTCAGTTTGCCAAATTTGCAACTTGCATTGGCGCTTATGCAGGCTGCAAGTCCAGGTCACTCACCAATACCAGGAACAGTATTAATAACGGGCGCCGCAGGCGGGGTGGCTACGATGCTTTCCCAAGTAGCTCGGTATAACGGCTTCAAAACAATCGGTACAGCTCGCTCCGATGACAAAAGACAATTTGCGTTGTCGAATGGTTTTGATGCGGTCCTTGACGCAAATCCTGTGACGCTTGTTGAGCAAGTCATGTCAGCAACTGGCAATCAAGGTGTTAACTTGGTGTATGACCACTTAGGGGGGGCAATTTTCCCTGCGTGTGTTCGAAGCCTAAGTCCGTTGGGGTTGGCCGTTTCGTACAACATCATTACTGGACAGCCAGATACGGATGTATTTGGACTGCTACGAGAACTGCTAGGTAAGAGTCTGGGTGTACGTTGTTTTTCGATGCATACATTTGATGAAGACAAAAAAAACCGCCAAAGCATGATGTTGAGCGCAATTCAACTTATGTCTCAGGGTCATGTTAAGGCGCCACCAGCAGTTGTGATGAATTTTAGCCAGGTTGCTGAAGCGCATGACATTCTTGATAAAGGACTAACGTTAGGCAAGATAGTTTTGAAACCAAACTAAGTGAATATATAAAAAAGTCGAGACAAATCATGAAAAACCAAACAAAAAAATTTTTAATAAAAACCCTCCCTTTGCTATTTTCAATATTGCTTCCGGTGATGGGAAATGCACAAAACTATCCAGATAAGAGCATCAAGATTTTGCAAGGATTTGCAGCTGGCGGCAATGCAGATGCAATCGCCAGGGCTGTTGGAATAGAGATATCTAAAGGACTTGGACAAGCTGTTGTTGTTGAAGCGCAAGCAGGAGCAGGCGGCACTATTGCAGCTGGAACGGTAGCTAGAGCTAAACCTGATGGCTACACCTTGTTGCTAGCGACAGGGGGTCATGCTGTGGCGGGTGCTCTTTATAACAATCTGAGTTATAAAACAGTGCAAGACTTTGAGATGATTAGCACCATCACCTATTTCCCATTTCTGATGGTTGTTTCAGCAGAGGGGAAATTCCCCAATCTTCCAGCGTTAATGAGTCAAGCAAAAGCTAATCCCGGAAAAATGGCATACGGAACTGCGGGAATTGGTTCGACGCATCATTTAGCTGGTGAGCTCTTCGCAAGTATGGCTAAATTAGATTTGTTGCACATCCCTTATCGTGGGGATGCAGCCTCAATTACAGCACTTTTAGCCGGTGATGTGCCATTCATTATCGCGCCTCCTACAGCTGTGCTAACTAACATTAAGGCAGGAAAACTAAAGGCAATTGCAGTGACTGGTTCGCAGCGATGGGTTGGCATGCCTGATGTCCCTACTGTTGCGGAGCAAGGTGTAGGCGGGTATGACGTCAGATCATGGGCTGGGTTAATGGCTCCAGCGGGTACGCCTCGCCCAATTGTTAATCGTTTAAACGTGGAAATTCAGAAATCCCTACAGCTTTCAAATATCAAATCTCGTCTCGAAGAAATGGGAGGCGAGGCCCGTGGAAGTACACCTGAAGAGATGAAGTCAATGGTGGCTTCTGAAACACAAAAGTGGACTCAAGTTATTAGCAACGCCAAGATTCCAAAACAATAAAGTCAAAAGGATAATCATGTCTTTAATCAAAATTCGCAAACGTAGCCTCATTGTTGAAACCCAATTTCATGAGGGTGGTCCCGTCACTGAAACGCCTCTCAAACTTGCTGCATCTTGTGCGGTGATCGAAAATCCTTATGCGGGGAAGTATGAGCCTGATCTCATGCCCTTTATGGCGGAATTGCGCGAACTGGGAACCCTGCTGGCACAAGAGTTAGTCGATACGCTTGGTAAAGAAAATATTGAGATTTATAGTAAAGCAGCCATCGTGGGCGTGAATGGTGAAATGGAACACGGCGCTGTCTGGCACGAGGCTGGTGGTTGGGCTATGCGTGCTGTTCTGGGCGAACCTAAAGCTATGGTGCCAGCAAACAAGGCAGTTGCTGGCGCTGGCTATCGCCTAATGGTTCCGCTTCATTACATTCATGCAAGCTACGTTCGTAGCCATTTCAATAGCATGGAAGTTGGAATTCAAGATGCACCGCGTCCAAACGAAATTCTCTTCGCCCTGGTCATGGGGACTGGAGGCCGCGTGCACTCTCGGCTTGGTGGTTTAACCAAAGAAGCTGTTTCAGCTCACGACGGCTTGCGCTGATCCTTGATGGACGCGGTTTTTTTAAATAAGTGAGAAATTTAATGACCTTTAAAGTATTGGCCATTTCAGGAAGTTTGCGAAAAAATTCTACAAATTCATTTGCTTTAAAGGCATTGCAAAAAATAGCACCTACAGATATCACCATCGAGATTGCGAATATTTCGGAAGTACCCATGTACAACTGTGATTTGCATGAGCTTGGTGAACCGCGAGCCGTTACCGACTTGAAATTGAAAATTCGTCAAGCTGATGCAATAGTCATTGCGACGCCGGAATATAACTTTTCAGTTCCTGCAGTTTTAAAAAATGTGCTCGATTGGGTATCCCGACCACCAGAACCGCCTTTCAATGAAAAGCCAGTAGCCATTCTGGGCGTTTCACCAGGGCCAGTGGGTACGGCACGGGTGCAATATCATCTGCGTCAAATTCTTGTTTTCATGAATACCTTCACTTTGAACAAGCCAGAAGTTTTCATCAATCATTCAGCGCAAAAATTTGACTCGAACGGTGAGTTGACCGATGAGCAAACCAAAAAGTTTTTATTAGATCAACTTTTAGCTTTGAAAATTCTTGCCAACCGCGTAAAAGTCTCAGATGCAACTGTTTGATTCTTTGGTAGGTAATTTCAATGGGAAAATTATCAGAGACCCTGGCGACATGCAGCAATTCCTCACCGATTGGAGAGGCAAGTGGACAGGTGTTGCCATTGCTGTCATTCAGCCAGAGCGTACAGAGGATGTCGCCTTGGCTGTTCGATGGTGTCATGAACATAATATTTCAGTAGTCCCTCAAGGTGGTAATACCGGCCTGTCTGGGGGGGCGACACCCAACAATTCAGGGCTTAATGTTGTTCTTTCGCTTTCGCGTATGAAGCAGATCAGAGGGATCGATGTTGTTAACAACACAATTTCTTTAGATGCGGGGGTGACACTGCAGGCTGTTCAAGAAGCAGCTGATGCTGTGGGAAAACTATTTCCACTTAGCTTAGCGGCGGAAGGAACTTGCACTATCGGTGGAAATTTAGCAACCAATGCTGGAGGTGTTCAGGTTCTTCGGTACGGCAATGCTCGAGATTTATGCTTAGGTCTTGAAGTTGTCACCTCAGATGGTCGTATTTGGAATGGTATGAAGTCTCTCAGAAAAGACAATACCGGGTATGACTTAAAAAATATATTTATCGGCAGTGAAGGTACCTTAGGCGTTATTACAGGGGCAACACTCAAGTTGTTTGAAAAGCCAAAAAGTAAAGTTGTTTCCTTCATTGCTCTTTCCGATCCAAGTACAGCCATCAGCTTGTTAAAGCTAGCCCAAGAAATGCACTCAAATGAATTGACCGCATTTGAGTTAATGAGTGATGAATGCATTAGCCTGGTTGAGAAGCATGTTGATACTGCTCGGTTACCTTTGGCTGTTCGATCTGAATGGTACGTGCTACTTGAATTGTCAAGCTCAAGTGACGAACAAGCACTTTCAGCGCGCATTGAAAATTTATTGGAAGCAGCGATGGAGGCTGAGCTGATAACCGATGCTGCCATTTCATCTTCAATCGCTCAATTTAATTCCATTTGGTCTTTGCGCGAAGAT
>Ga0209500_10003342_pt1 | contig 11010 bp, 11 predicted proteins | sample S_140212_EF_Meta_FD_187323 | JGI IMG/M metagenome (GOLD analysis project Ga0209500, IMG submission 187323) | Freshwater microbial communities from Lake Simoncouche, Canada to study carbon cycling - S_140212_EF_MetaG (SPAdes) (version 2) | ecosystem: Environmental > Aquatic > Freshwater > Lake ...
AGCGGTGCTCCTACGCCGCTCGTATGCGCGAACTGCTCACCGTCTGCGCGGAGCGGTCCGCGCAGCTTGCCGAGGCGCTCGACTGCGCGGGGGCGCCGTGATGAACGACTCGCCGATGCCCGACCCGATGGCCGACATGACCCCGGCCGACTTGGAGGACGCCCGCGTGGCCGCCCACGGCATCATGGCACGGATGCTGGCGTGCGAGGCCAAGATCGCAGCGGTCGCCGACCGGCAGCGCGCGATGGACGAGGAGCTGGAGCGCGTGCGCCGCGACGTGGCGCGCGTCGAGGCCGACGGCCGGAGTGACTTCTGATGCCCGGATCACTCGCAACGTTCAAGCGCGAGGTCGCCGCGCACATCCGCGCGCAGCTCACCGACGGTGCGCCCGCGGTCGACATCGGCCCCGGCGCCGGCTGGTGGGCCGATCTGGTCGGCATCGGCCGCATGGACGCGGTGGAGGTCTTCGGCCCCTACGTCGAGCGCTACGGGCTGCGGCAGAAGTACCGTACCGTCACGGTCAACAACGTCATGGCCATCGACCCGGCGGCCTACGGCTGGCGCTACGCCATCATGGGCGACGTCCTCGAGCACCTGACCGCCGAGGAAGCGCAGTACGTGGTGCGCACCTGGACGGCCGCCGGCGTTCGGATGATGGTCTCGCTGCCGTTCCTGTCGCCGCAGGACGCGACCGCCGACAACGACCATGAGGCGCACCTGCAGACGGACCTGACGCCCGACGTCGTGGCCGAGCGCTTCCCCGAACTGCGCCCGCTCGCGCTCGCCGCCGACTACGGCTACTTCGTGAACTACGACGCGCCGATGCTGGAGCCCGACGGCCTGCCACCGCTGGAGCCACCGCACCACGTCAACGTGCTGTGGTGGGAAGGTGCGCGCGGGTATTGGGACCACGGCCTGGTCGCGCGCCACTTCGCCGGCGACCTATGGCCGACGGTGCGGCCGTTCTCGTTCGTCGAGCACGAGCAGTCGCGGCAGGTCGGCTACGCCGGCGCGGTCGTGGTCGTCTCCGGCCGGTGGGTCGCGCACAACCCGTCCGAGATCGTGCGCTGGCAGGACCGCCGCGCCTGGACGCTGGCGCTGATCACGTCGGACGAGGAAAGTTCGCTCGACCCACGCCGAGCACTCAACCCCGACTCGCTGGCCATCGTGCAGACGCCCGGGCCGCACATCCATCCCGAGTGCCGCCCCGGGGCGGTCCGCTCGACCATGGTGATCGGCCCGCGCAACGACCTGTGGCGCACCGTCCGCGACGCCGGCCTCGGCACCGACCCCGGAGAGCTTCGGCCGCACCTGTGGTGCTTCTCCGGGCAGGTCAGAGACAACGTCTCGCGGCAGGCCTGCGTGGCCGCTGCTGGCGACGCGCACCGCGAGCACCCGGGCGACGCCGCGCTGCTGCACGTCACGGGCGGATTCGGCCAGGGCGCGCCGTACCCCGACTACCTCGCGCAGCTTCGCGCGTCCGACCTCGCGCTCTCGCCGAGCGGCCCGGCGACGCCCGACTGCTTCCGCACGTGGGAGGCGCTCTGCATGGGCGCGCTGCCCATCGCCGAGGCCCACAGCCCGACGCGCCGGTACACCACGGACTACTACGCCCACGCCCTGGGCCTCGACCCAGCGGCCGTGCCGTTCCCCCGCGTGCGGGACTGGCGCGCTGAACTGCCGGCCATTCTCGACCGATACCGCGCCGACCGCGTGGCGCTCGCGTCCGACCGCAACCGCGCCGTCGCGTGGTGGCAGGGCTACCAGCGGCGTCTCGCCTACGAGATCGACGCTGCGATCTCGGCCGTCTCCGGCGCGCTACCGCAGGAGTCCGGCCGGGGGCTGCGCTCGAATCTGACGGTCATCATCCCGGCGAGCCCGATCCCGTCGCACCCGGCGACCGACGTGCTGGCCGAGTGCATCGCAAGCCTGCGCGCGTACCCCGACCTTGCCGAGTGCGAGATCATCGTGACGTTCGACGGCGTGCGGCCCGAGCAGGAGCACCGGCGCGCCGACTACGAGGAGCACATGCGGCGCGTGCTCTGGCGCTGCGCGTGGGACCCGGCGTGGCGCGGCGTGCTGCCCGTGCGATTCGATGCGCACGCCCACCAGTCCGGCATGCTGCTCGGCGTCCTGCCGATGATCCGCACGCCGCTTCTGCTCTACGTCGAGGCCGACACGCGGACGGTTGGGGATATCCCGTGGTCGAAGCTGGCCCACGCGGTCGAGCACGGCGCCGGCGGCCTGCGCATGCTGCGCCTGCACTACGACCAGCAGATCCACCCGGAGCACGAGTACCTGATGCTCGACCGGGCGCCCGTCGACTGCGCCGGCGTGCCCGTGCGCCGCACGCGGCAGTGGTCACAGCGCCCGCACATGGCGCGCGTCGACTACTACGAGACGCGGGTCGCGAACGTCTTCACGCCGGCCGACCGCACGTTCATCGAAGACATCGTCTACGGCCGCGGCGAGTCCGGGTCCTGGGAGCATTGGGGCCTGGGCATCTACGCCCCGCCGGGCAGTATGCAGCGGTCGACGACCTGCGACGGTCGCGGCGCCGATCCGAAGCTGGACATCGTCTACAACGGCCGGAGGATGAAGGCATGACGAGCGCCACGCAGACCGTCACGATGCCGAACGACATGCCAATCAAGGTGCTCGCGCACCGGGCGGCCGCGCATGATTTCGGGACGTGGGAGGCCGAGGCTATCCGCGCGATCTCGGCCGAGTTGATCTCGCTCACCATGGGCAGCCGCGATGCGGTGGTGTACGACGTCGGCGCCGAGGAAGGCGAGTTCTCCGCGCTATGGGGCCACATGGTCGGCCCTGGCAGCGTGCACATGTTCGAGCCCACGCCGAGCGTCTGGCCGAACATCCGCGCGACGTGGGAGGCCAATCACGGCGACCGACTGCCCGGCGGCATGTGGGCCGGATTCGTCGGCGCGACGATGCGCGGGCCGGGCGTGATCTCGTCCCGCTGGCCCGAGTGCTCCGGCGGCAAGCTGCAGAACGACTCGCGCTTCTCCGTCGTGACAGAGCGGCCCGACATCCCGTGCATCACGCTCGACGCCTACGCGAACGCCTGCGCGCCCCCGGACCTGATCGCCGTCGACGTCGAGGGCGCTGAACTGCTGGTCGTGGCGGGTGCGTTGCAGACGCTGCAGGGGCACGGCGTCCGCCGCCGCCCGACGCTCGCGATCTCGATTCACCCGCCCGAGTTCCTCTCGCGCTTCGACCACGCCGGCCAGCCCTGCACGCAGGAACGGCTGTTCCGCATGCTCTCGGCGCTCGGCTACGTGCCGCGCTGGATCTCCGTGGATCACGAATCCCACTACATTTTCGTCCCCCGGGAGCGCGCGTCCGATGCCTGAGGCCATCGCACTGCTCACCGGCGGCCTGCTGGCGTTCCTGTTCTCGGACGCCCCGCCCGCGCACCGCTTTCGGCGACGAGTGCGCCAGTCCGTGCGTGCGGTCTTCGGAGGCGACCGGCCGTGAGATTCGCGATCGTGACGAACACCGACAACGGCAAGGGGCTGCAGCGCGACGCGCAGATCCTGTCGGAGCGGTTCGCCATGCGCGGGCACGCCGTGACGCTGGTGCACTTCCAGAAGGCGCCGGCGCCCCCGCGGCACGCCTACGACCTCGCCGTGTTCCTGGAGGTCGGCGGCAAGCGTGAGGCGCGCTTCCACGGCATGGGCCGCCGGCAATGGTTGATCCCGAACCCGGAGTGGTGGGAGCCCGGGGACTCGCTCGATCCGTTCGACCGCGTGCTGTGCAAGACCAGCGACGCCGAGCGCATCTTCCGCGCCCGCGTGGCCGACCACGGCCGCCGCGTCGGCTTCCTGGGCTTCACGTCGCAGGACGTCGGCGTCGCCACGGACGGGGCCGCGCCGCGCCGTGCCGTGCTGCATATCGCCGGCGGGTCGACGATGAAGGGGACGCAGGCCGTGCTCGACGCGTGGGCGCAATGGAACGGCGCCGAGCCGCCTCCGCCGCTGTTCGTCTGCACGTCGATGCCCGACTCGTTCCGCTGGCCAAAGAACCCGCTTGTTTCCAACCTCGGCCGCCGGCCGCCGGGCGAGCTCGCGGCGTTGCAACGATCGCTCGCGTGGCACGTCCAGCCGTCGGAGTACGAGGGCTTCGGCCACGTCCTGCACGAAGGCCGGTCTGCCGGCGCCGTGGTGCTGACGACCGCCGCGCCCCCGATGAACGAGGCCGCCGGCCTCTGCCCGTGGGTCGCCACGCACGCGTCGCACCAGCTCAAGTCGGCCCGGACTCGGCGCGTTTCGGCTGGCGCGGTCGGCGCTGCGGTACACCGCGCGACCGGCATGTCCGACGTCGAGATCAAGCGCCGGGGCGCCGATGCCCGCGACGCGTGGCAGGCCGACCGCGACGCGTTCTTTGCCGCGCTCGACCTGGAGATGGAAGCCGTATGAAGCGAGGCGACAAGTGCCGATCGTGCGGCATGGCGTGGTCCGGGCGCTTCCACGGTGCGCACGTGCCGCACCCTGGCCGGTTGCTGCAGGCCGAGTGCCTCGGCTGCGGCTGCCTGTCGCCATTCGAGTGCGAGTCGTGCGGCTGGCGATTGATGGAGGTCTACGCCCGGGCGTGTTCCAACGGGTCGCAGCAACTTCGATTCCGGTGCGCATCGTGCCACCTGCCGCCGTCGTTCACCGTGTCGCTCCCGGCCACCGTCAAGCGCAACAAGCTGCGCAGATTTGCAGTTGCGGGTGATTCGGCCGTGTGCTCGTTCTGCGGCGACGTGTGCGAGGCCGGGCGTGTCGACGTGGACCACGTGATCCCGCTCGCCAAAGGCGGCGCGGACGCGCTGTCGAACGTGCGCGTGCTCTGCCGTGCGTGCCACGTGCAGAAGACGGATGCAGACGGGTTCCCACGCGCCGAGTTGGCGCTCGCTGGAGGCTTGAGGCCATGACCATCCCTGCCATCGCGATCTGCCTGCCGGTCGGCACGTCCCCCGGCGCCGCGCCGCCCTACGATCTGCCGTGGCAGTACGCGCTGCGGTCGGTCGCCGCGCTCGCCGCGCAGACCTGCCGGGACTTCGAGGTCGTGGTCGCGCTCGACGTGGTGCCGACCATGACCGACGACGAGATAGGCCAGCGGTCCGCCGCGATGCGGGCCGTCGGCGCGACGACCGTGGTGCACGTCAGGCGTGGGGCGGACGCGGCCAGTCTCGCGCACCGCAATCACTGCCGCAACGCCGCGTGGCGGGCCGCATCGGCGCCGTTCTGCCTGATGCTCGACGCCGACTTCGTTCTGCCGCCGCACGCGGTCGACGCCATCCTCGCGGAGCACCGGCGCCTGTTCGCCGCGGGCGTGCCGGCCATCCTCTCGCCGGCGCTCGGGCAGTTCGGTGTCGTCTCGGATGTCGAGTGGCTCGCCGCGTCGGGCGCATACTCCGATTGGGCCGACGACTACCACGGCGGGGCGCACCCGTTCGCGTCGTTCCTCGCCGGGTGGGCCGACATCGACCGGGGCGTGTTCTCCGGCTTCGGGCACCTCGCGGGGCACCCGGCCGACGCGCCAGCGCCGGGGTCGGTCATGTCCACGTCGGTAGGCGCCGCGATGCTGGAAGGCATGCCGATCCTGCCGCGCAAATTCCTCGAGCACGTCGGCGGCTTCGACGAGTCGTACATCGGGTGGGGCGGCGACAAGATCAGCCTGGTCGACGTCCTGCGCGGCATGTGCGCTGAAGGCATCATGGAGCTTCGGGTGCTGCACGCCGTCCTGGCGATGCACCAGCCGCACGCGACGGACCCGCACAACACGTCGGACGGCGCCCGCAAGAACGAACACCGGCGGCAACTCGCCAGGATGGAGATCGACGCGCGCAACCTGCCGTGGCGACGCCGCGTGCCCGCGCTCGGCAAGGCGATGCACGACGGGTGGAAGGACTGCGCCGCCCGTCTCGGGCTCTCTGGCGTGTCGATGGACGACCCCGAGGCCCGGCCGCCGTCCGAGGTCATCGCCGGCGTGGTCGCGGCACTCAAGTCGCCACGGCTCGCGGGACAGCGCGCGGTGGTCATCGGCCACGACGCCGTGACCCGGGCGTGCGCCGGGCAGATCCGCGGCGAGGTCGGCAAGGGCGCGCTCGGGGCGATGGAAGCCGGCGCCGTGACGCTGGTCATCGTCTCGCCGTTCGTGACCGGGCAGTTCGAGGACGACGCCACGAAGAATGCGACGCTCGACGGCCTGCGCGACGGCATCCGGCGCACGGCGGCTTCGGGCAGCGTCGTGGTGGTGCAGCGCCTGGCCGACATGCCGACGAGTGGCCGGTCGCCTCCGGGCTACCTGCGGCCCGTCGACATGCAGGACCGACTGGTGAGAGTATCCACCGGCGCGCAGGTGATCCGCGCCGCCGGCCAAACATGGGCGCTCGTGATGGGGCGCATCTGACAGGGCCGCGGCCCGAAGGAGTGGAGCATGGCGACGAGACGGCCCGACGGCCTCGACCTGGGAGAGAACCCCGAGACGATGAGCGGGCGCGGGCAGACGACCGCGACGTGGGAGCGCGACAAGGGCGACCCCGCCGCGCGCCCGGCCGGCGACGCCCGGGGGCTGGCGCACGCCATCCGTGCGGGCGAGTCGTTCCCGTACCTGAGCGAGGCCGTGAAGGGGAAGGGCGACGAGGACATCGTGCAGATCCTCAACTTCTCGCTGCGCGGCCACGTCTACGACAGCCACGACCGAATCGAGGACGGCAAGGTCGTGAAGCTGCTCAAGCCCGTCCGCGTGAAGATGAAGCCGTTCGAGGTCCGCGAGGTGTCGGTCCGCACGGCGAAGTTGCTCGTGCGGCGCAACGAACGGCCGGCCCACCGGCACTCGCCGCTGACCGTGATCATCCTGCACGGCAAGGCGGGCGACTGCGAGCGGGCGCGCAACTTCATCTACAACGGGCAGACGTTCCAGTCGTGTCCGTTCGAGCTGTGCTCGCAGCACGGCCACGCGGCGAAGCCCTGGTCGATTCACCGCGCGCAGCAGTTCCTGATCACGCTGCGGACCCCCGCGGCGATCCAGCGGTTCGTCGAGAGCTTCGACACGCGGCCGGAGGTCGCCCTGTTCGCGACCGCCGAGATCCGCGCCCGCGAGGCGGCGATCCAGCGCAACCGGCTCGGCGGCATGCAGCCCTCGACCCACAACGACGCGGTGGTGTGACATGCAGACTCTGGCAGAGATGGTCGCAGACGCAGGGACGACGCTCGCCGAGTGGGTCCGCACGATCTGCGGATTCCCCGGCGACACGACCACTCTGCCGGACCTCACGTGCACGCTGGCGCTGACCGCCGCGGTCAATCGGATCAACACGCTCGACCCGCTGCTCGGCGTGGGCTCGTTCACGACCACGGCCGGGACGCAGTCGTACACGCCGGACCTCGGCACGTCCGGGTACTCGCTGCGGCAGGCGTGGTGGCCGAACAACTACGACGAGGGCGCGTCGGACGTCTGGCCGACCGACCCGATCACCGGGCAGCCGTGGAACTACTCGCTCATGGCGGCGTTCGGCCAGCCCATCGACGAGCTCGGGACTTGGACCTCGCTCGACCCGGGTGTGGTGCAGGTCGTCATGCGCAACCGCCAGTCGGTCGAGCGCATGATCGGCGTCGGCAGTGCGACCGTGAGCAACGGGACCACCGTGTACCTGACGCCGTGCCCGGGGCACACCGGACATCGCGTGTATTTCACCTACACGATGCGGCGCTTCGCCACGGCTGGCGCGGTCACGGAGCCCTACTGGCAGGCGATGCAGTGGGCGATCATCTCGCAGATCCTGTCGGCCTACGCGGTCGGCGCCGGGTCGATCAAGCAGGTCGTCGACTCGCAGCAAGGCACGTCGATCACGCTCGGCGGTGGCGACGCCGCGGCGAAGCGGGCCGCGAGCGCGGAGCTTCAGTTCCTGCGCTGCATCGCGGTCCCCGCCGTCGACTGGCTCTGGACGGGTGCCGCATGAGGCCCGGCGACGGTCACCGCAGCCGCATCTGGGCGCCGGTGCTGCGCCATGTCGAGGTCACGCTCGGCGGCCAGCAGATCACGCTGCAGCCCGGGACGTGGGTCGAGTCCGCCGTGTTCATGGGCGTCCCCGGCATGCGCCCACCGCGCAGCGCGTTCGGCGCCACGTCGCCCGACGCCCTGATCGCTCGCAGGATCGGCCGCGTGCCCGACGTCGGCGAGGTCGTGGTACTGCCCGACGGCGCCGCACCGCTCGCGACCCAGGCCGCACCCGCGTCGCCCCCGGCACACGCGCTGCCCGCTCGAGCGCAGCCACGCACGCCGGCCAGCAGCGTCCACGGCCGGGTGCTCTGCGCTGACATGGCGGTCGCCCACGGCGGCGGCGAGTGGGAGACGCCCCCGGATGCCCCGGTGCTAGTCATCACCGATCCGTCGGTCGACGTGCCCGAAGGCGCGGTGCTGGAGTTGCTCGCCTGCATGGAGTCGACCCGCGCCGACGTCGTGCTGCCGCTCCATAGCATCGGCATGCCGTTGTGCCTGCCGGTCGGCAAGTCCGAGCCACGCAGTCCGGCCCGGCCGATGCCCGGGGGCCGCTCGCCGTCGGCCATCGCCGATGCGCTGCGTCGCCTGCCCGCGCAGCACATCGGCACGGCGTCCGACCGCATCGCCGCGGCGCTGTTCTCGCCCGAAGGCCTGCGCAAGTGGCGCGCCGGCGAGCCCGTCGACTTCGTGGTGACCTGCGTCAACGCGTTCGCGTGGGTGCCGCCGACGCTCACGGACTTCATCGACCTGCCGGCCCGACCGCTGCCCCCCGACGTATCGGCGTCGTCCGTCGCCGAGCGCGCCCGCGAGGTCATCGCCGAGGCCCCGCCCGCAGGGCTGCCGGTGGTCTTCGTCTGCGACGGCGTCGGCCCGGTCGGCGGGACGCAGGTGATCCTCAACCTGGTCGATGCGCTCAACGACTTGGGCGGCATCTCCGCGTCCGTCGTCCACAAGTTCACGGGCAACTACCCGCATTCCTTCGTGTCGAAGGCCGCGCCGTTGCCGCTCGCCAAGGGCGAGATCATCAACGCCGTGACCGACCGCCTCGGATGGAAACGCGGCGCCCCTGGCATCGTCGTGGCGACGTCGTGGGGCACGGGCGACACCGTCCGCGCCATCTGCGAGCGCAACCCCGCGATGACCCCCGTCGCGTTCTGGCAGGACCGCGAAGACCTGTTCGAGCGACACGACGGCAAGCCGGCCGGCGCGGGCGAGTTCTCGGCCTACCTCGCGATCCGGAATCGCGTCGCCGTATCGCGCTGGATTCTCGAATCGGCCGAGGCCGAGGGCCTGATCGGCGCGCGAGAGTCCGACGCAATCCGGCAAGTCATCTGGCCGGCGGTCGACCCGGCGTTCACGTCGCAGCCGCCGCCCGAGCGCACAGACTCGACCGACCGCCCCGTGCGCATCCTCGCGATGTGGCGCCCCATGACCGCCGTCCGGCGCGGCATGCCCCGGCTGGCGAAGCTGTACGACGACCTGCGCGCGGCCTACCGTGGCAAGAAAGCCGGCCGCGTGTCGCTGGAGGTCTTCGGATGGTCCGAGGGTGTGCCGGCCGGCGTCGTCTCGCACGGGCACCTGACGACCGCGCAGGTCTCGGCGCTGATGCGCGAGGCCGACATCGTGGTCGAGCCGTCGGAGTTCCAGGGATTCGGCCTGCCCGGCATGGAGGCCATCGCATGCGGCGCGGCGCTGGTCACGACGCCCTGCCGCGGTCCGCAGGAGTACGCGAGTCACGGGTTCAACGCCATCGTCGCCGACGACCACGACTCGTTGCTCCCCGCAGTGCGCTCGCTGGTCGACGACCCGCATGCGCTGCGGCTCATTCAGCTCGGCGCGGCCGGGACGTGGCCGCCCGTGGCGTGGGCAGAACGGGCGCGGGAATTCTCGACGGTGCTGCACATCGCCGCCGGGCTGGCGGCGCGGGACGTCGCCCCCACGACGTAGCGCCGCCCGCGCATTGCACCCCGCCCCGGCGCGTGGCATGCTGCGCGCATGGCGATCCCTCGCACACTCGGGCCGATCATCCAGGTCGCGGCGCAGAACGCCCGCCGCCGCGCGATGGTCGCCGTCGCCGAGCTCGTCGGCCCGACCACGGGCGCCGGGTCGTATCCGGTCTACGTGGACGTGGTGCGCCGCGAGGTGCTCGCCGCCGGCAACACGTCGCTCGGCATCGCGCCGACGTGGACGACGGTCGCCGGGCTGACCAACCTCGTCGGGCACGTCCGTTTCTCCGGCAAGTGGGTGATCGAGGAGACGGGCGTCGAGTTGGAGATCCGGCAGCACCAGCGGATCGTGATGCTGGCCGATCTGCCGGCCGGCGGCGCGGGCGCGGCGAACGCGTTGCTGCTCACCGACCGGCTGCGCTTCGCCGACAACGTGTACGGGACCAGCGTCTGGCGCGTGCTGGAGATCCGGGTGCGGACCTCCGACCGGCTATGCTGGGCTCTCTGCGAGTGGGCACGCGAGGAGGACGACACCTGATGGCCAGCGTGAGTCCCCGCGACTTCGCCGCCCGGCTGAGCGCCATGTCCGAGCGCCTGCGCGGCGCCGCGCGCTTCGCGGCCGAGGGCGTCATCGACGGCATGACCGAGATCGCGCTCGCGTCGGTCGAGCGGCTCAAGGATACGACGCCGCGCAGCACCGGCCGCATGGACGCCGAGGGCAACATGGTGCCGACGACCGACCACATCGCCGACGGGTGGGCGCTCAAGGTCGACACGTCCGGCGACGCCGTGACCGTGCAGGTCGCCAACGAGAACCCCCGCGCGCTCGCCCCTATCACGGTCAAAGGCGGCGGCGAGACGAGCCTGCTGCGAATCCTCGAGTCCGGGTCGAAGCCGCACGAAATCCGGCCGGTCAGGGCCTCGGCGCTCAGGTTCATCGGCGACACGGGCGCGACGGTCTACGCGAGCTTCGTGAAGCACCCCGGGACCGAGCCCTACGGCATGGTGGCGCTGGCCCGCATCGAAGCGGCCGTCGACCTCAAGAAGCTGATCGACG
>Ga0209500_10003343_pt1 | contig 11008 bp, 15 predicted proteins | sample S_140212_EF_Meta_FD_187323 | JGI IMG/M metagenome (GOLD analysis project Ga0209500, IMG submission 187323) | Freshwater microbial communities from Lake Simoncouche, Canada to study carbon cycling - S_140212_EF_MetaG (SPAdes) (version 2) | ecosystem: Environmental > Aquatic > Freshwater > Lake ...
GACGCAACACAGCCTGCAACTTGATTGCGAGGTAGGCGTGGGTTTGGACGGCGCAACGCCTGCAACTACAACCTATCTCAGCAGCATCTCGTCTGACGCCGCGTCCGCTGGCGCGATCAGCGGCGAATCGGAAGAAACCACAAACGAAATCATTGTGCAAGGTTCCGATCCGCAGGTTATGTTGCGCTGGTCAGATGACGGCGGGCATACCTGGTCCAACGAGCATTGGCGGTCGATGGGCAAACTTGGTGAGACCGGGAGGCGCGTCTTGTGGCGCAGGCTTGGCATGACCTTGAAACTCCGTGACCGCGTGTACGAGGTATCTGGAACTGATCCGGTTAAGATCGCCATCATGGGCGCGGAACTGATCGTGAGCCCAACCAATGCCTGATAATATCACGCAGATACCGGCTCCGCGTGTCGCCATTTGGGACGCAATGACGAACTACGTCACGCGGGGGTGGTATCGGTATTTTTATAACCTTTACGCCATTCTCGGCAGCGGATCGCTTCGCAGCGGGGCGTTCTACGACACCACCACGCAGTCCGCCGCCGTTATTAACACGGCCTACGCTATTACGCTTGACAGCACTAGCTTGACCCAAGGCGTCAGCATCGGAACGCCAACGTCGCGGGTCTACGTGGACCGCACGGGCTCCTACAACATCCAATTCTCGTTGCAACTGGTCAGCACCAACGCGGCATCTAAGGACGTGTACATTTGGGCGGACGTGAACGGAACGTCCGTACCTGAGAGCGCCACCAAGTTGACCTTGTCTGGTTCCAGCAACGCCTACGTTGCGGCATGGAATTTTGTCATCCGCATGAGCGCAGGTGACTATTTCCGACTGATGTGGTCTACTTCTAACACAAATGTTCAAATAGCCCGCATAGCGGCGTCTGCTCCCGTACCGGCCATCCCATCGGTTATCTTGACCGTAGCTGCAAATATAGGTGAATAATGGCTGTTCTTACCCCATCCCCTAAAACAGCTTTTGTTGACGCGGCGGGCGAACCCCTCGTTGGCGGACAGCTCTACACCTACATTGCCGGTACGACCACGTTGCAAGCGACCTATACGGACTCGACCGCGACGACTGCCAACACCAACCCGATCATCCTAGACTCGCGCGGCGAGGCCAATGTCTGGCTGGGCGGCGCGATCTACAAATTTGTGCTGAAAGACGCCGACGACGCGCTGATCTGGACGGTGGACAATATCTCGGCCCCCACGGCTGCGGTGTCGCCCGTGCTGTCTGGTAACGTCACCATCGACTCCAACACGTCATCTCCGGCGCTTACAATCACCCAAACAGGCACCGGCCCCGTTCTTCGAGTGCAGGACTCCGCTGATCCTGACGTAACGCCGTTCATCGTTGACAATTCCGGCAACGTCGGCATCGGCACGGCTACGCCCGTGTCTGCGCTTGAGGTCGCAAGCCCTGGCGTGATTACCGGCGCTTGGGCGTACTTGCCCAGCGGCACGGCGATGATCTTCGTGCAAACGTCGGCCCCTACCGGCTGGACCAAGTCAACTACGCACGACAACAAGGCGCTGCGCGTGGTGTCTGGCGCCGCCAGCAGCGGCGGCACGACGGCGTTCACCAGCGTTTTCACGGCGCGTACCATTACCACCGCCAACATGCCAACGCACACGCACACGGTTACGGACCCCGGCCACGTACATAACGTGCCGTTTTTTGATTCGTTTACAGGATACGCAGGCGGCGCGACGCGCCCGGCGCAATCTACAAACGTGGGCGGTAGTCCTACGGCCAGCGCGTCCGCCACCACCGGCATCACTATCGGCAATGCCGGTAGTGGCACGGCAATGGACTTTGCTGTCCAATACGTTGACGTCATTATCTGCACGAAAGACTAGCCATGCAGCTCAAGAACGGATCATTCTGCCCGCTGATCAAGAAGGAGTGCGTCCAGCTCCAATGCGCTTGGTTCACGCAGTTGCGTGGAACGCACCCGCAGACCGGCGCGGAGATTGACGAGTGGATGTGCGCCATTTCGGCCATGCCCATGCTCCAGATCGAGGTCGCCAAGGAGGCGCGGCAGGGCGCTGCGGCGACCGAGAGCTTCCGAAACGAGATGGTGCGGGCGCAGGCCGAGGTGCTGCCATCGTTCATCAAGCAACTGTCGTAGGGGGCGCGGGTGTCGCACAAGCAGACGATCTCGGACTACCTTGCGACCGTTCTGGAGTTGCCGCCTCACGCCCGCGCTTGGCTTCTGGACCTGTGGGACGCCATCCAAGTGTTTGATGACGTGGTGGACGGCGACCCGGTGACGGGCGACGACATGCGCCGCGCGATCTGGTCCTGTCTGGTGCAGATGCCGTCCAATCCGTTCTTCGCCACCAACTCGGCCAGCCTGCTGCCTGTGATGGCAACGGCGTTTCTAAAGTGGGCGGCGTCAGATGAAGCGGAACGCGCCGGTAAGGCGGACGCCAAGTCGTTTATGTGGCGGGCGTCCTACTATGATGTTGTTCTGGCCGTGGTCATGCTATGTCATGGGTACGACGCGGCCCTAGCCAAGTCGGGTGCAGTTATGGCATTGTACGGCGAGAAATACACAGACTATTGCGCGGAGTTCTCCCATGCCTGATCCGATTTCCGCTATTGCAGGGTCTGCCGTACTCGGTGCAGGCTCCAGTCTGTACGGTTCCAGCAAAGCTGCGGAAGCCCAGCAGGCGGCGGCCGCCCAGAGCGCCGCTGCCCAGCGCGAAGCCGCTGACAAGAGCATTGCCGCCCAGCGGGAGATGTTCGACATCGGTCGGGCGGATCTTGCGCCATACCGTGAAAGCGGTACTGCCGCGCAAAATCAATTGCGGTCCTTCTTGGGTATCGGCGGCGACACGACCGCACCAGGGTACGGCAAGTACACCAAAGATTTTGGTATGGAAGATTTTACCGCCGACCCCGGTTCAGCATTTCGTCTTAAGACGGGGCTGGAAAGTCTTGAGCGAAGCGGCGCGGCTAGAGGTATGGGTTTGTCTGGTGCGGCGCTTAAGGGCATTACGCGGTACGGGCAGGACTACGCATCAAACGAGTACCAGAACGCTTTCAATCGCTACCAGACCAATCGCAACAACCAGATCTCGCCGCTTATGGATTTCACGCGGTTGGGGCAAGCGTCCGCTGCCGGGTCTGCGGCGCAGGCGCAGGGTTTGGGCACAAGCCTTGGTAACACCTATACAGGGCTGGGGCAGGGTATCGCGCAGGCGGATGTCGCGGCGGGCAATGCAACGGCGTCGGGCTACCTGAACCAAGCGAACGCGGTGACGAACGCGCTCAATCAGGGCATGAGTTCGTACATGATGAACAATTACCTTAACCGTGGTGGCGGGATGAACCCGTACAGTTATGGCGCGGGTGGATATACCGGCCAAGGTCCGTTTATGAGCGGCGTTCCACAAAATTAAGGATACGACGATGGTCGATTACAGCGTCAATCTTCCGCAGCTTCAGCAGGCGCAAGCCCCTAATATGCTGTCTATGGCCGAGCATTTGCAGAAGATGCAGACGTCCAACATGCTCATGCAGCAGCGGGCGGCGGAAGTTCAAAAAGAGAACGCGCTGACAACCATTCTTGGTCGTTCAGGCGGCAAAGCAACGCCTGACATCATTCAGGGTTTGATCGCATCAGGCAATTATGGGCCTGCATTGGAGCTTCAGCGTCATGCTGCGTCGATGGGTTCTATTGGCGTAAATACGCAAGTCGCGCAAACCGCGCTTGAAAAATCGCGGCTTGAATTGAGCGAGGCAAAACGAACTCTTCAGGCGGGTGCTGCCGCTCGCGATTTCATCAGCGGAAACGATACCCTGACAGATCCTGACGCGCTTAAAAAATTGCGCCAGACCAATCCTGACGCATATGAATCCATTACAAAGTTTAACGGCTTGACGGCCAAAATGTCATATGAAGCGTCAACCGCAAAACGTTTGGACGATAAAGCCAGACTTGACCTGATGCAAAGCACCGCGTCTCTTTTTGCGCCCGCTTTTGCAACCGCACAAACCCCAGACCAATATTATAAATTGTACGACCAACTTGCTAAGGTTTACCCCGAAATTAGCGCCCTTGCGTCGCGCGATTTTACCCAAGACAACGTGCGTAACATTGTTCAGTCAGCTACTAGCACGCACGATTTAGAGGCCGTCACCATTGGCGGTCGTCCTGCCATCCGCCATAAGCGAACTGGTCAGATCCAGATGTCGGAAACGGGCGCGCCGGGCGCTAACGCTGCCATGCCCGCACAGGCGGCGGCTGATATGCCTTCGGCTGCCGGAGCTACGCCGCCGATGGCCCCCACCGGGGCTAATTCGTTGGCCGCTGCCGTGCAACCTGGTGTTGCGCCCATAACGACGGGCGTTAACAATTTGGTCCCCGGTGCGCAGCCTAACGCGCCTGCCGCTGTGGCTATGCCTGCGCCGGTGCTTGCGCCGCGCACCACGCCGCAAACTGTTGAGCAGATCTTGGCTGCGGAACAAGAGGCTAAACCACAGCAAGTGCAGCGTGAGGCTGAAGCGCGCGCGCAAGGCGCGGCGGATGTTGCGCGGTCAGAAGAGCTGAAGAAAACTGCACTTGCAAAAGAAAAACTGGCCCCGACACTTACAAGTATGATTACTGCGTATAAAAATCTTGCGCGGCGGGGCGAACTTATTAGCGCTGAAGGCGATCAATCACTTATGCAACGCGCTAAGATTGGCACGTTAGCGGCGCTTCCAGGTAAGGTATCTACTGTGTTGTCGCCTAAAACGGGTAGTGACATTACAACAATTGAAAATTTGCGCCGCGATCTTTTCCCCACCATTATCGAAATGACGGGAGCAAAATCGGGAGACGCCGTAAAAGAAATGGAATCAATTTTGGGTTCTCTTACTTCGCCGGGGCAAAGTGACGCTACTATTGTCGCCACGTTAAATAATTTTAGCAAAAAATACGGTCTTGGCGAACTTCTTTCGATTGAGGATTTGAAACCCACAACGCAAACTGTGCCTGAAAGTGGCATACCTCGCGGGCGGCGCGGTGAAGTGCCTGCGGCGGCTGCTGCGCCTAACCAACCGGCTAAACCTACGTTGGATCAATTCTTGGCTAGGGTTAAACCGCTTAACCCTAACGCATCAACGGAAGACCTTACCGCGTATTACAACCGTACATATGGGGGCCGCTAATGGCGGACATTATTGACCCGTTTCAATCCATTGTAGATCCGTTCGCAGCGCCCCGAATTGCTGTAGATCCATTTGCGGCGTCTATGGCCGCCGGGCCTATTCGGGCACCCGACACATCTGCGCTTCAAAACGTTAAAGTTGCGGCGCGCGCGGCGTCTCCTTACGCCACAGCGGCGGGCGTCGGTGCGCTTGCAGGTGCGCCTTTTGGTGGTCCCGTTGGATCTGCGGCAGGCGCGGGGTTAGCTACGCTGGGTTTGGCTGCGGGTGATGTCGGCGCTACCGGTTACAATGCGCTTGCCAACTACATGGGTTGGAACCGAATGACGCCGCCGTCTGAAACCATTCAGAACGCTTACGGACGTATCGGAATAGGCGCGCGCCCACAGACATCTGAACAAGCGATGCTGGACGCCCTTGTGAGCGGCGCTGGTGGTGCGGGTAGCCAAGCACGCGCATTCTCTACTTTGGCGCGAGGCGCGCAGACGCCGGTTGCGCGGGGCGTTCTTACGGAGCTTGGGCAACAGCCCGGCATTCAGATGGGCGCAGGGGCTGGCGGCGCTGTTGCGCCTACCGCGTTGCAAGAATACGGCGACGTAACCAATCCATATGCACTTGTCGGCAGCAGTTTGGCAGCGTCTATACTCGGCGGTCAAACAGCGGCGGGGGTCGGAAACATTGGGCGCGGTGTGCGGAACACTGTTGCGCGCTTAGACACGCCCTCAACCACCGATCTTCGCACACAAGCGCAAAACGCTTATCGTGCAGCGGATGACGCAGGCGTTGTATATCGGTCCAGCGCGTTTGATAATTTTGCGGCTAATCTAGACCAAAGGTTAGCCCGTGAAGGATTTGACGCGCGTCTTTACCCGGCGGCGGCAACGGCTATGGATCGTATACGTACAGCCACAACTACCGATATGCCTGGCGTGTCTCGGCATCAAACTTTTCAAGATCTTGACATTTTGCGCCGCGTAGCTGGCGCAGCGCGAAACAGCGAAAACCCCGCTGAACGTAGGTTGGGCCTCATAATTACCGATCAGTTAAACGATTTTGCTACGCGTCCGCCTCCCGGCGCGGTTCGTGCTGGCGATGCACCGGAAGCTGCGCGCGCGGTATCTGAAGCGCGGTCTAACTGGTCTCGCATGAGCAAAAGTGAAGAAATTGAAGATGCTGTTCAACGTGCTAGAATTTCTTCGCCCGCCGCCGAAGGCGGTAAAATTGACGAAGCTATTCGTACACAATTTGCTAACTTAACTCGCGAAATTGACAAAGGGTGGCACCCCGGTTTTACCGAAGCGGAAGTCGCCAATATTCGCCGCGTTGCCGAAGGTAAAGCTGGCTCAGACATTTTGCGCGCGGTTAGCCAATTAAAACCGGGCACAAATTTTAGCGGTTTGGCGCGCACTACCGCGCAGTTGGCCGCAGGATATGGCGCGGCGGGCGGTCCTATGGGTGCGGCGTTGGCAATTCCTACGATGGCGGCAGGGTATGGCGCGCGAGTAGGGCGTAATGCTCTTGCAGAACTTAACGCCGCCAATTTGGCTGCAGGCATACGTCGAGGGGATGTGATGTTGCCGTTTAACGTTAACGTTGGAAATATAGGTCTGCCCGCAGCCCAACAATTTCAAAACGCTCTTGCTAACCAATAGGCCCCCTGATGGACACGCAGACACTTATGAACATCGCGTCCACGGTCGCCATCGCGATGGGCGGTTGGTTCGCGCGGGAGGTCTGGGGCGCGGTCAAGGAACTGAGATCAGACCTTCATGAACTGGAGGTAGACCTGCCCAAGTCTTACGTCAGCCGGTTCGACTTGGACAAGCGCATGGACCACATTGAAGACATGTTCAAGCGCATCTATGACAAGCTGGATGCAAAGGCGGATAAATGAGCACCACGGAAGAGAAACAGGAAAAGTTTGCCATCGAAATGGCGGCGAGCGCCAGCAAGGGCGCGCTGGTCGAGAAGATCACCTTCGCGGGCATCCCGATCCTGTTCTCTTGCGTTGTCTACCTCATGAGCGCGCTTTCCGCCGCCAACAACGAGATCATTCAACTAAAGTCCAAGGTTGCGGTTGTCGTCAATGCCGACAACAAGGCCATCCCGCCCCAAGGCACAACCATCGACATGGCTCAGATCCGCGAGCATCTGAGCGAACAGATCAGCAAACTTGACCGAGAAAGCGCGCTCGCCCGCGCCGCCATGACGTTGGATCGCGAGCGTTCGATGGCGGCTATTGAGAAGAGCCGCATGGACATGGTGGCGGACGCCGCTGCCGCGCGCGCCTCCATTCGGTTCGACACGGCGCAGATGGTTGCCGCGCTCGACAAACGCATCACTCTGCTGGAGAAGGGCCGCTAATGGACCCCCTCAGCCTCCTTGCCGCAGCGAAGGCCAGTTACGAAGCCATCAAGGCTGGCATTGCCGTGGGCAAGGAACTACAGTCGATGGCGTCCGACATGGGCTCGCTGTTCGACAGCGTAGCCGCCATCACGCGTACCGCTGCCGATCCCAAGGGCAGCTTGATGAGCGGCAAGACCGCGCAGCAGATCGCCATAGAAGCCTACGCCGCCAAGGCCGAAGCTGACCAGATGATGGAAGACCTGAAGAACCATTTCATCGGCGAGTTCGGCATTGCCGCTTGGGATCAGGTGCTGTCGCACACCACGCAGATCAAAAAACAGCAGCGCGCGGACGCGCTTCAGGCCGCAAAAGATCAGGATGAACTGACGCACAGCGTCATGATGTGGGGGGCGGCGTTTCTTGCGGTCATTGTGGTTCTGGTTTGCTTTGTTCTTGTCACCATTGGTTTGGTCAGCCGATAGGAGTTACGCCATGCACATGAGTCAAGGTGGGTTGGATAACCTGCTCAAGAAGTTCGAAGGTTGCAAGCTGAAGGCGTACCGTTGCCCCGCCAACGTCTGCACCATCGGCTACGGCCACACCTCCGCTGCGGGCGCGCCCCAGGTTGCGGACGGCATGATCATCACGCAGGCGGACGCCGAAGACATCCTCAAGCGCGACATCGTCAAGTACGAGATCGCCGTGATGGATCTGGTCAAGGTCAAACTGACCCAGAACCAGTTCGACGTTCTTGTGGACTTCGCCTACAACGCGGGCGTCGGCAACCTCAAGTCGTCCACGATGCTCAAGAAGGTTAACGCTGGCGATCTTGACGCGGTGCCTGCCGAGTTGATGAAATGGACCAAGGGCGGCGGCAAGGTGCTGCCGGGGCTCGTGCGCCGTCGCCAGGCGGCGGGTGCGTGGTGGAGCGCAGACCAGCATGTGGAAGAGCAGGAACAGCGCACCGATCCCGATCCTGTTCCTGTACGAACAATGGCGGACAGCAAGCAAGGTAACGCGGCGCTACTCACGGCAGGGCTCGGAAGCGTGGGCGTCGCTAAGGAGGTTGCAGCGCAGGCGAAGGATGCGTCTGACGTGGCGGATCAGTTCATGGGCCTACTCAGCAACACAAACTTCGTCATCATGGTGGCGATCATTGGCGCAGGCGCAGCCATCTGGTTTTGGCGCAAGAAGAGCATGGACGAACACGGTGTTTAGCCTGCTGTTCACGCCGGTCGGGCGCTACGCCGTCATGGGCGTCATCATTGTGATGGCGCTGTCCGGCGTCTACTACAAGATCCGCAGGGATGCAGTGGCCGAAGTTGAGGCTGCTGCGACGGCGGACGTGCTACGGAGAACACGCAATGCGGTTGGCGCTTCTGATGCTCTTGATCTGTCCCCTGACCGGGTGCGTGACCCTGACAAGCACCGTCGAGACTAACGGCGCGGTCTGCGACGTGTGGCGCGACGTGTCGTGGTCATCCAAGGACACCACGGGCACCATCATCGAAGTCAAGCAGAACAACGCCCGCCGCGAAGGCTGGTGCGCTAAGTAAGCGCCATCACCTTGGGAAACTCGGCGTCGCCGAGGATCTCCATGCGCTCCCGCGCCGCCCGCAGCATCGTGTAGCGTTGGTGCAGGCGCACCAGCACCGACTGCCGCTGCTCGCCTACGCGCTCCTCGTCCAGCATCTTCTTGATGGTGTCCTCGTCCAGATCGGGCAACATCCGATTAATTTCCCGCCAATTAAGTCTCATGCCTTCAGTTCCTCAAGTGCTATGTCTGAGATCGCTCGCTTGTCCTGAAGCGCGATCCAGATCCGGTCGTCTATAGTTTTATTACAGATCAACAGATAACACCAGACATCCTTCGTTTGCCCGCTGCGGTGCAGCCGCCCCACCGTCTGCTCGAACAACTCCAGCGACCATGGCATGGACAAGAAGATGATCTTGCACCCGCCGAACTGGAGGTTAAGGCCGTGGCCCGCCGACTTGGGGTGGATCAGCAACAGCTCGATCTCGCCCGCGTTCCACCGCTTGATGGCGTTGAAGTCGTCAATCGTCCGCGCTTGTGGATACCGGCGCTTCAGTTCGGCCAGCTCTTCCTTGTAGTTGTAAACGATAATCGTGTTGGCGCGCTGGTTCTCGTTCAGGATTTCCTCAATCAACTCAAATTTGTGCGTTGAGAACCAGATAACCTTTTGTTTCATGTGAAACTTTCCCTTTTCCTCCGACGCTTCCGTCTTGCTGTCGTAGACAAACCCCGACGCCATCTGCTGGAGCTTGTTCGTCACGGCGGCGGCGTTCGCCGCGATGACCCGGTCCTCGCCGTACTCCAGCACGAAGTCGCGCTTCATTTTCTCGTAGGGCTTGCGGTCGGCCATGTCGCAGCGCATTTCCACAACATGTAGCTGCGGCAGTTTGTCGCTGTACTCGCCTGGGTCCAGCACGAAGGTCGCCGGGCGAATGGCGTCCATAACTTGTTCCAGCGCGCCCTTGCGCGGTTGCCAGTCGCCGAAGTCGCGGTTGACGCAGACGAAATACTTCTGGAGGAACGCACCCTTGGCGCGGCCCAGCAGCGTCTGGTCGATCACCTTGCACTGGCCGAACACGTCTTCGAGCCCGTTGGACGTGAACGAGCCGGTCAGGCCCCACCGGAACGGGATTTTGTCAAGATGCGCCAGCAGCGCCTTGAAGCGTTTGCCGCTGGGGTTCTTGAGCCGCGTTAGCTCGTCAAAGACGACGCCGTTAAACTCCGACAGATCCGGCAGCGATTGGATGTTGTCGTAGTTGGTCACGACGACGGGCGCGTCGCTGTCAAACGCCGCTTGACGCTGCGCTGGCGTCCCTGTGGCGATGGCAATGTCAAAATCTGGAGCCCACTTGCGTTGTTCGACCGGCCATACGTCCGTGCAGACGCGTTTGGGGGCCAGCACCAGCCAACGCTTGACGTGTCCCTCCGCGATCAGCTCGGTCATGGCCGTCAGCGTAATGGCCGTCTTGCCTGCGCCCACAGGCGCTAGGATCATTGCGCGGTCTCGCGCGTACAGGAAATCGGCGGCTTGTTCTTGGTAAGGTCGTAATGTGAGGCCCATTCGTCCACCCCTTCTTTAGACCAGATGCAGGCGTATCGCTGCTCCAGCCGCCGCATGTCCATTGCAAACAATTCCTGAAGCGGCGCGAGACGCCCGCCCCTGACTTTGAGTTCCACAAACCACGTCTCGCCGTTGGGCATACACGCGATCCGATCCGCCACCCCGCGCTGCGTGGGGGACTTGAACTTGTAGGTGAGCCCTTGCCGCAGCATGACGGCCCACACGAAATATCGTTCGATCTCGCTTTCTCTCATAAAAAAATGTATTGCATGTTCGTAAAAGAAAGTCTAGTGTCCGTCAGTCAACAGTCCACTGAGGTAACCTAATGGCTCAACACTCCACAATCGTCGGCGGGTCCACCGCCAAGCGCGTCATCAACTGCCCAGG
>Ga0209500_10003345_pt1 | contig 11005 bp, 15 predicted proteins | sample S_140212_EF_Meta_FD_187323 | JGI IMG/M metagenome (GOLD analysis project Ga0209500, IMG submission 187323) | Freshwater microbial communities from Lake Simoncouche, Canada to study carbon cycling - S_140212_EF_MetaG (SPAdes) (version 2) | ecosystem: Environmental > Aquatic > Freshwater > Lake ...
TACATAAGTGTAGATAATATTCTTTAGGTCGCTTAGTCCTGGAAGTCCCTGTAGGAATCCGTCCATCTGACCACCGTGTGCTTGTGCAAACTGTTCAATGGCATCAACTGCTGTAGTGTCAATCTTAACAGGCTTGCTGTTATATATTGGCCCAAGCACGATTAACTGTGGATTGCTGTTGAACTGACTAAAGTCACTGATAGGCTTTTGACTAGCATCGGGCATACCAAACTCTGGAAAGAACGCATGTCCCACTACCATTACTTGTGCGCTGCCAATCCGTTTACCTAACCCGCTATCGGATCTCACATGATAACATGTTTGACTTTTATTGTTAGGACAAAAGTTATATACGCCTTCTTTGTCTGCTGGAGGTTGTTGTAGAAACAAACCATCTGCATATACAAAGCCCACAAAGTCACGTGGAGTAGCTTTGTCAAATAGGGGATATAGGCTAGAAAACTCGCTGGCAAACTTATCACGTGCGGCTTTTTCTTCTGGAGTCTTTGGACTACCTGATTTGTTAGCAATAAAATCTTGTACTGCTTCTGGACTATCTGTTACAGCACCTTTGCTCCAACCGTTGTGTCCTGCAAGTATTAAGGGACCGTTGGCTTCTGCACGACCCCAATATATTTGTGGATTGCCATCCCACTTCATACGAATACTATTAGCACCTTCTTGACTGGCAAAGTCTTTAATATGACTTAATGCTTCAAGTGTGCCTTTGGTACCGTGAAAGAAAACTAGGTCTTCAAGGTGGTTAAATGCTCGACCTAACTGTTTAGGTGCTTCTGCTTCTTTAAACAGTTGTCTTAATCTCATAACTGTACCTTATCCAACATATGACGGAACCATTCGTTAGTGCCAATACGATAACTTTCTTGACGCACTGGTACTTCTTTCCAGTTGGCATCTTGTTTGGCTCTATCTAGCAATGCTGTTGCTTCATCTTTTGGCAAAGCCGCAAGTATACTTTCAACACTACCTAAATCCTTTGCACTACCATTTGGTCCAAATAGGTGTTTAGCAACATCATCTAAGTTGTCGGCAACTAGGTCGCCTTTCTTACCTTCTGGTGTACGACTAAAAAGTCCTTGCCAGGCTGACCACATGTAGTTTTTTTGTTTGGCTAGGATGGCCATCATTAACTGTTTGTTGACGCCTTTGTATGGACTATTGTCTGGAATGGCATGTGTATGGAACTTAGATACTTTCTCAGCATTAGCTGATACCATAACGTCAACTTGATGAAACTCACTGCCAACTGGAACATTTACGTGTACATTGATACCACTTTGTGCTGTTTCTAAACCTTTACTGCTGATATAATCGTTAAGTGCCTTACGACCTGATTTGGCATCTTTGGCTTTGAAATAGTCTAGTACTGCCTGTTCGTCAACAATAACATCCATATCGCCACTAGTCTTCCCTGGCTTTGGAGTAGCGGCAGAGCCAACTGGTATAGCAGTAATGCCTGTACCTGCTAGTGCATCATTAACAGTCTTAAGTATTGCAGGAACATCTTTGTGATCGAATGGAGTTGCGTTGGCAAATACGTTGCCGCCTTCTAATAAAATCATTTGTTATCTCCATCATAGTCGCCTTGCTCAATACGATCTTTCTCTTGACCAAAAATCTTACGAGCCAGTTCGTCGCGGTCAACATCAGTAAACACTGACTTTTCATTATCGGGAATATTAAACTTTTTGCAGTATGCTTCTGCGGCTCTATCTACACAGGGACGGAATACACTGTCGTGACAGCGGTTACCTGACTTAATGTGTGCTTTGACCTTGCTGATCATAGGAAAGAACACTTTACGATAGAAATTGTGATCATTATGCATGAAGAAGTGCAGATCTTCCGGAAGATCCATTTCTTCTAAGTTAATCACTGAGTTTACAACTTCATCCATTCTCATAGCACAGATACCTTATTATAGAGTATTTATGCTATTTTGAAGTTAGGTTAAATTTCCGTTGTAGTAACTAGCTCTTCTATTTTACGTATTTTATCAGCTAAAAAGATGTGACAAAGGCTTAGAGTCTTCTCATCTGCCACGTAAAAGTGCCCGCCGTAGCGGTATTTGTTACTAGTAGTCTTGATCTTAGGTAGTTTAACAGCCCAAGTTTTAAAAGTATCGGCAGAATCCCAAAGAGCGTTAATAGTTACTTTATACTTGTGAGTGTACTCTTTACGTATAATAGCTTTGGGTGTAGTTAGCAAAAATGTTTTAGTTTTTTGATCTATAGGCTCTGATATTTCTTCTACATAAACGCCGGGAATGCTTAATATTTTGTGGAAGAAATCGTCATCATTACTATAAAGTCCTAACGTACTGCCCTCAACACGAAGTGTATAACTAGATAATGTTTCTAATATTTCAGATAAGTGTATTCCTATAAACACATCTTCTACAGAAAACGTTGTTCTACTCCAGGATCCTGATTGCATACGAGCCTGTTTGGTGTTGGCAAACTGTTCTTTTAAGTGCTCTAGCTCTTGCCTGATATTTTTTAGATTGTTACCTCTAAACTTAAATGCTACAGATAGCCGTAAGGCTACCTTGTAGACATATTTGCCAAAGAACAGCTTAGATGTTTTCTTCGAAAGCATGTTCTTTGACTTTGAGTTTGATACCGTTGCCGTCTACATCAATCTCAACAACACCGCCATCTTTTAAGCTACCAAACAACATCTCACGTGACAATGGACGCTTAACGTCTTTGTCAATAACACGTTGTAAAGGTCTAGCACCCATCTTGCTATCAAAGCCTTTTTCTACCAAGTAGTCGATGGCTTCATTGCTAATAGTAACAGTAATGCCCTTGTCGTTGACCTGTGCTTTAAGTTCTACTAGGAACTTGCCAACAATTTTGATCATTGTTTCTTTGCTTAACTTGCTGAATGTAATAATACCATCTAAACGATTACGGAACTCTGGAGCAAAGAACTTCTTAAGTTCTTTATCTTCGTAGTCATTTTCTTGACTACCAAAGCCAATAACATTTCGATCTGCATCAGCGGCACCTAAGTTAGTGGTCATAATAAGCACCACATTGCGGCAGTCTGCTTCTTTACCGTTAGATCCAGTTACTTTACCATTGTCCATTAACTGTAACAAGATAGTAGATACATCTGGGTGTGATTTTTCAATCTCGTCTAGCAACAACACACAATGTGGTTGTTCTTGTAGTTTAGTAATCAGCAGGCCTGCATTCTCTTCAAAGCCTACATAGCCCGGAGGGCTTCCAATCAACTTACTCACAGAGTGCTTCTCTTGATACTCACTCATATCAAAGCGGATCATTGGAATACCTAACTGTCTAGCCAACTGTTTGGCCGCTTCAGTTTTACCAACACCAGTTGGTCCCATGAACACAAAAGAGCCAATAGGCTTGTTCTCTGCTTTCAATCCTGCTTGTGCAACAAGAATTTTATCAACGACTTCTGTAATAGCTTCGTCCTGTCCGTAGACTTCTCCCTTAAGATTCTTTTCAAGGCTAGCAAGGTTTTCACTTTCTTTTTCCTTAATAGTCTCTTCAGGAAGATTAGCCATCTTAGCAAGCTCAAACTGAATCTCAGCAACATCAACATCTCTATTATCAACTTGTTTGATATTAAAGCGTGAGCAAGCCACATCAATTAAGTCGATAGCCTTATCGGGTAATTTACGATCTGGCAAATATTTAACACTTAACTTAACTGCTGACTCAACAGCCGCATCGCTAATAGTAGCATTATGATGTTTTTCGTAATACTTCTTAATACCTTTAAGGATCTCAATAGCCATGTCTGGAGTAGGTTCGTCAATAGTAATGCGTTGGAATCGACGCATTAGAGCACGATCCTTTTCAAAGTACTTACGGAACTCTTCCCAAGTAGTTGACGCAACAACTTTGATGTTACCTTTGCTTAATGCTGGCTTCATCATGTTAGCAAGGTCATTACTACTGTTGCTACCACCAGCACCAGCACCACTAATCATATGAGCTTCATCAATGAACAGAATAGTTTTACCTTTACCAGTTAGAGCTTTAAGTACTAGTTTAAATCTTTCTTCAAAGTCTCCGCGATACTTACTGCCAGCAAGCATAGCACTGATGTCTAAGTTGTAGACAGTATATTCTTTTAAGAACTCAGGTACTTGACCGTGGATAATATTAAATGCAAGCCCTTCAGCAATAGCAGTCTTACCTACACCTGGGTCACCTACTAGTAATACATTGTTCTTAGTACGACGACCTAATCCTAATGCAATTTGCTCAAGCTCTTCGACTCGACCAATTACAGGATCGACTTTTGATTTTTTAACTTGATCATTAAGATTAGTTGTAAATGCACGTAGGGCCTTTTCGCTTTGTGCATCTACTACTGTATCTTCTTCCTCTTCGTTAAGTTCATTGTTAACAAAGTCTGCAAACTTTTCACGTTCAATACCACCTTTATTAATGTAATAGACAGCATAGCTACGTTTTTCACTAAGGATACTGAGGAATACATCGACTAGTTCAATGCTTTGGCGTCCACTAAACAATACCTGTGTAAATGCGCGATTAAGTACACGCTCTACAGTCTGCGTCTTCTTAGGCTTAAACCCTTTTGGAGCATTTTCAATTTTAATCTCGTCGAGCTGATTTTTTAAGTAATGCTCTAAATTGGTTTTGATATATGTGGTATCTGCACCAAAATTACCTAGTAGCTCAAAAAACTTTTCTTCGCAAAGCATAGCATACACTAGATGTTCTAGCGTTACATATTCATGCGACAGTTTCTTACAATCTTCAACTGCTTTTTCAAATACTACTTGTAATTGATCACTTGGTTCTACCATTACGTTTCCTTGGGTTATGATGAGTTAATTATACACGAATTAAAATACTTGTCAACCGTACTTGACTTTTAATTGCCTTAATGTTTCAGCATCTTGATGATCTACTAATTTTGGAACAACTACATCAATTTTAACGTAGAGGTTACCTCTACGATGTTCGTTCATCCCAAGTGGTAATCCATGCTGATTACATGACATAGTTATACCTGGTTGAATCCCGGCAGGTACAGTAATGTCTAATGTTGAATCGTCAATAGTTTGAATTTTAATCGATGTTCCGAGCATAGTATCAAATACTGATATTGGAGCAGTGGTAAAAAGGTCTGCTCCTCTACGCTCAAACTGTGGATGATGTATTTCTTCAATAACAGTAATCAAATCTCCACGTGGCAACTGCGGATGAGTATCATCTCCCATTTCATGGAATCGAATACTATCGCCCATAGCTACCCCTCTTGGTATTTTAAGTTGAAGTGCTTGTTCCCTACCACTAGGTAATCTAATAGATCCTATAACTTCTTTTCCGTGCAGAATATCTTTTAATGTCATTTGCACAGTAATGTTGATAGATTTATTTTTACGCATCATTCTATGTTGTTGGAATCCGCCAAACGGCCCGCCAAACATACTGCCAAAAATATCATTCATATTTCCAGTATTAAAGTGGAAACCGCCTGGGCCGCCAAACTGTGGTTGCGGGTTATCGTACTCAGAACGTTTTTGATCGTCACTGAGCGTTGCGTATGCTTCTTGCAGTTTTTGAAACTGTTGTGTATCACCGCCTCTATCTGGGTGGTGTACTGCGGCTAGTTTTCTATAGGCTTTTTTAATGTCCTCGGGGCTAGCACCTCTAGGAACGCCTAATACATTATAATAGTCCATATTTTTATTTTAGTGATGAAAAAAGGTATAGTGTATTATACTATACCTTTTTACTTATGTCAAGACTTTTATTTCTTCTTACCGTCTGGAACAGCTTCGCCTTCTACCTTTTTATGGGTTTTGATTTTTTTGCAATCTTCAGCTTGCTTATTGGTTTTCTTATCCATAACTGGTTTGCCAGCTTTGTCTACTTTTGGTGTGCAAACTTCCTTAACTACTGCTTCTGCATATACTGTAGTTTGATAGCCTACAAAAGACCATATTACAATGTTTAATGCGATTAGAAACTTTTTCATATTATGCTCCTTTCTTAGCTAACATAGCTTGAATTTTTTCTTGAATAATCTTAGCCCAAAATGGCTGTGGAAAATTCCATCCTACAAATGCTCCTACTGCTATCCATAATAATGTATCTAACATATCTTGCTCCTTTTAAATTTCTGGTTGTGGTGCCGACGGCACAATAGTTTTACCACTGTTTGTTGCTATTGGCGTGGTGCCCCAACTCGGTGCCTGTGTATAACTTGTACCTGGCATTGGTGCTAATGGTACGCTAGGTGCTTGCACACTACTATTGTTTACTCCTGCTAGTTTTTCCTGCCCTCTACTCCATGCAGTAACTCCAAGCACAGCACCCATAGCCATATGAAACAGTCCAGCACCTTGTAGAGTTATTGGCGACCATTGTGTTTCAACACGGCCACCACCTACTAGTTGTACTAAACTCCATAAGATGGGAAACACAACAAAGTCCATGGTACAGACTAGCATATACATCCAGCCCATCATTGGACGCCATTTACTGTTCATCCAATCTTCTTTCTTTTGCTCACTTGTCAATGTTCCGCTCATCAGTCGCTCCGTTTAATACTAGATTAAATTTCTGGATGTTGGAAATCAGGAACTATAGCTTTACCACTAGCTGTTGTTGCAACTGGCGCTGGGAATCCTCCTCCGAACGCCGGCGCTGTAGGTACGCCTCCAAACCCGCTTCCGCTTCCCAAGGGTTGTGCCCCGAACGCTGGTGCTGTAGCACCGAAGCCCCCAGGTGTGGCACCAAATCCTGCTGACGGTGCGCCAAATGCTGAAGCCCCGCTTGGTAGTGTGTTAAATGATGATCCAAATCCGCCACTTGATGGTCCTCCTGAAGGTGCTGTTGGTGTTGAGCTAGGTGGTTTAGACCATCCAGCGTTAGCCGCAGTTAATGCCTGCTTCTGTGCTTCCTTATCGCCCGGACTTGCTAACATGATACCGCTTAGTGTACCTGTTAAGAATGTAGCAATAGGAATAATTAACTCAAAGAACTTTTGGTCAATAGGACTAATAGCATTAAGTGGTTGTGTTACAAATATTAAAGAATATAGAACAACAAATACAATACCAAACAATGTCAATGATAGACAAATGCCGATAAAGAATTTTAGTCGAGCCATTAGTTGCTCTTCAGTATAAATCACAGGCGGGTTATTATTTTCCACAGTTTGCTCCTTGTGTAGTAGGTCCAAAACTCGCTTGCGGAGTTGGAGTAGTAGTTGCTTGAGTTTGTCCATCTTTCGGGGGTCCTAATCTTGGGTCGCGTTGCCCTTTAAAAATATGTTCCGGGCATGTTCTATTTACATCACATACCGGCATCTTACAAAAATCCTTATCCCAGTTTGCTGGGTCTTGGCAAGGGTAGCGATATCTGTCACCACTAAAAACTGCTAGACATAGCGGCAATAGTAATAATAGGCCTAGCCACTTTACTAATTTTTTATCTTCCATCTATTTCGCTCCTTAATATACTAACTTTATTTAAGTGTTTTCCACAGTTTCTGTTGACCGTTATACCAAGTAATCCAGTCTTCTACTTTAGATTTACACCCATAATACTCACTGTAGTTATCTGCAACAACATCTAACACTGCGGTTAGTTTATTATTTGAAGGATCTACTGTTTTTAAATCTGGACACGCTTCTAATATTTCTTTAGGAACATCGGGCCATTTAGGAACTACTGGAGCAGTTGCTAGACATCCTGTTAATAAAACTATCGGAAGTAGCAATATTAGTTTTTTCATTTTGCCTTCTCCGGATTAGTTGCTGCCTTGTTATGTAGTTCGTTTACCTTTGGATCAAGTTCACACTTGCCGTCGATAAGTTTTTCAACTTCTTTTATTTCAGTTTTTACAGTATTGTAATACTCAACTTTTACTTTTTGTTTCTTCTTACGTTCTTCTTCTAACTTGGTATTAAGCTCTTTGCTTTGTTCTTTAACTAGGGCTACCTGTGCCTCAGCTTCGGCAACCTTAGCTCTCCAACCAGCTTCGGTATCATACCCACCTTTAAAATAAACACCACCTACTAGCAAAGCCATGCTGATGATTTGCAATAGCAAATGCCAAGGTGCTAATGCTGGTAACCAACGTACAATTCTATGTAACAAAAAGAAACTTAGAAATGTACCCACAATCCCAGCAATAAGAACAGCATGTACTGCCCACAGCAACATGCTATCCGGTACCCACGCAAGCATCCACATATTAATGTCCTAGCACATGCAGAGCGTGGTTGTAATGCTTAATACGATCCTCAAGGCCGATAGTACCACCGTTAATACGTTTTGTCAATGTAAGGATGTCACCTTTGTCAGCCCACTGATTTAAATTGTTAGCTTCCCAAAACCATGCGGCACTTTGTACGCAACCTTCAAATGTTGTCAAGTGTTCGCTAGCTTCTTCTACGCTAATTTCTAAACTTTGTGCGTAACGAGTATAGTTGTCCTTACCAGTTAACTGAATAAGTCCACGGCCACAGTAACGATAGCCATCACCTGTTTCTTCTGGTCCGTTACCCATGCGTCCGCCGTATACTTTATTAGCAATAGCTTCTTGCTTGTTAGGTAGGCTAGCATAGTGGTTGGCTGTTGCATCGTCTGGGAAATATTTGGGAAAAATCTTACGTAAGGTTGCTGCCTTATAGTTTAAGTTTTCTTTAATAGCAGTATATCCACCTGACTCATGTGCTGTCTGTGCTAAGAAAGCCGCAACACGTGGTGATGTGTTAATCTCATAGTCTGGTAAAATTTGTGCTAGTGCCTTGAACCAATGATCAGCGTAGGCATTCTTACCAATAATCTCTGTAAACTTAGCTTGTGTAAAATCAAAATCAAATCCGCTCATTATAGTCTCTCCATTAATACTGCATGTCCTTTATCTTCAAACATGAGTTTATTACCAAATTTGGTAATGTTAAAGTCCCCAAAGTACTTGGTTAAAAATATAATCTCTGCCCATTCGTTGACATTGATCTTCTCTTCAATAGACTCTAATATATCTGCTGGTGTGCCTGCTCTAATAACTTTAAACTGTAGTGGATCAGCATAGATCTTTTTGACTCGCAATAGATCACCTTCCATTACAACTTTTTCTAAACGTCCTTTAGCAAAGAAGTGCTCGTAGCTTTCCATCTTATGCTCTTTAATACTTTCTTCGTAGGTCTTAGGATCGTTGGGAATAACTTCTTCTAACATTTCTCTAACAGCATCCTTACTGTCAAAGCTCTTATAGTAACGAAACTTAAAATCTTCTACACCTGTAAGTTTTTTAATACCATAAAGCATGTCGGCAATATTTTCAGCAACGTGACTATCACGCTGTAGTTCAACAAATACTTTGTATTTGCCGTTAGCAAGCTCGCCTGGTGTTACGTCAGCATCTAAAACAAACTGATAACCTTTTTCAATAAAGTTAACTAGGTCATCTGCTGGTGCCTTACTTTCTACCGTAAAACTTAATACTACTACGTCCTTATCATCGCCCATTTTTGAACGATAGCTGTCAACTTCAAATACGTGATGTACTAGATCTCGTAAGTCGCCAGCTTGTAAACTATCTTCATTGAGTTGCATTAAGTGCTCCTTCTGGTGCCGCTGTTCCCGGAGCGACTGGTGTTTCTTGTGCTTGTACTGCTTCTCCTGCAGGTGGCGCTTGCAGTTCTGGAGCAGTGATATTTTTATCAATACCTAAGTCGTCCATTAGTTGATTGTGGTACCCACGGAATATATCTAACATCAACTTCTTTGGCATAGTAACCTCAACAACCCATATTGGATGCTCGTCAAGTTTGCCTTTTTTAGTTCCGGGACGAATGTCATCGGGCTTTTTAATCTTTCTAGTTTTAACTAGTGTGTCTTTTTTATATTTAACAGAGCATCCGTATTCTGTTAACCGCTTGCCCGCTTCGGGGTTTGGCATTTTATCTTTTGGCCACATGAAACTACAAGTGACCCAATGGCGATCTACTTGCGGACCTGATATAAGTTCGCCGTCTTGCCAGTTTTCAAACACGTAGAGATCTAACTCGTCAAATACACGTTCGTAGTCTTTGAGAATAGCCAAGCTACTATTGCTTTTGTAGATTGTACTAATGTTCTCGATAATGTCTAAAATATCTGCCATGTTGAAATGATCCTTTGTCAATGTATTTATCTTGACCATTTTGATATAGTATCAGTTCTATTTTTTATCTATGTCTTAAATATGAGTGTAGGACCTCTCAGTTGTCCTACAGTGAGTGTGACAATGACGTCCTACAGCCCCAAAAAGGAGAGCAGTTAATGACGACAAAAAGAGCCAAAAAGCGTTTTAACGACGGATTTAGCGATCCACGTGCAAACGTGATTGAGTTTCAACCCTTTCAACACACACTTCCACAAAATCTTCCACAGAAAAAACGTAGCGTTCACGTAGTTCCACGTAACCGAAATCAAGAAGAATATCTACTACAACTATTAGATCCGTCGAAAAACATAGTTTTCGCACTGGGTCCCGCTGGCACAGGAAAAACATTGATTGCGTGCCAAGTCGGTATCAAACTCTTCAAAGAAGGGTTGGTAGATAAAATCGTGGTTACACGCCCTGCTGTTTCTGTTGATGAAGATCACGGTTTCCTTCCCGGAACCCTTGAGCAAAAAATGGCTCCATGGACACGCCCTATTATGGATGTGTTAGCAGAGTACTATTACGCTAAGGATATCGAGAACATGATCCGTGAGGGAGTTATTGAGATTAGCCCGTTAGCGTATATGAGAGGTCGCACCTTCAAGAACTCGTACATCATTGCAGACGAAATGCAAAATGCTACGCCAAATCAAATGAAGATGTTGCTAACGAGACTGGGTGAAGGTTCTAAAATGGTCGTAACGGGAGATTTGCGTCAAGCTGATCGTTTAAACGATAATGGCTTGATCGATTTCTGCGAGCGATTACGCGGTAAACAGTTAGATCTATTGAGCGTGTGCCAGTT
>Ga0209500_10003346_pt1 | contig 11003 bp, 12 predicted proteins | sample S_140212_EF_Meta_FD_187323 | JGI IMG/M metagenome (GOLD analysis project Ga0209500, IMG submission 187323) | Freshwater microbial communities from Lake Simoncouche, Canada to study carbon cycling - S_140212_EF_MetaG (SPAdes) (version 2) | ecosystem: Environmental > Aquatic > Freshwater > Lake ...
GGTATTCAAACCAAGGACCAGTTGGGATTAAAGTTTTATCATCAGATTCAATTTCATACCAACCAAGCTCTGCCTTAGGACTTCTTGCAACTGAGCCACCTAATGCCCGCGCCATTAATTGCCCACCAAAGCAAATACCAAAGATCGGAATGCCATCATTATGAGCTGCTTTTAATTTAGCCAGCTCTGGAAGTAGCCACTTACCAATTCGCTCATCCTCATACGCTCCATATGGAGCGCCCATTGGAACTACTACATCAAAGTCAGAAAAGTTTGGGAAAGTGGCCTCAATGTTTGGCGCTGCGTAATCACTTTCTGGGACAACTAGAAATCTTTCAATCTCATAGCCATGTTTTTCAAAGGCGGCCCAGATTGGGCCACCCTTTGATACATGATCATGTTCTATAAATAATGCGCGCACCTGGGGAGTTTATCTACAATTAATAAAGTACTTGATTATTTTTACTTTAAAATTTATTAATTAATTGTTATCCGTTGGTGAGTTTTAGCACTCTCATAGGCTGCAATAGCAACCTTTAACGCTTGGTAACCATCTTCTCCAGTAATTTTTGGTGCTACACCATCTAATAAGACAGATGTGAAGTGTTCAATCTCGGCAAACCAACCCCAAGCCCTTGCTTCTTCGTGGGGAACTTTAAGCCAGCCTTTGTTTGTTTCCACCTTCTCAGCCGTTTCATTACTACCTACTAATGTGTAGAGATCTAAGGTCTGTCCTCTAGCTAAATCAGCTCTGACATAACCATCTCGACCTAATACTTCAAGTACATCATCAATTCCACCGGGTGATACCCAGGAGGCATCTACGGTTGCTAATACATTGTTATCAAACTCTAAAGTGATTAAGCAGTGATCATCTACCGGTGATGATTTATCTACGGTAATGATTCGAGCATAAACATGGGTGACCTTAGCTGGCTTAAGTAGGTAGGAGATAAGACCAATTCCATGAATTGCCATATCCATGGTAACTCCGCCACCACTTAAGCTTTTATCTCTAAACCACTTCGCATGAGGACCACCATGTCGCTCACGGTGACTGATATGTACTATTTGACCAAAACTCTTATTATCAATTAACTCTTTTACTTTTTGGTAGCGAGGTGCAAAAATGATTTGTTCAGCATAGAAAAGTTTTATATCAGCTGATTTAGCAGCATCAATCATTTGTCTAGCTTCATCTAGATTAATTGCTAAGGGTTTTTCACAAACTACATTTATTCCTTTACTGGCTGCAAGAAGTGTTAACTCCTTGTGGTAGAGGTTAGGGAGTGTAAGTGAGATAACATCTAATTTCTCAGTATTAATCATCTCTTTGGCACTCTCATAAGCCTTACAATTAAAAGTACTAGAAAAACTATCTCTAGTTACCTGAGACGGCGCGGCCATTGCAACAATCTCAGCCCTGTTTGTGGCAAGCCAGCCTTGTGCATGAAGTGTGCCAGCAAAGCCACCGCCTACAATCCCAACTCTAAGTTTCATTACATATCCTTTTTATTTGACTACCACTCGGGAGCATCTAACTTAGCAACTTCTGCAGCATTCTTAGCGATCTTAGCAATTGCTTCAAGCACCGTTGCAGCATCATCTTTACTACCCATTAAAACACTGGTATTAAACCAAAGTGTATTTGAAGCTAAATGATCTGTTACTGGAAACTTTTGCTTATTATATTTTATCTTGGTGACCTTACCGCGTAGCCTAGGGCCAAGTGAATTACGATCTTTAAACATTTCAAGTCGGTGCATTGGAGGGTATGAGGTAGTAAGTGACATACCTTCAGCAAGTAGTGCATGCCTAATTTGATCTCTACTTGCGCCACTTAATTTTTCACTTTCAACCTCCACCACATAGCAATAATTGCCCTGATCAGTGCACCCTTTATATCTTCCTTGGGGTTTAAAGCCAGGAATCTTTGCTATTTCGCTATTAAGCCAATTTGCATTAGTAGCTCGATTTTTTTGTTGCTCGGCAAATCGTGCTAATTGTGTTCTAAGCACTGCTCCTTGCCACTCACTTAATCGATAATTTCCACCTAGTCTTATATGACGGTAGTACCAGATTCCCTCACCACGTCCACAATTTATATATGACTTAAACATTGGTATTAAATCTTTACGTTTAGTAGTAATTACACCACCCTCACCAGCTGTCATTAACTTAGATGATTGAAATGAAAATGAGCCTGCATCTCCGATTGTGCCGGCATGCTGACCATTCCACCTAGAACCATGAGCATGAGCTGAGTCCTCAATAATTGCAATGCCATGTTTTTTACCAAGTGCTAGTAAGCCATCCATATCAGACATAGATCCTGCAACATGCACGCAGACGATAGCTTTAGTCTTTCGAGTAATTGCAGCCTCTGCTTGCTTAATATCGATCGTGCCAGTTAATGGGTCTACATCAACAATCTTTGGAGTTGCATTAACAGTTAAAATAGTGCTAATTGTTGCTAAAAAAGACCAATCAGCGACAATAACCTCATCACCATCGCCAATACCTAATGCTAGAAAAATAACCTCTAGGGTATGAGTGCCATTAGTTACCGCAAAAGAGGCTTCAGAGTTTGTGTACTCACTCCACTCTTTTTCAAACTCTTTAACCTCTTTACCCTGATTTGCCCACCAGTTTCGAGAATCTAGTACTCGATTAAGTGCTTCACGTTCACTCTCATCGAAGTAAGGCCAAGGCGGAAATGGGGTGCTTCTAACCTTATTTCCTCCAGTAATTGCTAACTTATCCATTACTTCTTCCTCTCTGTCGTCTCGAGCATCATCCTAGTTCTTATTTTTTCAGCAGCATAAGCCGCTGCTCCAATCACACCTGCTTTTACATCTAGGTTGGTAGATTGAATTTTTATCTCAAACGGTACTAATTTATTTGCCCATTCTTCTACAATCGGTAGCAATATCGGGTTACTGCCGATACCTCCGCCAATAATAATTAATTCTGGATCAGCTACAGCTTTAAGTGATGCACAAACATATCCGAGGTATTTACCTACCTCTTGCACCACCGCCACCGCTGTCTCATCTCCTGCCTTAGCAAGTGCAAATATTTCTTTAACTGTAATTGATTCTTTACTTTTAGTAAGGCTTTCATACCTCTTAATAATTCCCTTGGTGCCAACTACTGACTCTACTAAGCCATTTTCAATCGCCCATGGATCCTCTAGATTGCCAAATAAAGGTAGAAATGAAATCTCACCGGCTGCTCCGCGTGAGCCTCTAACTAGTTGACCATCGATAAATATGCCAGCGCCAATGCCAGTTCCTAGCTGAACCAGTGCAAAATTTAATACTTCCTTAGCCGCACCGTGTAGGTACTCACCAACTGCGGCTAGATTTAAATCATTTTCTACATCAACTTCTACATCAAATAATTTTTTTAAGATACTTGCCAAGTGCATACCATCAAGATTTCCAATATTGGCGCCGAGGGAGAGTTTGCCATCCTTACTTATAATGCCGGGAGTACCAATTGATATCTGTCTTATTTTTTCACTAGGTATACCTGCTTTTTGTGCCACAGATTTAATCAACTCAATAATTTGCGCAATTATTAGACTTCCACCCTGTGGGTTAATTGGTTCATAGGCATCAGCTAATATCTTCCCGCCCACATCAGCAATTGCGCAGGCAATTTTTGATCCACCTAAATCAACTCCCACACCAAAGCCAGTGTTTGGATCTAGTTCATAAAGTACTGCTCTTCTGCCAGGCCGGCCTTGGGTAAAACCAGACTCTCTAATTAGCTCATTTTCAAGAAACAGCTCAACAATTAAATCAACAGTGGGTCTTGATAATCCGCTGAACTTTATTAACTGAGGAATGCCAATTGGATTTTGTTCTGAAATAATTTTCATTACTCGCTGTTGATTTATTTTTCGAACTAAATCATGACGATCTCTAACACTTGTCATTGGATCAATCACTCTTTAACCGCCCCGCCAGATAAACCAACTACCAACCATTTTTGAATAGCAAGAGTGAAAATAATAATTGGTAGCAGTGCAACTGTTGAGGCTGCAGCCATTGGTCCCCAATCTAATGTTCGATTAGAAATGAAACTAGCAACAAGTATCGGCATAGTTTTACTGTTCTCACCCGCCATAATGATTGGAATTAAGAATTCATTCCAAGATAGCAGTGCCACAAATACCCCAGTAGCAACTAAACCGGGAGTAACTAATGGCAGCAAGACTTTAGTAAATAGTTGAAAATTATTGGCACCATCAACCCTGGCAGCATCTTCTATCTCAATAGGTACTTGATCAAAGAAGTTAGTCATTAGCCAAATTGCAAAAGGAATATTAAATCCGGCATAAATTAAAATTAACGCCCACGCCTTGTCATAAAGACCTAGGTAGGTGCTTAGGTTGTATAGAGGCAAAATAATTATGATCCCAGGTAGAGCTCTAACAGTAATCATTAGAATTTCAAGAGAGCTACGGCCTTTAAAACTTGGTATTCTTGCGAGTGAATATGCCGCCAAGCTTCCAACTAATAAGCACAAGGCTGTTGTTAAAACTGTGATCACAATTGTGTTCAGATAGATCTTCCAGAAGCCATCATATTCAAAGAGCAATTGGTAATTCTTTAGTGTTGGTGTAAAAGTAAAAAATTTGGGTGGCAGCGTAAAGGTATCTACTCGAGTTTTAATTGATGTAGATATAGTCCAAAAAATTGGAAACATCGCGAAGAAAACGGCTGTAATTAGTACGAAGTAACTTATAGCTTTCCCAGGTTTAAGTTTCATCGCACACTCTTTGAGGCTTTTCGCCATAGTAAATAGACTGGCATGGTTATGATCAAAATTATTACGCCAAGGGCCGCTGCCCTAGACATCTCAAGGAATATAAAGCCAGTTTTATAAGTCCATAAACCGAGAGTGGTGGTGTCATTACCAGGACCACCTCGAGTTAAGATAAATAAAGTATCAAATAGCTTTAGAAAATCCATTATTTTAATCATGGTTAGCACTAATAAAGTTGGGACTATTAATGGCAGAGTAATACGGAAGAAAACTTGTACTTTATTAGCGCCATCGACTAAAGCTGCTTCATAAATACTGGTAGGAATTCCAGCTAATGCTGCAACTACAAGTAACATTACAAATGGCACAGATTGCCAAGAATCTACAATAACAATTGCAAAAAGTGCCCAATTTCTAGATCCCAGCCAGTTAACACCATCACTGCCAACTTGCGAAAGGGCCCAATTAATAATTCCAATATCAGTATCAAACATAAATCTAAAAATTAAACCCACAGCCACTGGTGTGAGCAGCATTGGAACAATTAATACTGACCTAAAAAATCGGCTCCCTTTTAGATTTTGGTGCAGAATTACCGCCAGAAATATTCCAAGTGGAATCTGAACAAGTAGTCCAGCTGCCATTAGTTGAATTGTGGTTAATAGAGTTGAATAAGTTTCTGGAGCAGTTAAAGCTAATTTGTAATTAGCTAGCCCAATAAATTTTGAGGGAACAAATGAGCCAAGATTAATATTTAAAAAAGATAGGTAAACCCCGTAAAGTAACGGAAAAACTATGGTTAGAGATAAAAGAATCCAAGTTGGAGCTGTAAATACGGTTGTGGGTTTGGCGGATGATATTTTGGTGCGTTTATTATTACGCAACGCAATCATCCGCCTTCCCTAAAAGCTAAAACCTATTTTGGTTCGTTAGCCAAGATTGATTTTAGTTTTTCATTTAATGCATCCATTGCAGCTTTCGCAGCAGATTTGCCAGTTAAGACCTTGCTAACTGCATCAATTGCGGCAACCTCAAACTCAGGCCAAACTGCAATTTGTGGGTATCTTTCGATACGAGATGAGGATGGAATCGCAAGTTGTGGCAAATATGGATTCTTTTCCTGCAAAGATGAATCGGAAATAATTGATGTACGTCCGATAGCAGCCGCACCAGATTCCAAATACTTCTTAGCATTGCTCTTTCCAAGTACAAACTCTAGGAAAGCCCATGCTGCATCTGGATTCTTTGCATCTGCTGGAATACCAATATTCCAACCAGCTAGGTGGGTAATGTCGCTAGCACCCTTTGGCATTGGAGCAGTTGCAAATTTACCAGCGTGCTTATTAATGGCAGGATCTAATGCCATTCCATAATAGCCTGAGTAATTAAGCATTGCGCCAATCTCTTCACCTAAGAATTTGCTAGTTACTTCATCACCATTTGCAGTGATGGCACCCTTTGGTGATACTGCTAGTAATTTCTTCATATATTCAACTGCAGCAACTGCCTCAGCTGAATTAACTGTTGGATTTAGGTTTTCATCATAAAGTTTTCCACCAAATGACCAAACCATTGTCATCCACCACCAAGATACGTTTGGACCAAAGCCAATTAATTGGCCACTAGCACCTGATGCTTGAACTTTCTTTGCATTTGAGTACCACTCATCCCAAGTTGTAGCTGGCTTTAAACCTAATTTTTCATAGATATCTGTGCGATACCACTGAATCATTGGCTCAGTTGAAAGAGTTAAACCGTAAGTGTCACCACTGGCGCACTTACCGTAATCTTGTTGACCCTTATCAAAATCATCAATTCCATACTCTTTAGAACCAGATACCCAATCATTAAGTGCAGTCATTGCCTTTGATTGACAAAATGGTGCTAAGAATGAGTTATCAAACTGGGCGATGTCATATGCTCCAGCCTTTTGTTTATATGAAAGTAATTGCTTCTGATGAGCCTCACCGTATGGAGTCTCAGAAACATTGACCTTAACACCAGTATTTGCCTCGAATTCAGGTATAAAGCTTTGAATTGAAGTTGAGGATGGGCTTGGAATCAAAAATAGATTTAGCTCACCGCTTAACTCTTTACCAGAATCTTCACTTGAGCTACTGCATGCAGATAGACCAAGGGCTAGGACACATACCAGTGCAATACCTTGCGCGCGCTTTAGTTTTGCCACTTTCAGTTCCTTTCGATTCAGGGCGCCCGCCCTGAGTTGTTCGAAATCTACCTTTTCTCTTGCCGATTAGGTGATTGGTGAAATAACAATACTGCTTTAATAACTTTTCGATAAGCCCCTAGCGCATAGGCTAGGTGCTGTGCCAAAGCCACTATCGCCACCAAAAACTGATAACAAGCGAGCACTGGTGAGTATTGCCCATGCCGATGATTTACTACTTTTTATAGGTGGCTCAGTAGCAGCTTTGGTTAAGGCTGGTTGGCAGGTAGCGGTGGTCAGAGCAACAGATGATAGGTGGGACTCCTATCTACTCAGCCAAGAGCAAACTATTTTAAATAACAAAAATGAGTTTGAGTTAGCAATGGGTGAAATTGGGGTTAGCAAGATATTTGAACTAGAACTACCTACTGATTTATTAGGGGATTACTCTGAGGTTGAACTGCGAAGCTCATTTATCCGAATCATCAGAGAGTTTAAGCCATATTTGACGATAACCTTTGATCCAGATTCTTACCCATATGAAGATAATCAAGACCATAAAAAGGTAGCGATTGCTATGGCCGAGGCGAATTGGGCAGCAGGTTTTGATAAACATCCAAATTCAGGTTCTGATCAACTTCTACCATACCTACCTGTAGCAAATTGGTATTTTGGTAGGGAAGTTGCAGCTCCCACTCATTACTTTGATGTTAGTAAATTTTTTAATAAGGCTACATCAGCAGCAGCTCTTCATAAAACAATGCTAGTTAATATGGCCCGCCAATTAGAGATTAAGGCAGAGAGTAGTAATAACAAATTAAGTATAACAAAAGATGTTGAACAATTACCAAAAAAGTTTGCTCTAGAAATAATGAGTAAAAGTAGGCGTAATCAAATAAAAGGCGTAAAGTATGCAGAGATTTTCCGCGTAATAGATAGTAGTAAAGATATTGATAAGTTAATTAAATCAAGGAGGAAGTAATGTTTAAAGCTAAAGGATTTAATGTCGAATATGGCTCAAATATCTGTGCCAAGCGATTAGATTCAATTGGAGAATATGTATTAATTACACACCTTGAGCCTTGGGCATTTTTAAAAGATAAGGTAAAAAACCAACCGATCGAAATAGTTGAGGCAAAGAACTTATCGAAGGCATACTTAGATGAATTAGCTAATCGACTTCCTGCGGTACATATTGTTGGTTTAGGTGGTGGCTCTGCGATGGACACCGCCAAGTGGGTACATTGGCGCCGGCAACTACCCCTTACTCAAATCCCATCAATCCCATCAGTAGATGCTTGTTTTACTCGCATGAGCGCACTGCGCGAACAAGGTGGGGTTATTTATGACGGGGACGCTGTTCCTGAAATCGTGCTAGTTGACTATGAACTTTTTAGATCAGCACCTGCAGCGATGATTACAAGTGGCATAGGTGATGTGCTCTCCTGTCACACAGCCTGGTTTGATTGGAAGTATGCCCATGAAAGTGGAAAAGATGAGTTTAATTGGCAGGTTAGTGATATTCAGATTTCTAAAAATTACCTAACGGAGTTATCAGATTGCGCTTCTGGAATTAAGACCCAGACTGATGATGGCTTACGTAGGTTAATGGAGCTACATCGAGATATTGGTTGGCGTTGTCATGAGTTAAGGCACGCCAGATTTGAAGAGGGCAGTGAACACTTTTTTGCATACACCTTTGAGGAGGTTACCGGTAGAACTATTGCCCATGGTGAGTTAGTTAGCTTAGGGGTTTTATTAATGTCTAAATTTCAGGGCAATGATTATGAGGGTGCTAAAGCAATTGTAGAAAAGGCTGGCACTAGACACCGGCTTGCAGATTTAAAGGTGAGTGAGAAAGAGTTTCTAGATTCAGTTCGCCGTACTCAATCATTTTCAATTGAACAAAATCATTGGTTTTCATATGCTAAAACCACAGATTTTTCAAAGATATCAGATAAAGATATTCTAGCTACAGTAAATTGGTAAAGATTAAACAGATCTAAGTACGGCCGTTACCTTACCTAGGATCTGAGCATCATCGGCTGGAATTGGCGCATAATCATTATTTGCTGGCAGTAGCCAATAGTGGCCATCTTTTTTAGACCAGGTTTTAACAGTTGCTTCGCCATCAATCATTGCTGCCACGATCTCACCTTTTTGCGCATCTTTCTGACTTCTAATAACAACATAGTCACCATCACAGATAGCAAGATCAATCATGGAATCACCTTTTACCTGCAACATAAATAAGTCACCTTTACCAACAAGTGTTTCTGGAAGAGGTAATACTTCCTCAACCTCTTGCTCAGCCAGGATTGGATTACCAGCGGCAATCTTTCCAACCAAAGGAATTAAGCGAGTCTTACCTTGCGGAGCAGCCTGACCATCTTGACCAGGCAGGGTTATCTCAATGGCCCTTCCGCGGGATGCATCCCTTCGGATCCAGCCCTTTTCTTCAAGAATCTGCAGTTGATAGGTGACTGATGCGGTGGAGGATAGGCCGGCCTTCTCGCCTATCTCGCGCATAGAGGGTGGATAGCCCTGGTTCTCAACTGCGGTTTTGATGACGGATAAAATCTTTAGCTGCCTTGGGGTCAGCCCATTATCATCGGCTGGGCCATCAGGAAGCTCTGAAATTTGCTTTTTACTCGGGGTTTTAGCCATACCTAAAGGGTAGCAGGGGAGGAGAAAAAAATCAAACATTTGTTCGGTTTTAACTAGACAATGTCAGTGGCGTAGTGTTTAATTCTCTATAGAACAGGTGTTCGAATCCCCTCGAACCCGGTTATCAGGAGAAGAAAATGAAGGCAAGACAGGTGAAGCGATTGGCAAGGACAGTTTTATCAGTATCCCTAATGGTGGTTATTGGCGCTGGTTTTAGCACCATCTCATCAGCTAGTGATGAGGCATCTTTAGTTAAGGCTGATAAGCAAAGTAAGTATGTAGAGGTTGTATTAACCCCAGGTGAGAGCCTGTGGTCACTTGCGGCAATGCTGGCAGATAATACTCAGATCGCGGCTGTAGTCGCCGATATCGTTGAGGTTAATCAGTTAAAGAGTGCTGATGTGGCAGCTGGGACCAGGTTGTTAGTTCCTACTAATTAGTTATCAACAGTAATTTAACTAGTTTGACTAAATGGTACCACAGTGGTACCATTTTGCTATGGCAATGAATCTGCGCTTATCTGAGCAACAAAGTAAGGCTTTGCGCAAGGTGGCTGATCAGCGTGGTATTTCAATGCAGGAGGCTGCTCTGCAGGCAGTTGATGAATTCATCGCCCATCGCTCTAAAAAATTAGCAGATAACATTGCTCGAATTAAATCTGAGGATGCTGATCTACTAGATCGCCTTTCTAAGTAATTATTATTAATTTCTAAATGGCCAAGGAGATTGATTACCTAGAGTTAGCAGATATTCTTCAATTAGGCCGAGAGATTATTGCTGATTTTAGAGTTCGTGATCTTGGCCTTTTAGAGTCGGCCCTAGCCCGACCTAAGACCACCGTTTTTGGCGATGATGCCTATCCAAGTTTTTACCAGAAGGTGGCAACTCTGCTCCACTCCATCGCGCGCAACCATGCCTTAATTGATGGCAACAAACGATTGGCTTGGTCTGCAGCTCGGTTATTTTGTTTAATGAATGATCAAGATATAAAGATGAAGCCGGATAAGGCCTATGAGATGGTTGTCGGGGTTGCAGCAGGTGAGATTGATCTGCCAAAACTAACTGTGATGCTTAAAAAAGTGATCAAGTAAGTTAGGTAGTAAAAGATTTCACCAAACACGCCGATTCAGGTGCTTTTAAACTCTCAAGTGCGGGTCTATGGTTCACCCAACATATAGGGGTGATTACGCTTATGGCTTCCATAAGTAGTAGTTTTCCGCTATTGTGCTTTTCCCCCACATAGCTTAAAAAAGGAGAAACCCCTCGTGATCTGCCCCTTCTGTCGCTTTGATGATTCAAGAGTGATTGATTCACGTCCAACGGATGAGGGAAATCAGATCCGCCGCCGGCGCGAGTGCACCAGCTGTGGACGGCGCTTTAACACGGCTGAGAG
>Ga0209500_10003347_pt1 | contig 10998 bp, 10 predicted proteins | sample S_140212_EF_Meta_FD_187323 | JGI IMG/M metagenome (GOLD analysis project Ga0209500, IMG submission 187323) | Freshwater microbial communities from Lake Simoncouche, Canada to study carbon cycling - S_140212_EF_MetaG (SPAdes) (version 2) | ecosystem: Environmental > Aquatic > Freshwater > Lake ...
TCTTATTGAAAGAGCTGGACACCAAACAACTGCCAACAGAAAAGTTAGAGTTGAAACTGCTAACGGTATAAAACAATTATTAAACGGTTAATACTATGAGTTTAGATAAAAAAATATTAAGTGAAATAAATAGATACAGAAGTATCAATAAATATATCATGGAACAAGAGGCTGAAGCACCTTTAGATTTAGGGGCGTTAGCACCTGAAGCAGGAGCAACACCTCCACCACCGCCAGCAGAAGCGGGAGTAACACCTCCTCCGCCACCAGCGGCATCAGGCGGGTCAACACCAATTGATGTTGACAATGACCCTGATGTTGAAAAAATTGATGACGAAGGTAAGTCTGATGAAAAGAAAGATGGTTCATCTGATTCAGAAGAATTAGACATCACAGAATTGGTTACGGCTCAAAAAGATACCCAAACTAAACAAGACGAGTACTTTGAAAATTTATTTGGTCAGTTAAATAAGTTGGAATCAAGATTAGGTGAAATGGATGCTATTATGAATAAACTTAACGCTCTTGAAAATAAGATTGAGAAGTACAGAGAAAAAACTCCTCAAGAAAAATTAGAGTTAAGAAGTTATGATTCATACCCATTTAATCAAAAACTTTCACAATTTTTTGATGACAAACAAGAAGAGATGGAAAAAACGGGAAAAAATGATTATGTTTTAACCCCTGATGATGTTACCGACATTAATGTTAACGACATCAAAGGTTCTTTTCAAGGAAACGGATTCAAAGATGAATATAAGTACAAATAAAATTACTCAACATATTACTGAAAGCCACCCAAAAGGTGGCTTTTTTATTTGACAAAACCAGAAAACTATACTATAATTGTAAGACAAATTAACCTTAATATATATAAAAACATGATGAGTTCATTAGACGCCGTATTGGCACAGTACGAAAAAGCGCAACAAGGGGGCGGGGCCCAAAGCAAAATGTCGCAAGACGAAAGAATGAAAAAGTATTTCGCTTGTATCCTTTCTGACAAAGAGAAATCAGGACAACGTAGAATACGTATCCTACCAACACCAGATGGTTCTTCACCATTCAAAGAAGCATGGTACCACGAAATTCAAGTTGGTGGCCAGTGGAATAAATTCTTTGACCCAGGAAAAAATGATAACGAACGTTCACCTTTAAATGAGGTTTACGAAGAGTTAATGTCTACGGGTAAAGAATCAGACAAAGAATTGGCAAAACAATACAAGTCTCGTAAGTTTTACATCGTTAAAGTTATCGACCGTGATAACGAAGCTGATGGTGTTAAATTTTGGAGATTTAAACACAACTATAAGAATGATGGTATCTTGGATAAAATCATTCCAATTTGGAGAAACAAAGGTGATATCACTGACCCTGAAAAAGGACGTGACCTTGTTATCGAATTAAGTAAATCTAAAACACCTGCAGGTAAAGAGTACACAAGTATCTCTACAATCATGTACGATGACCCAGCTCCTGTTCATGAAGACAAAGCTCAAGCTAACGCTTGGATTAATGACGAGATGACTTGGTTGGATGTATATTCTAAAAAACCTGTTGATTATCTTGAGGCAATCGCTCGTGGAGAAACTCCAAAATGGGATAGTGATAAAGGTGGATATGTGTATCTAAATGATGTTGAATCAACTACATCTATTGGTGGTAAAACTGCACCAATCGTTGACCCACAGGCAAACGACGAGGTTGACTCTGAATTACCGTTCTAATTTAACTGAGCTTGGACACTTACTTAGACATAGTGTCCAAGCTCTTTTCTTTTATAAAAAAATAACACATGGAAAACAGAATAGGAAAAAGAATGTTCGAATCTCTTGTATTGAAATACGAGAGTGAAGTTGCTGAAGCAGAGGCAACATTAATGGTTTATATGGAGAACGCAGTGGGAATTGGGGAACATCCACAGCATTTGGAAGAGATGGATAATTTTGTCGAAAAACTTGCAAACGCTTCAGATAAACTTGTAACCCTAAAAGAATTTTACTCAAATCATTATGGCAATTAAAAAGAACGATTTTAGTTCGGTAAAGAAAAAATTCTCTACCTCGGCTAAATACAAACCACAAAGATTTTTTGACTTAGGTCCTGACTTCTTGGATGCGGTTGGACTACCAGGTCCTGCAATTGGACACTTAAATATGTTCTTGGGTCACTCTGACACAGGAAAAACAACTGCGTTAGTTAAAGCTGCCGTTGATGCTCAAAAGAAAAATATTCTACCTGTATTCATTATTACAGAACAAAAATGGTCTTTTGAACATGCAAAACTTATGGGTTTTGAATGTGAGGAAGTGGTTGATACTGAAACAGGAGAAGTTGATTGGGACGGATTTTACATCTTTAACAATAACTTCAACTACATTGAACAAATTACTGACTACATTAATAGTTTGTTAGATGCACAAGAAAAAGGTGAATTAGATTATAGTTTATTATTCTTGTGGGATTCTGTTGGTTCAGTTCCTTGTAAAATGACTTTTGATGGTAAAGGTGGTAAACAACACAACGCATCTGTATTGGCAGATAAGATTGGAATGGGTATTAACCAACGTATTTCAGGTTCACGTAAATCGGATTCAAAATACGAAAACACATTGGTTATTGTTAATCAGCCTTGGGTTGAATTACCCGACAATCCATTTGGTCAACCAAAGATTAAAGCAAAAGGTGGTGAAGCTATTTGGTTGAACTCATCTTTGGTATTTTTATTTGGTAATCAAAAAGGTGCGGGAACAAACAAGATTACTGCAACAAAAGACAAAAGAAGTGTTAAGTTTGCAATCAGAACAAAAGTATCCGTAATGAAAAATCACATCAATGGTTTGGGTTATGAAGACGGAAAAATTATTGTGACGCCACACGGATTCTTGGCAGGTAAAGAAGCGGCTGAAGAGAAGGTTTCGATTGAAAACTACAAGAAAGAATATGCAGAATATTGGAAAGATATTCTTGGGATTAGTTCAATTGATTTTGAACTGAAAGAAGAAAAGGAAGATTGAGTTATTGTTTCACAATTTAAATCACAAATGTGATTAAGACATTATTAGTAGACGGAGATAATTTATTTAAGATAGGATTTCACGGAGCAAAAGACGTGTTTAACGACGGAGCTCATGTGGGCGGAGTATTTCACTTTGTGAGCGTACTCCGCAAATTCCTTGACGAACACAACCATGATAAAGTTGTTGTGTTTTGGGATGGAGATTCAAATTCATCCATCAGAAAATCTATATACCCACAGTATAAAGAGAACAGACGACAAGACGATATGAACGAATACAAGTACGAATCGTATTTGTATCAGAAGTCTCGAATCAAACAATATCTTGAGGAGATATTTGTAAGACAGGTTGAGATGCACGACAATGAAGCCGATGACCTCATCGCTTATTATTGTAAGATATCTAAAGACGAGAAGATTATCATTTTTTCTGCGGATAAGGACCTTACACAACTTATCTCTGAACATGTGACAATCTATTCACCTATCACAAAACAGTACTTTAAAAACGGAGATATGATATCTCTGAACAAGGTAGATATACCTCACTACAATGTATTATTGACGAAGATATTCACAGGGGACAAATCGGATAATATAGATGGTATTCAAGGACTTGGAGAAAAAACATTAGTTAAGTTTTTCCCTCAGGTGCAGGAGAAACCATGCACTATGGAGGAAATCTTGGATTATGCACGAAATATCCCGCAAGACAAGCCTTCAAAAACATTTACAAATCTTTTGACTGGTAAAACAAAGTCAACTATACTTGGTGAAGAGTTTTATACAACAAACAAAAAGATAGTCGACCTTACAAACCCTTTAATCACTGCCGATGGAAAAGAATTAGTTGAACAAATTTTAACTGACACTATAGACCCCACAGATAGGGGATATAAAAACTTAATGAGAATGATGATGGAAGATGGTCTCTTTAAGTATCTACCCAAGAACGATGAAGCTTGGGTAAACTTCCTCAAACCCTTTATGAAATTAACAAGAAAAGAAAAAAGAAATACAAACAAAAATTAATTATGAAAGAACAAGACAGCACCAAAATGGAATTCTTATTGACATTGAATGACAACATCGTAGTTCAAAGATTCTTTAATGTTCGTGGGTACAACCCAAAGGCGAAAAACTCATTGGAGTTATACGACTTTGTAAAACGACTTAAAGATGAACTTGAGTACAACTTGAAGATGAAAACCGTTGTTTATATGATGGACAATATAGATGCCATTATTTCCGACCCGTCTATCATGGACACATCGTTCACTGAAGGTAGTGAACAATTTAACCTTTATGTTAAAATTGGAGAACAGACAATTTGTCATAGATATTTTGACGGAAAAGTGTTCCCACCAAAAGTTCGTTATACCGTTGACGTACGACCATTTTTGAAAAACGTTTTAAGAGAATTAACTGACATTTTTTCCGAACAAAAATTAAGTTTGGAATATATGAACTTTGACCTAAACAAGTGAATATTTAATAAAACAGACGAACGAAAAATACAATATGAACAAGAACTTTGATTACTTAGGGAATACATTCCAAATACAACTTTTAAACCAACTTATCGTGGATAAAGAATTTTCAACATCAATTATGGATGTTATTGAGAGTTCTTATTTTGATAACAAATACTTCAAGATTATCTTGCAAATGACCAAGGAGTACCACGTTAAATACCAATCTACCCCTAACTTTGATACTCTTGAACAGATTGTAAAATCTGAAATTTCACAAGAATTAGTTGCAAAAATTGTCCTTGACACCATCAAACAAGTAAAAGACGCTCCATTTGAAGGAACTATGTTCGTTCAAGAAAAAGCGTTAAAGTTCTGTAAACAACAAGAACTTCAAAAGGCGATGGACAAAGCCCAAAAAATCATTACTGAAGGAGACTTTGAATCTTATGACAAGGTTGAGAGTTTGGTTCGTGAAGCATTACAGGTAGGAGAAAAAGACACAGGTACAACTGATGTCTTTTCTAACCTTGACACAGTACTTGATGAGGATTTTAGACACCCAATTCCATTAGGAATACCAGGTATTGACAGATTACTTAAAGGTGGTTTGGCAAAAGGAGAAATTGGTGTTATCTTAGCACCTACAGGTGTCGGTAAAACTACCATTTTAACAAAGATTGCGAACACTGCGTTTAATCTTGGATATAATGTTCTTCAAATATTTTTTGAGGACAACCCAAAGATTGTACAACGTAAACACTTCACACTTTGGACGGGTATTGAACCAGACAACTTGGTACAACACAAAGAAGAGGTTATGGCTAAACTTACAGAAATCAAAGAAACAATGAAGAACGAGTTAATTATGAAAAAACTTCCTTCAGATTCTATGACTATGAATCAGATTAAAAACCAAATCAGAAAAATGATTGCTGATGGTACAAAGATTGACTTGGTTCTTTTGGACTATATCGATTGTGTTGTTCCTGAAAGCTCAAGTAAGGATGAATGGAAAGCTGAGGGTTCAGTAATGAGAGGTTTCGAGGCAATGTGTCACGAACTATCATTAGTTGGATGGACAGCAACACAGGGTAACAGAAGCTCTATATCTTCTGAGGTTGTTACCACCGACCAAATGGGTGGTTCTATTAAGAAAGCACAAGTTGGACACGTTATCATTTCCGTGGCTAAAAGTTTACAACAAAAAGAAATGAACTTAGCGACAATCGCAATTACCAAATCACGTATTGGTAAAGATGGGGTAGTGTTTGAGAACTGTAAGTTCAACAACGAACTACTTGAAATCGATACAGAGTCATCTGTAACGTTCTTAGGTTTCGAGGAACAACAAGAAGAAAGAAAAAGAGATAGAGTTAAAGAACTGTTGGAAAAAAGAAAACAAAGAGAACAAGAACAAAAATCGTAAAAAAAACAAAAAAAATAATTATGGAAAAAATATTAATGGAAAACCCTAATAGGTTTGTTATCTTCCCAATCCAGCACAACGACATTTGGGAATACTACAAAATGCACCAAGCGGCTTTGTGGACAGCTGAAGAAGTAGATTTAACTAATGACATCAGAGATTGGAATAATCTTTCTGAGAATGAGCAATATTTTGTTAAGAACATTCTATCGTTCTTTGCAGCTTCTGATGGTATAGTTAATGAAAACTTGGCTGAAAACTTTTATCGTGAGGTACAATACCCTGAAGCAAAATTCTTCTACGGGTTTCAACTCATGATGGAGAATATTCATAGTTTGATGTATTCACTTCTTATTGACACATACATTTCAAATGAAGAAGAAAAGAATTTATGTTTCACAGCTTTAGACAATTTACCTGCAGTTCAAAAGAAAGCTAAATGGGCTTTTGATTGGATTGACAAATCATCTTTCCAAGAAAGATTGGTTGCTTTTGCGGCTGTTGAAGGTATTTTCTTTTCAGGTTCATTCTGTTCAATTTTTTGGTTAAAATCAAGAGGTATTATGCAAGGTTTGTGTAACGCTAATTCTTTAATCTTTAAAGATGAGAACTTACATTGTGACTTTGCAATTCACTTATTGAACAATCACATCGAAAACAAACCAAGTGAGAAAAAAATCAGAGAGATTTTATTATCGGCATTAGAGATTGAAAAAGAATTCATCACTGAATCATTACCAGTATCTTTAATCGGTATGAATTCAAACTTGATGAAACAATATCTTGAGTTTGTTGTTGACGGATTATTAGTTAAATTGGGATGTAAAAAAGAGTTCAATGTTGAACAACCATTCAAATTCATGGAACAAATTGCGGTTGAGACAAAAGGAAATTTCTTTGAGTCAAGAACTGTTGAGTATCAAAAAGCAAAATTAAATGAAACCATTTCTTTCGAGGAAGATTTCTAATTATAAAAAAATATGATGTCATTAAAAATTAAAAAAAGAAACGGTGAGGACGTATCATTTAATCCTCAAAAAATCTATAATCGAGTTAAACGAGCGGCTAAAGGATTGAACGTTAACTCTGATGAAATATTCATCAAGGTTATCACATCGGTACCAACTGAAGGACTTATTACAACTAAAGAGTTGGATAAGTTGGTTTATGAAATTGCCGCAGCTTATACTGGTAGTCACCATGACTATTCAAGATTGGCTTCATCAGTTGCAATTTCTGCGTACCACAAAGAAACTAATGAAAGTTTTTGTGAGACGATTAAAGAATTACATGAGAGTGGTGTTATCAACGACAAGTTAATCCAAACTATGGATGAGTATGGTCACGACAAGATAGATGAAGTTATTAATCACGAGAATGATTATAATTTTGATTACTTTGCTTGGCGTTCATTACAAGAAATGTACTTGTTAAAGACACCACAAGGTAAAGTAGTTGAAAGACCACAACACATGTATATGAGAGTTGCTCTATGGGTAACAAACTCATTCGAGGAAGCGGTCGAATATTACCATTCATTATCCAATCAACTTATCTCACCAGCAACACCAATCATTATTAATTCAGGAACAAAAGTTCCTCAATTAGCATCTTGTGTATTACATTATAACAATTCAGATTCACGTAATGGTTTATTAGAAACCTTGAATGATATTTCAACTTATTCTTCTGACGCAGCGGGTATTGGTTTATCAATGTCTAACATCAGAAGTAAAGAAAGTCGTATCAATTCATCAGGTGGATTTGCAGGTGGACTGTTAAAGTATTTGAAAATTGTTAACGAGTCATTAAGATTCTTTAACCAACAAGGAAGACGACCTGGTAGTGCAGCTATCTACATCGAACCATGGCACAAAGATATTATGGACTTGTTGGATATCAAGAAGAACACAGGGGCGGAAGAATTAAGAGCAAGAGATTTGTTTACGGCTCTTTGGCTTCCTGACAACTTCATGAGAGCGGTAAAGGAAAGTACTGATTGGTATTTGTTCTGTCCTAACGATATTATTAAGGCGGGTATTAAACCACTTCAAGAATGTTATGGTGATGAGTATGAGGCAAACTACAACAAAGCGGTTGAGTTAGGTCTTGGTAAAAAAGTTAAGGCTCAAGACATTTGGACTAAAATTTACGAATCACAAGTTGAAACAGGTGTTCCTTACTTATGTTCTAAAGACAATGCTAACAAGAAAACAAACCACCAAAACATCGGGGTGATTAAACAATCAAACCTTTGTAATGAGATTTACCAATACACCGATGAAGAAACTACGGCAATCTGTACATTATCTTCGATGGTATTGAAAAACTTTATTGAGAAAGGTGAGTTTGATTTTAACCTACTTTATAGTGAAGTAAGAAAAGTTGTTAGAGCTCTTAACAAAGTTATTGATATTAACAGTTACTCAACTGAAAAAGGTAGAAAGGGTGGATTAGACCAAAGAGCAATTGCAATTGGTACTCAAGGTTTGGCTGACGTATTTTATTTGATGGATTACATTTTCACATCTGAAGAAGCTAAGAAATTAAATAAAACTATTTTTGAAACTATCTACTTTGCGGCAATAACTGAAAGTATGGAATTATGTAAAATAATGATACACAAACCATATGCTCACTTTAAAGGTTCACCAATGTCAAAAGGGGTATTCCAATTTGATATGTGGGGGTTAGATTATGAAGGATTAAGTGGTCTTTGGAATTGGGATTCTTTAAAAGAAGAGGTTAAAACTTACGGTGTTTGTAATTCATTATTCACAGCTCAGATGCCTGTGGCGTCTTCAGCTAAGATTACAGGTTCGTATGAAATGACAGAACCAGCTCACTCGGCAATATTTAACAGACGAGTTGTTGGTGGTGAAATTATGATTGTAAACAAATACTTGATTAATGACTTTGAAAAGATTGGTATTTGGAGTGAAGAATTGAAAAACGAAATTATTATAAATGAAGGTTCGGTTCAAAACATTAATTTTAATAATCACCTTGATACTGAGGATAAAAACTATACTAAGAAAGTTAAACGTATTGAACACTTAATTAGTAAGTACAAAACAATTTGGGAGATTTCACAGAAAGAATTGATTAACATGGCGGCGGATAGAGCACCATTTATTGACCAATCACAATCAATGAATATCTATATGGGTAATCCAACATTGTCTAAGATTACCTCATCACATTTCCATTCATGGGAAAAAGGATTGAAAACTTTATGTTATTATGTTAGAACTAAAGCGATTTCAACGGGAGCTAAACACTTAGCGGTTGATGTTTCGAAAATATCACAACCCAAAGTTAAAGTTGAAATACCAAAAGTTGAAATACATGAATTAACACAAAAACCTGAAGATAGTCCTTTTGAATGTTTTGGATGTAGTTCCTAATTTGAAAATCCCGACACAATCGGGATTTTTCATTTTTAATCTATTTAAAGAAAAATAGATAGTATTATATTTATAGTTATGGCAAATGGAGTTACTTATGGTATTAATTTTCCTTTTAGAGATTCTTTAAGAGGGGATTACTTACAATTAACAGAATTAGAGTCACAGGAAATTAAAGCTGACCTTATGTTATTGTTGTTAACAAGAAAGGGTTCAAGATATTATTTACCTCAATTTGGTACAAGATTATATGAATTTCTTTTTGAACCTTTTGATGGTATTACCTTTGACGCTATTGAATCCGACATCAGAGATGCGATTGAAACGTTTATGCCAAACTTATTAGTTAACAGTTTAAGTATTACACCCGCTGACCCACAGGAGGAAGTGGATATTGCCACAGGTCAAAATGTTATAGGAACAAGTGAATCTTCAATTTACCGATTCCCAGGCAAAGGTACTTCAGAGTATACCGCAAAAATAAGATTAGATTACTCGACAAATGGTTCGACATATGCTCAGAGTGATTTTGTAATTATCAATATTTAATATAAATGGCAAATAATAGAATATCATACGCATCTAGGGATTATCAGTCAATCAGGACCGAGCTCTTGAATTATACCAAAACTTACTATCCTGACTTAATCCAAGACTTTAACGATGCTTCGGTTTTCTCCGTGTTCATTGATTTAAATGCTGCGATTGCAGATAACTTACATTATAATATTGACCGAAGCATTCAGGAAACTGTTTTACAATATGCTCAACAAAGGTCATCAATTTATAACATTGCCAGAACCTACGGTTTAAAATTACCAGGGCAAAGACCATCAGTTGCTTTAGTTGATTTCTCAATTACTGTTCCCGCTTTTGGTGATAAGGAAGATGAAAGATATCTTGGAACATTGACAAGAGGTTCACAAGTTGTTGGGGCAGGAGTTGTATTTGAAAATGTTTACGACATTGATTTTGCATCACCATATAATTCTCAAGGTTTTCCTAATAGATTAAAAATACCAAACTTTAACTCAAACAATGTTTTAGTTAATTATACAATTACAAAAAGAGAAATTGTCGTAAATGGTATTACAAAAGTATTCAAACGAGTTATTGGCGCGAATGATGTTAAGCCATTCTTTGAATTATTTTTACCTGAAAAAAATGTGTTAGGTATTACAAGTGTATTGTTAAAGAATGGTACACAATATACAAACACACCAACAACCGCAGAGTTCTTAGGTGTTGATAATAGATGGTACGAAGTGGACGCATTAGCTGAAGACAGAGTGTTTATTGAAGACCCAGCAAAAGTTTCTGACCAGCCAGGTATCAAAGTTGGTAAGTACATCCAAACTCAAGATAGATTTATTACTGAATATACTCCTGAAGGATTTAAGAAAATGACATTTGGTGGTGGTACAAATACCGCTCAAGACCAATTGAATCAATTCACAACTTTAGGTACAACATTAGAACTTCAAAAATATTCTAACAATTTCTCATTAGGTTCAACATTAACTCCAAACTCAACATTGTTCATTCAATATAGAGTTGGTGGTGGATTGGCAACAAACTTAGGAACAAACGTAATCAATCAAATTGGTACTGTTTCATTCTTTGTTAATGGTCCATCTGAGACAACAAACTCAGCGGTAGTTAATTCATTAA
>Ga0209500_10003351_pt1 | contig 10993 bp, 12 predicted proteins | sample S_140212_EF_Meta_FD_187323 | JGI IMG/M metagenome (GOLD analysis project Ga0209500, IMG submission 187323) | Freshwater microbial communities from Lake Simoncouche, Canada to study carbon cycling - S_140212_EF_MetaG (SPAdes) (version 2) | ecosystem: Environmental > Aquatic > Freshwater > Lake ...
AATACAGCAGTAAGCATTGGCTCTCTTATTCTACTCCCATTCTTTCTTTTGGTCGTAGTAAGCGTGGTCTTCCTATATCATGTTTCCTTAATTATATTGAAGATACAGCGGAGGGTTTAGTTGATAATCTTAGTGAAACTAATTGGCTTTCTATGCTTGGTGGCGGTGTGGGGATTGGTTTTGGTATTCGTTCTGCGGATGATAAGAGCACTGGTGTTATGCCTCACCTTAAAATGTACGATGCGTCAAGTTTGGCATATCGCCAAGGTCGCACTCGTCGTGGCAGTTATGCTGCTTATCTCGATATCAGCCATCCAGATATTATTAATTTCTTAGAGATGCGCAAGCCGACAGGCGATCAAAACATGCGTACTCTGAATATGCATCACGGGATTAACATTCCAGATGCGTTCATGGAAATCATTGAACAAAGTATGATTGATCCAGAGTTTGACGACTCTTGGAAATTAGTCGATCCTGCTTCTAATGAGATTCGTGAAACTGTTTCAGCAAAAGAATTATGGCAACGAATCCTTGAGATGCGTATGATGACTGGTGAACCATACCTGCACTTCATTGATGAATCAAATCGTCAGATGCCACAACACTTGAAAGATCTTGGACTAAGGATCAATCAATCAAATCTTTGCTCTGAAATTATTCTACCAACAAATGAGAAACGAACAGCAGTATGTTGTTTGTCATCACTAAACTTAGAGTATTATGATGATTGGAAAGACGATACACAATTCCTTCGTGACATTGCTGAAATGCTTGACAATGTTCTGCAGTATTTTATTGATCATGCTCCACTTTCAATTAAGCGTGCAAAATACTCAGCAATTCGTGAAAGAAGTATTGGTATTGGTGCGTTAGGATGGCATGCATACCTACAGAAGAATAATCTTCCTTGGGAATCATCATTGGCAGTTGGTAGAAACAAAAACATCTTTAAAAATATAAGAGAGAAATTAGATGTCGCTAATAAAGAATTGGGATTGGAGAGAGGTGAAGCACCTGATGCAGTGGGTACTGGGAATAGGTTTAGTCATCTTATGGCTATTGCTCCCAATGCTTCTTCTTCCATTCTTATGGGCAACACTAGTCCTAGTATTGAACCTTATCGTGCCAATGCTTATCGCCAAGACACTCTATCGGGTTCTCACTTAAATAAAAATAAGTATCTTGATAAGGTCGTTACTGATTATGTTATATCAAACCCTAAAGCAGATGCGCAAGAAATATGGAGTTCGATTATTGCGAATGATGGTTCAGTTCAGCACTTGGATTGGTTGGGAGACTGGGAGAAAGATGTCTTCAAGACTTCTATGGAAATTGACCAGCGTTGGGTCATTCAACACGCTTCCGACAGGCAACAATATATCGATCAAGCACAATCGTTAAATGTATTCTTTAGACCAGATAGTCACATCAAGTATATTCATGCTGTTCACTTTCAAGCATGGAAGTCTGGATTGAAGACTATGTACTACTGTCGTAGTGATAAGATTGCCAAAGCAGACAAAGTCTCAAAACGAATTGAACGAGACATTATTAAAGAAATTAACTTACACGACCTAGCCGAAGGTAACGAATGTTTGGCTTGCGAGGGATAAAATGATAACTAAAACAAAAACAAGACTAACAGATACAAGAGATTCATTTAAACCATTCAACTATCCATGGGCATATGATGCTTGGTTAAAACATGAACAGGCACATTGGTTACATTCAGAAGTACCAATGGCAGAAGATGTTAAAGATTGGAAAAAGAAACTAACAAATGAAGAAAAACAATTCCTCACTAATATCTTTCGTTTCTTCACTCAAGGAGATATTGATGTTGCAGGTGGCTATGTTAATAATTACTTACCTCACTTTCCGCAGCCAGAAATACGAATGATGCTCATGGGTTTTGCAGCACGTGAAGCATTACACATTGCTGCATACTCGCATCTGATTGAAACTCTCGGAATGCCTGAGTCTACCTATAATGAGTTTCTTGAATACCAAGAGATGAAAGATAAACATGACTACGTTCTGGATATTTCTAGTAGGAATGGGACTGTGGCTAGCACTGCTGAGCATATTGCTGTGTTTAGTGCTTTTACTGAGGGTATGCAGCTTTTCAGTTCTTTTATTATGCTTCTTAATTTTCCTCGTCATGGTCTTATGAAAGGTATGGGTCAAATTGTTACTTGGTCTATTGCCGATGAAACAATCCATGCTGAGTCAATGATTAAATTGTTCCGTGAGTATATCAAAGAGAATCCTGAGATCTGGAATGACGAACTAAAGGGTAAGATATATACAATTGCTGAAAAGATGGTACAACTGGAAGATAAGTTTATTGATCTTTGCTATCAAGGTGCAGACATGCGTGAACTATCTGCAGAAGATGTTAAGAAATATATTCGATACATTGCAGATCGTCGCCTAATCTCTCTTGGTATGAAAGGTATCTTTAAAGTTAAAAAGAATCCATTACCATGGGTTGAAGAAATGATCAATGCACCAGTACATGGAAACTTCTTTGAGAATCGTGTCACTGACTACGCAAAGGGTGCATTGTCTGGCACATGGGGTGATGTTTGGGGTAAGGCAGCATGATAGAGTTAATCTATCTGTTGGTTATGACGCACATTACCATTGTGTGCGTCACTCTATATCTTCATAGAGGACAGACACATAGAGGAATAACCTTTCATCCAGCTGTCGCACACTTCATGCGTTTCTGGTTGTGGCTCACTACTGGCATGGTAACTAAACAGTGGGTAGCCATCCATCGTAAACATCATCAGAACTCTGATAAAGAAGGTGATCCGCATTCACCTCATGTGTATGGTATTTGGAGAGTGGTGTTCGGTGGTGCTTTACTTTACCATGAAGCCAGTAAAAATAAAGCGATGATTGATCAATATGGAGTTGGAACTCCAGATGATTGGATGGAAAATAACATCTACTCTAAACATAGCAGAGCAGGTATCATGCTTATGTTAGCCATCAATATTATTTTGTTTGGTTGGATTGGTCTGCTCCTATGGGGCATTCAAATGATATGGATTCCATTTTGGGCAGCAGGTATAGTCAATGGTGTTGGTCATTGGTTTGGTTATCGAAACACTGACACCAAAGATCGTTCAAAAAACATATCAATATTTGGTATCATTATTGGTGGTGAAGAACTACACAACAATCACCACGCTGAACCAGCAAACCCTAAATTAAGTAGAAAATGGTTTGAATTTGATATTGGATGGATGTGGTTCAAAGTACTACAAAAACTAAAACTAGCCGAGACTAAACAATGACAACTAAGATTTTTGAATGTAATGAATGTCAGGCAAGAGGTAAGATTATACTCAAGTCAGAAGAACGATTGGAAGACATCGTTTACTGCCCTATTTGTTCTGCCGATATTTACGAAGAAGACGACTACGACGAGGAAGAATAAATAGTAGTTTATACTACTGATTATTCTAATGTGGCTTTATAATAACGAAATTATTGAGGAACTACCTGATGATTGTGTTGGCTTTGTTTATTTAATTACGAACAAAGCCAGTAGTCGTATGTATGTTGGTAAGAAGTTATCCAAGTTTGCCAAGACTACATACAAGATGGTGAAACAGAAAAACGGAACTAAGAAACGCAAAAAGATCCGTAGCAAAATAAACTCTGATTGGATGGAGTACTATGGTTCGAGTATAGAACTAAATAAAGATGTAGAGTCTCTCGGAAAGGACAACTTCCTTCGTGAGATTCTTTTCTTTTGTAAATCCAAAGCTGAATGTTCTTACATAGAAGCACGAGAACAGTTTGCACGAAAGGTGTTGGAGTCAGACGACTACTACAATGGGCAGATTTCTGTCCGAGTCCATGGCTCTCATATTAAAAACAAACTATGACATATTTACTTTTTACAGTTGCACTTTCTTTGTCGGCTCTAGCTGCATATTACGCAGTGATGGGTCTTATCGCAATTTTTGCTGCAGCTGTTGTACCGATTGCTCTTATGGGTTCTTTGCTTGAAGCATCGAAACTCGTAGTTGCATCTTGGCTCTATCGAAATTGGAAAGAAATTCCAAAATTGATGAAGTCATACTTTGTAGTTGCCTTGATAGTGTTAATGTTATTAACCTCTATGGGCATTTTCGGATTTTTATCAAAGGCACATTTGGATCAAGCAATTCCTTCGGGAGATGTTCAATCTAAGTTGGCATTAATTGATGAGAAGATTAAAACAGAAAAGGAAAATATCAATGCAAATCGTAAAGAACTTACTCAACTCGATGCTCAAGTTGATCAAACCATCGCAAGAACTACCGAAGCCAGTGGAACAGACAGAGCCATCTCCATCCGTAGAGGACAGCAAAAAGATCGTAACAGAATCCTCAACGAAATCGGTGCAGCGCAAACCAAGATCGCCAAGTACAACGAAGAGCGTGCGCCAATCGCCAGCGAAGTCCGTAAAGTCGAAGCAGAAGTAGGACCAATCAAGTACATTGCTGCATTGATATATGGTGACGAAAGCGCAACTGATGTCACTATGCTTGAGAAAGCAGTTCGCATAGTCACCATACTCATTGTTATTGTATTTGATCCACTGGCAGTTCTTTTGTTAATTGCAGCTAACTGGAATCTTAAACATACTGGTGGAAGAAGATGGAATGATTTCTTTCAAATACCACCTGTTGAAGATTTTCCAGAAAAAACTAAAGAAGTAGAAGTTCAAACCGATATACCTACTAATACTTCTGTGTTTGATTATCTGACAGAACATTTGTCAAAAGAACAAGTTAAACCAGTTGTTGAAGAATTAGAAACAACTGTTGTTCCAGAAGAAATCAAAAAAGAAGTAAATGAGTTACTTGAATCCGAAATTCCAGAAATAGAAGTTGACGAACCAACAAAAGATTGGGAACCAGAGTTATACAATCGAAAACAAGTTGGTCGATATATGGAAGAAACTGGTGCAAAACCACCTAAAGCACAATCATTCTTGAACAGAGTCCAGAGTGTGTTTTCATCCCCTAGCGAAAAATCAGCCATAGAAAAAGATGTTGAAAACTTGCAAGAAAAGAAGTAGTCGGATAACCGACTACTCCTAAATAAATTTAGATGTGAGTTTTCCGTTTTTAATGAATCTCTTATAACTACAATAATAAAAAGGTTTCAAAATGATCAAAAAGATCGCTACAGCGGTGCTTTTTATCATGGCTACATCACTTACAATGGCAGATCCCATTGTAACCGACTCGACAAGTAGAAGTACGACTGATTCAACCTCTACTAGCACTACAACAGTAAAATCCCCTCCACCAACTGCGGTTGCCCCAGCAGTTACAGTTATCAACTCCGATGTTTGCGCAGTAGGTGTATCTGGTGCAGCACAAACACAAATTCTCGGTATCAGCTTTGGTTCTACCATGATTGATAAAAACTGCGAACGATTAAAACTTGCTCGTGGTATCTACGATATGGGTATGAAAGTTGCTGCAGTTGCCATTATGTGTCAAGATGAACGAGTATTCTCAGCAATGATGAATGCTGGTACACCATGTCCAGTAGATGGTAAAATCGGTGAATCTGCTAAAACAATCTGGGAAACTGATCCATCTAGACAGCCACAGAAAGTTAAGAGCAAGGACTAACCAATGATTAGGTTAGTTATTGTTTTTGTTGTCTTTATATTGGCAATGATACTTGGTCATTGTTCAGCACAAGCACAAACTCCAATCGTATCTCAGAATATCCTAACACCAACTGTTGGTGCATGGACTGGTTCTGTTGCTGGTTCTGCTGGTGGATTAAGTGGTGGTGGTAGTGGACCCGCATTCAACGCTGCAACAAATACACTAATCTTTGGATATACAAGTAAAACAGCAACTCAAAATATAACTGCTGAAGCATTTGCCATTCAACATGCGTTAGATTTATCAAACTCTGGTATTAAAATTAATGGATATAATTATTCATGGCAAATTGATAACTCTGGTCAACAGTCAGGAACATTAAGTGGCAAAGTTGAGTTGTTGAGAGGTGGTAATGCCCTTCAATCCTACACTTACAATTATAATGCTCCCACTCAGGGATTTGAGTTAAAGACGGGAACAGAAACATTTGTAAGTGAACACGCTTTGCTTGCTGCAGATTCAATTGCATTATCATTCACTGGTAAGGATAGTAGATTCTGGGCAGGTTATTATGGTCCAAGAGTTCGTGATCCATCTCTAACTTTAAACTATACAACTGATCCATGTATGAGCAATCCAGCATACTCATCATCTTGTGCTGGATTCAACGATATTCTTACCAGTAGAAGAATGTATGCCGAAAGTTATGCCATCAATCAAGCACTAGATTTAGTTGGTGCTGGTTTAAAAATACATGGTTTGAATTATGGATATGATTATGTTTTAGGTGGTCAATGGTGTTCAGTTGCAGGGACAAATGCAGATGGCACACTTGGATGTTCTATGATGTCTCCATCATCTATTGCTGTGGGTGTTGCAGTAACAAAGATTGATGGAAGTGTTTTATATTCTAATAGTCATTACCATGAAGAACAGAATTCATCTGGTTCAATAACAAATTCTCATGTTTTTAATAACTCATTATTGCTCGGTGATATGGGTGGCTTTGCTCTGGTTGATAATGTATATGGCACTGGTGCTGTTTTCAATAAGTTTAGTAGCTGGAAATATACACCAGACCCATGCGTAGTTAATCCACTATCATCTACAACATGTTCTGGTTATCAAGCAGCATATCAGGCTCAAATGTGTGCAGCGAATCCGACATATAATTCTGCATGTCCAGGTTATGCTGCAGCAATGTTTACTCAACAGTGTACTGCCAATCCACTATCAGATCCGTCTTGCCCAAGTTATGCTTCTGCATATCTAACATATCAGTGTTCAATTAATCCTCTTTATAGCACTACTTGCGCAGGGTACGAAACAGCATATTTTAATCAACAGTGTTCAATTGATGCGACATATAATTCAAGATGTCCAGGATACGAACAGGCATACTTAAACAAACAGTGTATCAAAGATTCATTGTATAGTAGATTATGCGAAGGATATAATACTGCATATGCTATTAAATATCTGACACCAATATCGTCAGACTCGACTGTGGCAAATGCAGTTAATGGTTCTTTATCAGATACAGCTGCAGTAAAAGCAAATGATCCAGCCACTACTAGAGTAGCAGTCAATACTGTCACAACAACTATCAATACTGATGGCTCTATTTCTACTGGTGTGTCAACTACTGGTGACACCAATGTGGATAAAGCAATTACTGCTAAAGCATCAACAACCAATACTGCACCAGCTGCAGTTCAGTTAGCACCACCTCCACCACCTCCACAACAACAGATGGCTCAGAACGAACCAAAGGGTGGAGATAAACCTGAACCAAAGGGTGGTAACGACAAACAAGAGGACAAAAAAGATGATGCTCCGAAAGGCACTGGAGGCAATTCTCCGCCACCGAATACTAATACTGCTCAAGCGTCATCTGATAAACCAGCAGCACCAACTGTCCGACAAGAAATTCAAGCAAAACGAGAAGCAGCAGCAAAAGCAGATGCCGTAGAAAAAGGTAAAAACCTTGCTGGTGAAATGGGTAAAGCATCTGACTTGGAAGCACAGAAACAAGTTCAGAATGTGGTAATTCAAGCAATGGGATTCACTCCTGGATTTGATGCTTATAGTAAACAACTTATCGTTCAACAACAATTCTATAAACCATATCAAGTTTATGGAAATCAAAAGACAATTGATAATCGTGCCAATCTGAGAATGTTTGGTGGTACTGATAGACTTCACAATGAGATGGTGGAGAAGCAATATGAAGGTAGATAATGGATCCATTAACTCTATTTGCTCTTGCTAATGGTGCAGTATCTGCAATAAAGGCTGGGTGTAAACTCTATAAAGACATCAAAGGTGCAGCTGGAGATATCAAAGATGTACTTAAAGATCTAGATGAACAGTTTCATGGTGCTTATGCTGCAAAAGGAAAGACACCTCCACCTGCTGCAGTTAAACAATTAAATGAAGAGAAAACAAGAGTAAAAGAATTAAACAAGAAAGATTCAGGTGATGTTTACTTTGAACTTGGTCAACATCTTGGTGCTTTCTTTGATAATCAAGCAAAATGTATAGCAGTATTTGAAGCGGAAGAAAGAAGATCTTATCAATTATACACTGGAGATTCTTCTGTAGGTGCTCGTGCTCTTCAACGAGTGTTAATGAAGAAGAAACTTGAGCAGATGGAAGTTGAGTTACGTGAGTTGATGATTTATCAAAGTCCAAAAGAACTTGGTGCATTATGGACAGAAGTTTTAGAAACTTCTAAAATACTAAATGCAAGGCAAGCAGTTGCATTGAAAAAACAAATTGAAATACAGCATAAACATGATGTTGAACATGCCAGATTTATGAGGAAAGTTATGACTTTCTTTCGATGGTTTGGTATTTTTATGACAATAATTGGTTTCACGTTTATTATTTTATGGTTTGTAGTACAAGATAGGATAGAAAAATATCCACAGTTGGGAAATGAATGGTTTCCTAAAACCGAAAAACAAAGAAGACAAGAAGCACAACCTAAACATTACGTAGGAAGATAAAATGACAGAAGAAATTAAAAGTGTCGATGCAAAGATCGATGAATTAGAAGCAGGTGTAAAGAAATATGCTAGTAAAGATACAGTCATAGCAATTGGTGGATATGAGTTCACTCCAGCCAAACTAATGATTGCCTTCACTATTGTTTCTTCTACATTGGGTGGACTCTATGGGTGTTTTGAAGTCTACAAAGACTATCAAAGCATGAAAGAGAAAATCGCAAAATATGTGACTCCAGACTTAACTGAAGTCTACAAGAAACTAGCTGTTATTGAAGAGAACAGTCAAAAGACTAGCGACTATACTCGTGATATCAAGAACGACTTAAAGAACGATATCCGTCGTTTAGAGGGAGTTGTTGAAACTGTAGAGCGTAGTTCTAAACAGAGCCAACGAGAAACTGAGCAAGAAGTTAGAGCAGTGAGAAAAGAAGCTGAATCTACAGCTAAAACTCTTGAAAAAGAAGTAGATCGCAAGATTCAAAGAGCCTTAGATAACCCTTTAGCTAAATAATTCACAATAATAACAATAAGTGAGTTGAAAATGAAGAAGTTTATAGGTATATTTTTAGTATTATTCGCATCGCTATCATTAGCGAATCCGATTGATGCATCTTGCCCTCAACACGTAGTTTGGGGTGCTCCACAGATAGCAGTTGAGGGTAATAACCAGTATCTATGCCGTACTGGTTATGCCGTTAATTACAACTATCAGACTAAAGTTGCGTATTTCGTAGCTGAAGTTATCAAACCAGAACTCCTAGTGACTAAGGCAGTTTCTCGTAAAGACGACTTCCGTGAAGATCAAGAAATACCAGCACAATTCCGTGTAACATTAAAAGAGTATGTCGGTTCAGGATTGGATCGTGGTCACATGGCACCTGCAGCAAACTTTACGTATGATGCGAATGTGATGAGTGAAAGTTTTTTGCTAACAAATATGATGCCACAAAGTCCAGGAAACAATCGTGGAATATGGAAGTACCTAGAAGAGAACACCAGATACTGGGCATCCAAGTATGGTCACTTAAATGTTATTACAGGTACAATTTTTGATGCTAACTCTCCAACGATGGGTAACGGCACAAAAGTTCCATCATTCATTTATAAGATTGTTATTGATCCAAGACGTAATGCAGCGATTGCATTTATGTTCCCAAATGCTAAGTTGGATCCAAAAGAAATCGAAAAATATGTCGTGTCAATCTCTGACATCGAAGCATATACTGGAATTAACTTCTCACCGATGATTCCAGCAAACTTAAAATCATTAGAAACAACTAAAGGTAACTATAAGGATTGGTAAGATGGAACAAACACAAGTAAAACCGCTATCTCGTTCAGAGCGTGAAGCACAAATTAAAGACAAAGCAGGTATTGTTATCTGTATTTTAGCAGCATTACTGGCAATCAACACTTTGGTTGGTGGTTCTAATTCTAGCAAAATTCTAAACAATACTATAGAAGCAAACAATACATGGTCTTTCTATCAAGCAAAGTCTATTAAACAAACATTGGCAGAACAATCTTTAGATGATGCGCAGTTTCGTGGTGATAAAGAAAAAATTGCCAAACTAAAGGCAAAGATTGATCGATATGAGAATGAACCAAAAGAAGGTAAGAAAGAACTAATGGCAAAGGCAAGAGCATTAGAAGCTGAGAGATCTGTTGCTAAAGCAAGATCTCCTTGGTATACATATGCTGGTTCTTTGTTTCAAATTGCAATTGTTTTACTAACAGCATCAATCTTAGCAGTCAACACTAGATTATATTCTGCGAGTAAAATAGTAGGGCTTGTCGCTGCATTAATGATGTCACAAGCATTGTGGTTATGGATTCCAATAACACTATAATAAATGGAGTTTTAAAATGGCAGAAGAAAATAAACAGGATCAAAAAGGTGCATTCATTGAGAAGTTATTATTTGCATTGCTACCACTATTGATTGGTAGCACAGGTTATTTGATTAGTGCATTAGGTGCACTACAGCATGATGTTACTGTACTAAATGCAAAAGTTAGTCTAGTAGTAACAAGCGACAATAAACAAGCATCAAACACTGGTGCAGAACTTGCTCGTGAAAAACTGCGTCAAGATTTAACAGAAGCGGTTCAACGCAACAGAGATGCCATTCAAGAAAATAGACTTCACATTGCTATTCTTGAAGAAAAAACTAATGTTACTAAGAAAATCAAACCATTAGATTCAGCACCTAAGAAAGACTAAAATGACAACAGAAGTTAAAAAAGACGAAGACTGGATGCAGAAGAAATGGCGTCCAGCTATGGGTTGGATGTACATGGTTGTCTGTATGATGGACATGGTAGTATTTCCAGTTGCATGGTCATT
>Ga0209500_10003355_pt1 | contig 10989 bp, 17 predicted proteins | sample S_140212_EF_Meta_FD_187323 | JGI IMG/M metagenome (GOLD analysis project Ga0209500, IMG submission 187323) | Freshwater microbial communities from Lake Simoncouche, Canada to study carbon cycling - S_140212_EF_MetaG (SPAdes) (version 2) | ecosystem: Environmental > Aquatic > Freshwater > Lake ...
AACGTGCTGAACTGTCTTTGATAGAAGCATTCTTTATAGAAACCTCACATTCAAAAGTTTCTTCTTTGTCAAGATATATGGTATAAGCGCTCATTATAATAAAATTTTATACTTATAAATATATAATGAATTGGTTAATTAATCACTAATTTTCAGTTATGTGAGTAGATTGTTCAAATCACCATCTGTATATTTTCTTATATTTTTAATATCTACCCCGACTTCATTTAGAGTCTTGAGTATAAATTCCACATCTTGAACATTTACACTTACTTTTGTTTCGGGTACAACAATCGTTTTATTATATTTTTTATTAGCACACTTTACATATATTTCAATTAACCGATTTTGTTTCTGTGGTTGTTCTCGTTGATACTTCTCTAATTCTAAATCTTTGTTATATAAATCAAATGGATGATCTCCCCACTCTTGTGGATTTCTAGCACCACCTTCAATTATTTCAACAACTTCAGCAATACATTGTCCCCACAAATTACAAGTGGTTCCCCAAGTAGTACAAACTTCATTCCATAAATTACTATCCATCGTGATCTATAAATATCAACCGGGTTATTTTAACAAAAATATTAATATGTAAGCAATCAAATAAACAATACAATTATTTCTGGTAAAAAATGCATATACACTTTTAAATCTGCCACCACTATTCTTCATATTGTTGTGATGTACAATAGAACCCAAATGATACATGTATATTAAATTTAACATAGGAAGTGTTATAGCCAAAATCCATCCGTATTGTATTTGAGCCAATGTTACTATAGATAATGTTAATAAACAGATTAAAGTATTATCCGCTATAGTATCCAATATGCCCCCAATATCACTCACTTTATTATACCTTCTAGCTACAGCGCCATCCAGTACATCACAAGAAAATCTAATAAACATAAAAAATGCAGTTGATATTAAAAATCTATACGTCGATGAAAAGTAAATAAGAATGTCTATGAATAAACCAATTATAGATAACACGTTAGGATGTATATGTCTAAATAGATTTGTTTTAGTTAATATAAAATCAACGTAACACTTATCAATGTCTATATCTTTAAAATTTTTCATTTTCTAAATATATGTGGAAATAACTCGCTTTTAATTTTCCAGTCATCCCCAAGATCAAAGTCATCTGTTAAATCATTCCATTCTATCCAGTGTTTATTTTCCACTCTATTATCATTGTAACGAATTCCAGAAAATTCTCTATATACCAATTGTGGAAAACAAGTTGGTTGAACCCAATAGTTATATTGTAACTCATGTTCCATTGTCGGCATCAAAGTTTCACATAACTTTATATATCTACCCAAATCTTTTCTATGCATAACATAGGCAAACTTTTCATTATTTCTATCATTTTTTGTAATACTATCTGACGCGTTGTGTCTACCATACACATGAAACATTTGTCCGTCATCTTTTGACACTGCATCTATAAATTCATCAGTATAATATGTGTCTCCATATAACATTACGGTAGTACCGCCTTTGTTTAAAAATTGTCTATAATGATAAACCGTACAATGTTCGTAAAACTTACCAAAACAACGAGGAGACGGTATATGTTTAATACCAGATAAAACATATTTACTTCGGTTATGAGAATCACATGCTACATGAATATCAGTAAATCCTTTATCTTTCATTTGTTTTTGTATATAATGAATTAAAGGAATTCCTTTTATAGGAACCATATGTCTACTAAACTCTTTTTCTTTCCATCTGGAATTAGGAGCATTTACTCCACCATCTCCACCAGCACAAATTATAACCTTACTATTCAACATAATATTATAAATTAAGTTCTTCTATTTTCTTTAAATACTTTTCTGGTATTTTATACATTTTATCTCTGTTCAATAAATTTTCGACAGAATCTAAATTATATCCAACAAATGATGATCCATCACCTTCTGTAGTACATTTATCACAATAATCTAAATTTTCAACATTTAAAATTTTACAAATAGAGTCTCTGTATTTTTTATCTTCTATCCATTTGTCGTAATAAATAACATTCTTCCAATTTTTATGGGAAAGGTAATGTTCGAAAAATGATGGATATATATCCATATCAGAATCAAATCGGTTATTTTCTTTATAGTAATTATCTATTCGTTTTAATCTACTGGCTATTACACTTTTCACATTTCTCACAATTGAAAATTTATAAGTTTTATCAAATTTGTAAGGCAACCAATTGTACTTTGTACCTATGTGACAATCTTCGTATGAAACTATATACCAATCATATGTTATTTTTCGCAATTCAGATTCTATATCTAATCTTTTTTCTTCATCTTTGTCTTTATTAATTCTGCTATGATTTAAACAATTAAAGAAAATACAATTATCGGATGAATATGTACCCATTGGTTTTATAACATTAACATCATTGGTACGTGAAATATTTTTCATCATCCAATGAATAATTGCATGATTACCACTTCTTTTCATGCCTGTAAACTCTATTAAATTCATTTTATATATATATTATAAGTTGATATGATACCGAAAAATATATTCCAAAGTCACAAATCGATTGACTATGTTTTAGATGATATGAATCTAAAAAAAGCGACTCAAACTTGGAGAAAGGATAAATCTTTTCATTACTATTTTTATGATAATAAAAGATGTGAGTCTTTCATGCGTGAAAAATTTTCCGGTAAAATATACGAAACATATCAAAAAATGCCTATTCCTGTAATGAAGGCTGATTTGTGGAGATATTGCATAATATATCATTATGGCGGAATATACGCAGATACGGATGTTATTATAAAAAATACCCCTAGCTTTTATATAAAAAATAATGCAGATATGTGTATTGCGTGTGAATATGATGGAGTACCTACTTTTGCACAATTTTTCTTCGCGGCCAAACAAAATTCTCCAATTTTAAAAGAAATAATAAATACAGTTGTTAGTAATTTTGAAAAATACGAACTTAATCAGTTTAATTATAAGTTAACACACAACACAGATACTATAGTACAACATTTAACCGGACCAGCAGCTTTTACCAAAGGAATTGAATCATATCTAAAAAGAAACAATTTAAAAACGTACGAAACAATACCAGAATATCAAGGATATGATACAAACTATTTATATGTTTTAAAAAATGATTATTTTTGGAATAATACGTTTCATTTATGTATGGGTCGTTTTTCTGGATGGAGACAAGATGCTATAAATAAAAAATTATGATTCCAAAGAAAATTTTCCAAAGTCACAAGTCATTTGATTATATAAAATCAAATACTGATCTTTTAAACGCAGTAAATTCATGGAAAAAATATTCTCCTGAATATGAACATAATTTTTTCACAGATCAACAATGTGATGAATTTATGCAAAAAAACTTTAAAGGAATAGTTTACAGTTGTTACAAAAAACTACCTCTCGGAGTAATGAAAGCTGATTTGTGGAGGTATTGTATAATATATCATTATGGCGGTATATATGCTGACGCAGACACTGTATTATTGTGTAATCCAAATGAAATTATAAAAGATAAAAATTGTTTAATAGTAACACCAGAAAACAGCGTTCATTTATGTCAGTGGGTATTTGCAGCGCCTCCTAAAAATATATTATTAAAAAATGTAATAAACATGGTAGTGCAAAGATATCAACACGAATTAGATGTAAATAAAGTAAAACAAAATATCGTACACTATATAACAGGCCCAGGAGCATTCACTAATGGTATAGAAAAATATTTAGAAAGTAATAATATTCAAACATATAGCAATAGAATAGATTATTATAAAAATAACAATAACAATAATGTAATGTATCTATCATTGGACATACATGAGAAAATGGTTTCTCACTTATTTACTGGCTCAAATACCAAAGACGGTTGGTTAAATAATATTCCAGATAATTTTAAGTTATAAATTATATACATCCATATATTGTTTATGTTTTTTTCCAAACTCCCATGGATTCTCTTTAGATTTATTTAAATAGTTATTTGGATAATCATGCTTTTGATAAGTTATAGAAATTTTTTTGAAATTTGGTATGCTATAAAATTCTCTCAAGAACATCTCAGTTTTATCCAAATTGAAGTATTTGTTTTCATAACTCAAATCGCCAATCTTTGCAATAATTTTATCTTTGGGAATTGTTAATAATCTATCTCTTCTTCTTTTCCATTTGTCTTCATCCGCATTAAGAAAATGCAATGGATGTTTTTCACTATGTGGAAATACAACTTCTATATCTCCAAGTTTGTAGTATTTTACCTCTTCGTGATTTATAAACCCAACTGTCTTAGAATATGATTCCTCATAATCAATTTTACTTAATTCACGATTCATATAATAATCAAACTGTTGTAATAATTTTATATAATGTTCGTGAAAAATAATATTGCCTACAAAAGGAGACGCAAATTGCATATTTAAAGAATTGTACACTCCAACTCCCCAACAGTCATTGGATATAATATATAACTCATTCATAGTATTTACTTAATCTTTATAATCTTGCTAGCAGCACCTTTTTCTCTAGCATATCTATTATACTCTACATACAAATCCTCAGCATTTATTCTAGCATCCACTTCCCACGGTAAAGTCTTTTCTTTTGGGTCATTATCTTTGTATCTAGGATATACTTTGCCTTCCCAACTGTTATCAAATGTATTTAACTTACCATCCTCAACCTGCTTGATGTGCCAACATTCATGCGCCAATGTTTTGATTTGATCATCACTACTATGTGGACTATTGGTACGCATAATAATGGTATAATTCTTTACTTTATATGGTTTTGCATCACCGTCCACTTTTACTTTACCTTGCACATCATCTTCTAAACTACCAAACTCTAATTTAATCTTTCCACTGGGTAAACTTAACTTGTTGACAAAAAACTTATAAGCTTTCTTAAGTTTTTCTTTATCAACAATATTTTTTAGTATTTCTTTGAGTTTCATTTATTATAAATATACCTCAAGTCTTGGTTTTGTCCATAAAAAACCACTTGATGGGATACTCATAAATAAAAAATTTATCAGACCGTTTATCAGTATAATTTGTTGGAGCCGCATGATGATCGTGATGATTTCCAATACCAGTAATAAAATTGATTATTTTACTATTGGTAGCTACTTGAGTTTCGTCCGGGCTGGTACCCAATATCAACTTATGAGAAAATATGTTTATAGATACTATACACCACCACCATAACGCAGCTCCAGATACAAAGAAAAATAATAACTTTGGACTAATCAAATAAGAACACATCCATAAAGTAGTCCACATCAACCAATAGTATCTGTTTTCAAAAAATAAATAATTTATATAAGATACCTTCAATAAATTCCTCACATATATACTCTCACACTTGTTAGGAAACAATGAAGTCATAATGCGCCATATAGGAACATAAAATGGACTATGCGGATCTTTTGGAGTATCAGCATATTTATGATGATGTCTATGTACATTTGACCAACTTAAAATGCTACCCTGACCAATCAAAAAACTCATAACACATAACAATGGAATTCTGCTTGGTATTGCAACATAACTGGTATGCGCAAAATATTTATGTAAAGATACTTCCCAATAGAATCCACAACAATACATGGATATAAGAGGCAAATACCACAATTTATAATAAAAACATAAACAAGTAAAAAACAATACTTGATTTATCAATATTACAAAACTAGTTTGCTGCCATTCTTTTAAATTCTTAAAATAATACATAATACACATCCAGATTCATATTATTTTTTCCATAGTAATTCCACTCTTCTTGTTTCATTTTTCGTTGTGTTATTTTTACATTTTCAGCAATAGCTATAATGCCAACTGGATTGTATGGATACAGCACCATTGCGGCTATAGATTCGTATGTTTTTAAATGCTCATACGTTACTTTAGATGCTTTAAATGATTTTATTTTACCTCTATCTTTTTCCTTTATAAACATCCTCAAATAATAAAAATATTTATTAAATGCTTTTTCTAAATCCACATAAACTGTAGTTACACCACACACTTCGTTGTTTGGATCAAACATAACTAACACTACTTCATTAATTCTTTTTTTAGCTCGTTCTAATGTAAGTGCGCCTTCACTTACCCACATATCAATGATTTGTTTTTGCAAGTCATCGGGTAAACACCTATAATAAAATTTATATGTATAATCCATAACAAACATACATATAAATTTATATCTGTTTGAATTTTAATTTAAAATTTTATTTAACATCTCCGTTAAACTAGTTGCAACCGGAAGATTGTTACCCTCATATTTACGTGGGGTAGTAATATCAACTAACTTATACTTAATAGGCAAATTGTTAATAGTTCTATATGTAGCCAATATATTCTTGCTGCTATCATCCACAAAAAATATATCATTGTAACCCTCATTTTGTATCTTGTTCAATATCCAATTAGCCTTAGCCATAGGATCGCCAGTACCCAATGTAACCACCTCAATGTTTACTCTAAAGTACTTTCTAATTATATCTTTTATGTGTGGAGCAGCTTCAGATCCTCTAGCCGTCAATATCACAGTCTTACGATCACCATTCGAAGATGTAACTATCTTATAAAATCGTTTACCAATTGAACGAATTAACGTTGGGTTAATAAGTGTTTGAAATTGACTAAAATCAAACTTATCGCCTGATTGTGGTTCATATACAGCATATTCAGCGGGGGTAATTTCTCTACTAGTACCATCAACTGAAGTAACAATAACTTTAGCTTCTGTTTCAAAAAGTGTATCATCCAAATCAAAAATTCTAAGTTTCTTTGTTTTCATCCTCGTAATGCTTTCAATAGTTTTTTATATAATGATTCTTTCTTAACCAATTGATCCAATGGCACATTTCTATACTTTTGTCTTATTTGTGCAATAGGCATACCATATTGCTTTTCAGCCTGCTTTACTAAACTATATCTATCTTGTTTTTCTTTGTTATTAGCGTGTAGTTTGCGTTGTACAGATGTAGCTACAACGTCTTTTACATTGTCTGTATAATACTTTTCACCCGAAGTCAATAAATCATTTAGTATCTTGATTTCAATTTCTAAACTATCCACTTCTTTTTCTAAATTAGCTTTTTCCACTGGAGTAAATGTAGCACCAGTTGAATGTAATTTACCTCGTTTTTCAACAAACTCTTGAGTTTTATCATCAATCACTTTATCAAGCTTGGCTGAAGCAGCCACAGTATCATCTGATTGTGGTTGAACAAGTTCCGCACCAGAAGCTAGTATTTTAAGAGCTCTTCCTTGTCTAAACGCACCAAATGAATATTTTGAACTTGTTATTTCAATAGTAATATGATTACCATCAACATGCGTTACGTCACCAGTAATATCAGGTAAACCTTTTAATCTTATTTTATCACCCACTTTGAATTTTGTAGTATGACTGGTATCAAGTTGTAAACCATAATATGGAAAATCAAATTCAGAACCAACAGGCACAGTTTTTAAATCTGACTTGTTTACTTTTAATTTAATAGTATTAGCTGCGCTGACAGATAATACCACTCCAGCAACATTCATTCCTTTAACTTTTACTTTATCACCCACGCTGAAACTATCTGAAGCTTTGGTACCAGCAACTGGTTGAATAGGTTTAGATTCAATTGATTTGGGTTCGTCATTGTTATAAAATTCAGTATAAGTATAAAATTTGAGACTTGGTTCATACAAACAGTCTTTGGGGTCATATCCATTGAACTCTATTACTTTTTCATATTGATCTTTATATTTAATTATTTTTTCTCTTCTAGCATCCCAGAATGTTACAATAATAGCTTTGCCACTTGGAATTGTACTCTCAATCTTTAAATCAGAATCATCAACCACATCTTTAGCATCATCAACTTCAAATATTCTACCCTTCAAAAGTGGATCAGCATAAGCACCAAATCTACCTATACCTTTTAAAAGATTTTCTATATCTAAATGACCTCCTCCACTATTTCCATTCTTTAAGTTACTTATTGCTCTTTGTCCCCAGTAATTAGTCTGTTCTCTGCCACCATCATCATATTTTATATTAGGAGCTTTATGCAATTCCTCAACCTCTTTTAAAACTTCGGCATCATCACAAACAAAGTCTTTTTTAACAATGCTATATCCAAATATAGTGTTTTTACCACTCTTTTCATCTTTATATACAAGAAAAGCACATTTATTCGCTGGGCTACGATAACTATATGTCTTTCGCTTATAATATACAGTGTCGGGATTTTCTAAAAGTAAGTCTCTAAATAGCTTCATAATAGTTATAAATATCACTCAAATCTACTCTTATGCTTACTTTTAAAGTGTTTTAACCGTTCCATTATCTCATCACGTTGCTTATCACTATAAAATGACCAATCTCGTAACTGTTCCCAAGTACGACCACACCCTTCACACAGTTTAGCATCCACAACCACACATATTCTTTTGCACGGCGTTTTCATAATATTTTATTACACAAAAAAACCCGTTCATTTCTGAACGGGTCAATCAATTTTTATTTTAAATGTTTTTAGCTTTTTCTATAATTTCTTTTAACTTTTTAACATTGCCTTTAATAGATTGTCCAATCTTTTTACGACGATTCTTCAAATATTTATCAGTACCATCTGTTTTACCATCATTATTGATATCAGCATCTTCTTTACCCACAGCATCCATTCCTTCTTCATAACATTCTTCACATTCCATTTCTTCCATCATCTTCTCAACATCAGACTCTTCTAATGTTCTACCAACATGTCTCTTAAGCATCTTGCCCACCTTATCAAATAAATCAGCATCAGCTTTATCACCCGTAAACTTATTTGACTTTTCTCGTTTCTCAATGTGATGTACCAAATTCTTAGTTACTTTATTAGTTGGTTCTTCAACCTTTTTAACAGCAGCAACAACTTTCTTAGCTGGAGCTACAACTTTCTTTACAGCCTTAACAGCTTTAGGAGCTTCTTTCGCTGGTTCCGCTTTAGCAGCACCTTTTTTCTTGGTTTCTGCCATTTCTTCTTCGTATACTTCGTAAATTAGTTGTTTCAAATCTTCTTTGGTCATAATATAATATATTTAAATTGTTATTACAAATAAATATAATATTCAAACACTTATCACTCCTTTTTTTAACATTCCATCATACCATTTTCTGCCAACCTCACTAAACCTGTGATCCCATTTTAATGTATACCTACTCTGTAACTCCCGCACCATAACCGTCGCATACCCACGCCTACGATGTTCATACCCAATATCAATAAACTCAATTATTACCACTTCATCATACACATTAGGCTTATAATACTTACAATGACCCACCTCATCACCACTCACATTTATAATAGTGCAAACATATTCATCTCTACCTTCACAGTTTGTACCCATATATACATGCTTAAACTCCATAAAATAAAACCCCCTTTAATAGGAGGCGCAAATAACTAACCATTAAGCTGGTTCTTATCACCACAACAACCATTACTCAAATTCAAAATTTTATCCAAACTTTCTTTAACCCTAATAGGATGTGTAGAATTATTCTTAGTGAAAATTAAACTGTGAACCTTGGACTGTTCCACATTAATCACCATATCCAAGTTAATTAACTGTGGATTATATTTTCTATTTGTTGTGTTTTCAAGATCATCGTGACCAGGATCCAATACCGAGAGTTTTACAAAATGTGCCATATCACCTATTAATATATACCATCTATACTCAACAGTCAAGCAAAATATCAAAATATAATAACCACAAAACCCCACCAAATTAATGATGGGGCTTTTATTAAATATTTTTGATGATTTTTCTACTTTTTTTCTACTTTGATATATTTAATCACTATTTATTAGTATGGGAAGAAAACAAAAATATATCACAGATGAAGAAAAATTAAACGCACGACGTGAAAGACAAATGCGTTATTATTTCAATAATCAACAAGTTAAAAAAGAACAAGCATTAGAAAGATATTATAAAAAGAAAGGAGAGAAATGAAACTTTATTTGATGATAAAAACACATAATATAACTGGCAAAAAATATTTATGCAAAAAACAAGCTAGAAGTGATGTGGAGGCTATTAAATACACAGGATCAGGTCTTAAATGGAAACCACATTTAAAAGAATTTGGCAAAAATTTTACTACTGAAATTTTGTTTGTTTGTCCAGTTGAAAACAAGAAGGAATTTAGAAAAATAGCTATAGATTATAGCTATAAATTTAATATTTTAAGTGATTCAAATTGGATGAATATGATATTAGAAGATGGCGGTGGCGGATCAACATCAGAAACAAATGGTAGTAAAGGTAAAAAATGGATTTATAAAGATGAAAAAAGAAAAAGTGTATGTCAAAGTGTATTGCAAGAACACCTATCAAATGGTTGGACTCTTGGATTTCCAGAAAAATTTAAAAAAATTATTTCTGATTATAGCAAAGGAAAAATTCCGTGGAATAAAAATAAAAGTTTAAAACTTCCACATGAATATACATCAAGAATTTATAAAAAGAAATATAATACAAATAAAAAAAATGAATATACTAGTGAACTTAGAAGTTTAACTGCAAAAAAATGTTTAAATAGACCAGAAGTATTATTGAAATTTAAACAACCAAGAAAATCCCCAATTACAGCAAAAAATGTAACCACGAATGAAGTTAAAACTCTTGGTAGAAGACAATGGTACGATGTTCACCAAATAGATTATAGGAAACTTTTGAAGAGATATACATCAAAAGGATGGAAGATGGTAGTGGTACCGGGACTTGAACCCGGAACTTCACCCTTATAAGGAGTGTACTCTAACCACTTGAGTTATACCACTATCAAAAACTGGAGCGATATCTCGGACTTACACCGGCCTTGTGGACTGGAAGGCCCACCGTGCTCCTCATAGACACTAATATCGCATTAAAACTGGAGCGAATCCGAACTTTGCATTTCGCCTTTTAGTCT
>Ga0209500_10003357_pt1 | contig 10980 bp, 17 predicted proteins | sample S_140212_EF_Meta_FD_187323 | JGI IMG/M metagenome (GOLD analysis project Ga0209500, IMG submission 187323) | Freshwater microbial communities from Lake Simoncouche, Canada to study carbon cycling - S_140212_EF_MetaG (SPAdes) (version 2) | ecosystem: Environmental > Aquatic > Freshwater > Lake ...
TTGACTGCATTCCCCTCGTTAAAGTTGAGGTCGTAATCCTTAATGATGTCGATGACATCGTATTGCTGCTGGTTCTCGTAGTGTTTAGGTGTCATAGTAGTTCGATTTCCTGTTTTATGTCTTCCCAGTGTTTTATACCTATTTTATTCCCGCCCCAACAAAGATTTAACACCTCATCAACTGCTATTAATGCACATTGTTTCATATTTGGTAATCTATATATCATTTCTAAACTTTCATCGTTATAACAATCCCAAGTATTTACTAAATATTGATATTTATATACTAACTCTTTTGCTTTTTCTTTTGGTGTCATAGTCAGGGTTGTTTTAGTTAAAATCAGTATCAAAGTCAGTCCATATTTTTACAATTGCCCCTGCGGCTTTTAGTTCCTCGATGCGCAGCTCTTGAATGAGCGATAGCTTCCCGCCTTCGCGTTTCACTTCTATAAACATCGCCTTACCGTATTTAATTGCTAGCAGGTCAGGTATGCCGTTGGTCGATGTCTTAATTAGTTTCGTTACATACCAACCACGCTCAACCAGTTTGCGTTTTATCTTTGTTTGTATTTGCTGCTCGGTCATAGCTTGCTGATTATGTAATGGAATAACTCAATCGCTTTTGGCCTTATTATCTCGTAAATCACAAAAATTAGTATGTATTTCATAGGTGAATAATCAAATAAATTTGCTTATATAAAAAACAAACACCCCTCAATTGACCGCCAAGTGCAAAAGAGAGGTGTTGTTAGTTGTGTGTTTTCTCTTGGCGGTCGTCAAATATAATTAAAGTTTTTTAAATATTGCAAGAGTAAAGTCTTTTTTTTGTTGCACGGTCTTATAAATGTCATATTCAATACCGCCTTTTGAGAATATCCAAAAGACCTCGTTATTTAAACGCTCTTTTGTAGTTAACCTCGCACGGCTTTGCCAGTAACTCGTAGCACTAAAATCGATATTATAGTAAACCAAATACTTTGCGTTTTTTAAACTGACGCCTTCCCTGCCGGAAAGAATCTGAAGCGCGATATTTTTATCGGTTGCATCAAACTCCTCAACTGAATTTGTCAAGTAATCGGCTCCAAATACTTGCAGCAGCGCATCCCATTCAGCCTTAAATTTGTAAAATATTGCGATTTTAACTCCTTCAAATCGATCGTGAATAAATAAAGCCTTACTCGCGTCAATCACTTTGCTGCTACCATCCTCAAATTTACAAGTGCCGCTTGACAGTTGGTGCACTTTTTGCATCAACTTAACCCCTGTATCCCCTAAAATGACCTGCCCTTGTCCGTTGCGAACGATTAGGTCTTTTTTAAGTCTGCGAATGACCTCGTAAGTGATTGGCTGCATCTCGCACTCCAGTACCATCTCGTTGACGCTTGTTGTAAAGCCTGCCTCCTTTTGTGTGAAAGTTATAATATACGGCCGTGTACTTCTTCGTATTTGATTCTCTTTTGCGTTTGAGTAGTCCTTTACAACGGCATAACCTAAGCGTTTTTCTTTGATGTCGACGTACTCAGCGGCCCACTTATAAAAATTCGCATGATTTTTATAAGGCGAGTAATCACTTACCCAAAATTGATGAAACCATTGCGAGTATGACTCAGGCGTTGGCGTACCGCTTAGGAATATCATCGGTAGTTTACTGAAACGTTTTTTAAACTCCTTAGCCGTTGCGTTGGGCTTAGGGAAGGCACCGAAGCGATGGTGTTCGTCATGTATGATTAAGTCGAAATTTCCCGTCACTAAGTGCATTGATTCATCGTTAATGATGGATAAATCAAACGTAAACTCGAAATTATCGTAGTCCCATTGAATTGACGAGATTGCTTTCTTTTTAGTCAGGAATAATACTTTTTTCGCCCCGTAGAGTTGTGCCGTATTGAGTGCGGTTAAACTTTTGCCAGTGCGCACCTCCATCGCGAGGTAAACGATGTGTTTATTTCGCAAAATCTCAATCGCCTCAGCTGAGATTTTAGTTTGGTATGGTCGTAGTTTCATCTTAAAATATTTTGATTTACGTGCTTAGTAACTGCCCGAAGTTTACAATTCAAATTGTGAAAGCTAATAAAATCATTTAAAATTATATCATTAGTAAAGCTACTCGTTTGGTCTTGCACCTGGATGTTTTTAACCAATTCCTTTGGAATGTATTTTTTAATCCATAGGTCAAACATTTCGCTAAACTTTAATTCGTAGTGATCAATATTAATATTCTCTTTGGTTAAAATCTCGTTAGATATTGCGCATTTTGTAACTCCAAAAATTACATTTTTATTTCTATAATCTAATATTTCAGGAAGGATTGCAGTTCGGCAAGCTATTTTAATTCGTTCCAAATCGCTTTTATTATTACCAGCGATTGCAGTTAAGTAGGATATATCGACAACTGTATTGTCAATCCGTTCAATAAAAAAACAACGATGTTTGTAATTGTCTTGCCCTATAAAAATACGTCTACCTCCTTTGCCTCGTTTTTCTAACCAATTAGGATGGTTTTTAAATACGTTTACAAGAAAATCACGCTCCTCAATTATAGTATGATTCAAAGCGTATTTATTTAAAATTGTTTTACACTGGTCTTTTTGATATTTTTTTGTCATTTTAGTAAAAATTTATTAGAAATTCCTTTCGCTAATTGTACGAGCCTGTCGGCTTCGATTGTTTTGCCAACTAATATTTCCTCGAGCTTGCTCAATTGCTGCTCTAACCTCATCAACTCCTCGCTCTTTTTTACTTGGATTGATTTCTTTTTGTTGCTTTGCCTTGACAAGGTCTTGCATTTTTTGTCTAAGTTTTGAAATTCGTTCGTTAACCTTAACAATTTCGATTTCAATTCGTTCAATTTCTCGCTCATCCTGGGTTGATTTTCCGACGTCGCTAAATGGATTCATTTTTTAACTCTTTGATATATTTATAAATCATTTGAAGTGATACACCTAATTGCTCAGAAACCTCTTTTTTGTTTAGGTCGGGATTTGCCTCAAATAAAATTTGGAATTTCTCCTTTGTAGATTTGTTTGAGTTTGATTTTATTACCGTTCTAATCTCGGCCACCTCAATCGAGTCAATTTTTACCTTCTTAGCCATAGCAATAAAATACTTTGATAACTTCTCAGCCTTTATAATTGAGTCCTTTGATATCTCCTCAAAGTTGTAACTATCCAATCCAATAGCGTTAAACGTATGGAGTAAAAGTGCAAAGCGTGGAATGTATGATTTTTGCTTTGGCAACATCGATTTCATGTACTCATTTTCATCGTTTGAATTTTGGATGTTTGTAATCTCGTTAAAAATACGCTTCCATTCAATTTTTGCCTCGGCCCCAAATCGAACGATTTTAGGCTCAATATTTCCGTCTTCGTCCCTTCTTATCATTCGATGCTTAACTGCCTCAAAAAACGCAATTATAGTATCGCTATACCATTGGATAGTATTGCTATCCATTTCCCTATCGTTGTACTGCTCAATAGCTAACTCAGGAAACGATAAAAGCATCCTATCCATAAATCCATTGTCTTTGTTATCGTCAGTATAAAATGAATTAAAAATAGTCGGTTGGATTCCTCCGAGTACTGGGATAAGCGGCTTAGCTACAAATGATCCAGCGCGAGTCATTCGGTTTAGATTTACGGATTTCCCGCTCCAGGTTGAAAGCCAAAACTCAAGGTCACTCCCTGCCTTATATTTATTCATATCCTTAAACCAACCCGCAAGCTCATCCTTGAAAACACCAACCGAAATGTCGTTTTGTTGATGCAAATCAACCAAAGCCTCAATGGTTATATCGTTGGCAATAAATTGCTTTTTAGTTGGTTTTATTACCTCGGGATATTCCTCTTGCTCCTTCTTTGACAAGTTAGAATAAAACTCGTATTTTTCATATTCCTTAATAAAGTTGGCAATCTCTCGGTTGTTAATTTTTTCAATAGGGAATATTATATTTGTAATGGAGGGAGTTTTTCCTATACCCGCTTTTCCCACAATTGCAACCCAAATAGTCGCAAGCTCACGCCAGCCTTTTTTTACCTCGATTTGCATCGCGTTGCCAATACTTAATGAAATCATCCAAAGAAGTGAGCAACCCATATAGTCGATGGAACTATCCAAGGTCTCTGAGCATTCCGAGATATATGATTGGATTGGTTTCGGAAATATATCAATTGGAAACTCGAGATCGGATTTATTGATTACAATTTTCTCCTTTGGCTCAAGTGCTTTGTTGACTATTCGTGATCCATAACCTTCTGAGTATAATTTAGAAGCTGCCGATTTCATATCGTCGTTATGATATTTTCGAGCGTAAGCGGTAAACGGCGTGTAAAGAGTCTCGTGTTTATATCGGCTCCCTGTTGAAAATAAAAACATAAACCCGCTATCTTTAAAAATATAACCTGAATGTGGAGACGTAGCTCCATGGCGTTTGATTACATATTTTTTCGATAGGTTGCCAACGATTGTAAACTCATCTCCTATGATTGAAAATATATCGTTGCGTTGGTTAAAATCGTCCCATGTAGTTAAATCGGATTCAATATAAATTTTCTTATCTCGTTTGATTTCAATCGACTGCTCATCGATGTAATTATACATTTTTGAGAATGTCATTATAATCTCACGGTCATCGTCGGAAATGTAATCAATTTGATGGTAGTTCTTTTTAGATACTTTATTCTCGGGATAGGTAAAAATATACCCGCCAACTCCTCGAGTCTCTAAAACGGCTTCAGTATGGCCTTTAAGTCTCGCCAATTTAATATTACCTTGTACTCGTTTTGATTTGTAAAGGATATGATATCCCGCGTTTTTAGTTTTGTAGATTACAACCTTGTCATCAAAGTCGAGAATGTTGTCACGAAGGTAACCAGTGTACTCGTCCCAAAAATCCTTTTGTTCTTTTGCAGTTGAGAAAACCTTTAAATCAATATCGACACATTCGAGATCATCGAAGCCTGTAACGATTCCAAAATTGGTAGTTGCAGGAATTTCAGTTTTGTCCTTCCTAAAAATGCCGCCTTTATAATTGTAATGCCGAATGAATTTTTCATATTCAAGCCGCTCGGTTTGTTGCGCCTTCCATGGGAAGTTTGGCACCTTGTCATCGCTAACGGTAATTAGCGAAAAGTTATCATAAAATAACTTGAGTTTGTTTTGATCCATAAGATTAAAAATAAAATCCCTTCAATTTCATCGTGGCAGCGATTACTCTTGAAAGGATTTGTAAAATAATTCCGTAAATGTAATATATCTGCCAATAAATTACAGTACAAATATAGGTATTATTTCCCATTAAACAACGTTTTAAACTTTTTAAACTTTTTTAAACTAATTTTAAACCAAATTAAAAAGTTATTAATTTGATTTATAGTGTTTTAACCTAAGATTTTAAACTTTTAAACCTGGTTTAAAGGTTTTTTAGTAAAAAAAAATTTTTTAAAAATAAAAAATAAATCCATTATAAAAATATTTTAAACTTTAAAAGGTTTAAAGTGTTGATTTGTAAAGTTTTAAACTGCTGATTTGGTTTAAAATGGTTTAAAATGGTTTAAAGCATAAAAAAAGCGATCCGAAGACCGCTTTCTCAACTATTTAACCAACTAAAATAAATAAACCCCCGAACTGTGCTTTTAATTTCCCAGGATTTCGAGTTACTTCGGGGGTTTTAAATTAAAACTATAAATCGTCTGCGTCAACCTCAACCTCAATCTCGGTTATAACTGGCTCCGATTTCGTGAGGTAACTTTTAAGATACGCCTCCAAAGTGTTAAACGCTTCGTCTGCAAGGTCTGCCTCGGCTCCATCAAGTGAGCAAAGATATCCGAATACTGGTGTTGTGTATTTCACGCTGCCTTTTTTAGCCTCGTCAAATCCAACTACTGAAACCCACTCGTCAACTAATCGGCTTTTACTTTTAGCGGTAAAATCGCCCCACGTTTGACAGGCTGCACCTTTGAGTTGAATGTTTGCAATCTCGCCACCCTCGAGCATAATATAAATGCTTTTAACGTAGTGACCGCCTGCGGCCTTTGCTTTCTCTTTGATGTCTTTGTAAAGACCTCGAGCAATCTCGTTGCCTTTGAATGGCTTAACGATTAACTCATCCTTTGAGATATATTTTACCTCGTTAGAATAAATACCGCTTTCGGTTGCATCGTTCCAACCTTTCACGGTATGGAGTTCGTCGAGAACTAAGAATTTAAACGGAAGCTCAACGCTTACGTTTGTCTTTGTCTCTTTGTCGTAGTATGCAAACGTTTTCTCGTTTGATTTCCACTCAAAAAAATTTGTTGCTGGGTTTGTTGTTGGCTGCGAGAATGCAGCGCGTCTGTTTGAAGTACTCATAATATAATTTGTTTTTTGTGGCACGAAATGAAGCAGCTCGAGCCTTGCTGCGGTTATTATGATTATGCTAAATTACTGATTTATATTTGTCTGACAAAATTTTTTTGTAAATTTTATTGACTCTCTCGGAATTTACCCCGCGATTGTAATAAAATCGCATTACTTTTTTTATCCTGGTTAAAGGTGTGAAATTAGCCATCCTATTGCGCTTATAATTAGTAAAAATGCAGCCGCCTCAATTGCAGCTCGCGTCACAAAGATCAACTCTTTTTTGTTTTGTGGTTTCATAATTGTCTATTAAATTAATAATTTCATTCATTAAGTCCTCGTCCTCGATTGCTTTGGCCTTTGTGAGCATTACAAAGTATGGCGAGTATTGGTTGATTAGTTGCAGGCGTAACTCCTCCAGGTCGGGGCGTCTATATCGCACGTCAGTATCGTAAATTTTTACCATGTACAAGACTGTCGCATGATCGTAGGGCCTAAATTCTCGTATAATCTCTCTAATCTCAACCGATTTGTATTTCAAATCAACTCGTAAAATGTAGCAAAACATCGCTCGAGCGTCAACTATTTGTAGAGTCCGCCGCTTCTCAAAGACGTCAACACTTGTAACGTCTTTGATTTTGGCGGCTATCTCTAAGGCTCTACTATAACTCATTTAAATCGAGATAACGGTAACTATTTGTAAACCCACCCCAATCAACTACAATCGGCAGCTCTTGCGTTCGGCGTTTGTCTTTTGACTCGTTACCTATTTCGACAACTGTCCCCTCTTTATCTTTTGGGTTATGCCTGTCATCCATTGCAACGAAAATACTTGTCTCGCGCAATCTTACTTTTGTTCCTACTTCCATAATTAAAATTTTAATGTTATACTTGATTTGCGTGGCGTTACCGATACTGTTGGCACCTCGTTACCATAAGCGTCGAAAATAACTTGCGTTTGTTTTAGTGCCAATTTAAGCAGCTCCTCGCGCTCTTTAAGGTCGGCCTTAAGATTTTGATAAATTGGATCGTCGGAGTAGTTGATTGTCTCACCTCCGTTCACTGGAGTAAACTCAACGCCGAAGCAAGTCATTTTCTCCTCGGGCAAGTGCTTACGCATTTCTGCGTCGGCTGAATTAACGACTTCTTTAAGTCGGCAAATATTAGCCATAAACATGTGCTTATCGACGTTACCCTCTTCGAGTACGTTGTCGACCATTCGCTTGCCTGTAAGGATTGCGTCTTTTTTTGTAAACGATGGCTCGTACATCGTGATTAGTTGTTCTGAATTCTCAAGGAATAGTTTTGCTGATGCTCCCATTTTAATTAAGTTTTAAATAAGCGTTACACATTTTTTTGTTGTCGGAATAGTAAACCGATTTCACGGTCTTGCGCATCCATTTGTCGAACTTCTTGGCCTCTTTGAGGTTTACTTTTGTCTTTTCCATTTTTGTATTATATTTTCGATTGATTGTTTTACCTCGTTTTCTGAGTCTACTGGGATGAGCTTGTGCAATATTTTTGTTTGCGTGCCTTCCTCAAATTTAGTTTTACGGCCTGCGCCTCGTTCGTTTCTCATTATTTGTGTCTAAATGGTAACTCCTCAACGCGCCAAATGCGCTTGCAAACTATTGAGGATTGATGAAAAATCAATACTGCCTCAGCGATGCTGCTGGCTTCGATGTCAATGTCGTAATCGTAGCACTCATCGTACTGCTCGGTGTAATAATATAGTCTATAAGTTCTCATACATTCGGGCCAATCTTAGGCCGATATTAAAGTTAGCAATCATTCGTTGTTTGTTCCAAGATTTTACCTCCCACCCAAATAACCGCTCGTTGCGTTCAAGTCGGTCTTTGTGGTCGTTGTAGCGTCGGTCGCTTTCTTTGTACGCCTCAAGTATTTTAATGGCGCGTTCGTGTTTTTTAATTTCAAGTTCTAGGTTTTCCATTATAATCTAAAAATTAGTTGACCGATAAAATATGCGGCCATGATTAAACAAAAAATGTACTGCGGTTTGCGATGTTGTAAAAAGTATTTCATAGTTGTTTGATTTTGTTGGAGCAAATCTATAACAATAAATTAATTATACAACAATAAATTAAAAAAAGTTTGATTTTAATGCTTATTTATACAAATTCTAAATAAAACGGGAGATAAAAAAGCGGCGGTAAATGTAGAGAATTGCCGCAATAATAAGGATCAACCAAATCCACCAAAATGATTGCGCACGCTCAACGTGTTTCTCGCTTGCTTTGGTCGATTGTGTCGCAGTTTTTTGAGTTTTGCGTGTATTGTGTACGCTTTGAGATTTAATCGCCTTAAATCGGCTTATTTGCGTTCGTTTCTTAATACGGCCGTTTTTAATTGTGGTCTTTTTGCCTTGACTATCTATAATAACAATCGGTTTGAGCGTATCAACTGGCGTAATCTCAAACTCATCGACGCAAATTGTGCTATCGATGTCCTCTTTTGTCTCGATTTTAGTCGAGTCAATTACTGAAATCTCGCTTTTTGTCTCGGTTTCGGTTGTGCTTTTGTTCACTTTACGCGCTCCGCAGCTCGCAAATAACAATATAATAAGTATATAAGTAAATTTATTTTCCATTATAACTATATTATCTGATTTTATTTTCCACTATTCGCAAGTTATTGACCTCGTAATCGCCGCCTTTCTCAACTTTAATGTGAGCAAATCCGTTGTTCCAATTGTTGTAGGGCATATATTCGGGACTTAATCCGCATAATGCACCCACGCTCCAGGTAGTTGTAACGTCTCCGCTAAGGTTTACCTCAGTATGTTCGCTTGTTCTATGGTGGTGGCCAATAATACAAGACTCTTTTGCTTTCATATAAAGGCCACGCGCTGGGTTAACAGGTGGCGCAAAGCCGCTAAAAAATTCGTGTCCGTGTAATAGTGGCAATTTACCCGCCTTTGCGATTTGTTTTGACTTGACCTCTTGCACTCCGAACTCGCCAAAGCGTAAAATCGTAGCCAATTCAAAGTCAGGAATACCCAACAACTCGGGAGCCTGTAATTTTAGGAAGTTTTGCCAACGATCCTCATGGTTGCCAATCTTAAAATATATCGGGCATTGGAAGTGATCCTGCAAATTCTTTAAAAAGTTACGTGTCATCTCAAGCTCGTCGGCCATATTGCGAAGGCGTCGGTCTTTAATAAAACGCGATAACATATACATGTCGATAGTGTCCCCATTTAAGTAAACGCAGTCGACTTTTTCTACCTTACCGTAGTCAATCGCCAATCGGAGTGCGTCGTTGTTTTGATAAGGGAAGTGAATGTCCGTTAAAAATAAAATGTTTTTATTTGGAACGATGACCGTGCCTTGTTTCTCGTAGTCGCTTTCAGGTAACTCAAACTCTTTACTCATAAATTGTTTTTTTTCTTTGTCCGTTCGTTCGCCTATCGCTTCCTTTTGCTTCCTATCGCTTTTCTCGTTTCGGTGCAATCTTACAACATTTCGCGCATTATCAACGCTTATAAAATCAATCGGGTAATCCTGGTGCAATAGTCTTGAGATTGCCATCGTTGATGACTTTGGAAACTTTGCTATATACTCGCGAGCGATTTCGCCCTTATATGTGATTTTACTCTCCAAAATATACGTCTGCTTCGGCCTTGCGTCGAATTGTGAGACCTTTTAAAACGTTCCCGCCTGCCTTATTCCATTTTAGGAACTCCTCACGAATTGACGGATCAAAGTGGTTGAAGTTTACCTTGCGTAAAAGTGTGGATTTCTCAAAGTTGGCAGGGCCTATGTTATAGCAAAGAGACACAAGGCTATTGAATTGTCCCTGATCAAGCGGAGCCGTAACTAATTTACTCACTTTGGTTGCAAATTTATCGGCTATTGTTTTAAACAACTCAAAGGCTTCGAGTTCCGTGATTGGTTGGTCGAGTAAAGTGACGCGTTTACCGTTACTATAAAAAGTATTTCCGTAACCTATGGTCGGCACTTTTGCGCTACAAAGGTACGGCTTAGAGCTAAACCCCTCGAATTTGCAAATCAATCGATAACCCGCGTTGTTTAGTTTCATCCTTTAAATGCTTTAAATAATAAGGTCACAAGTGCAGCGGTAAACGCTACGGCGATGACTTTGGCTTGTTTGATGTATACTTTAAGCTCGGCGTCGTTATCCTCCAAATCAATTACTCGCGTGTCGATGTCCGAGATTTTCCAAACAAGTCCACGAAATCCGTTTAGGTCGTTTCCAAGTAGGGCTTGTTTTATCTCTCGTATATCGGCTGAGCGAATCTCGCTATCTTTTTTAATCTCTTTGATGTGCTGCTCTATTCGGTCGAGGCGTTCGCTTTCAATGCTCATGAGTTCAATTTGTTTGGCTGCGAAAGGTACAATTTAATCCCTCCCAAAGTAATAACTATTATTTTTAATATTGTGCCGCAGTAAACTGGTAATCCAAATTGCGATATGAGATCCATAAGCAAATCAGTCGTTTGGTCAAGTATACCTAAAACGATTAAAATAATCGGCAATAAATGCTCCTTAATTTGTTTCATCTTCTTGCAATTTAGTCACTAATTTGTCAAGTATTTGTGACAAAGCTACAACGTCAGCCATTTGATAAACTCCCGCTTTTACTGCAATTTCAATCGCTTGCTTAATTA
>Ga0209500_10003359_pt1 | contig 10978 bp, 8 predicted proteins | sample S_140212_EF_Meta_FD_187323 | JGI IMG/M metagenome (GOLD analysis project Ga0209500, IMG submission 187323) | Freshwater microbial communities from Lake Simoncouche, Canada to study carbon cycling - S_140212_EF_MetaG (SPAdes) (version 2) | ecosystem: Environmental > Aquatic > Freshwater > Lake ...
CATGCACGATTGCGGGTGCCATGCCCGCGGCCAGTACACCGGCTATCCCGGCATGATTTACGAATGAACGACGTTGCATAAGGGTCTCCTGGATTGAATGCGCAGTTCAAATCCTGCGACAAGTCATTCTATGGAGGTGCAAAGCCTTGGTACTTGGGGCAAACCCGCGCGGCGGGTGGCCGATCGGCATCAGCTACCGGCCAATTTCATCCGCGACAACAGCACCGAGCCGACGGTCTTGGCGCCAAAGGTGTAGCGGTCATTGCCGATGCCGATGATGTTCTTGAACATCTCGCTCAGGTTGCCGGCAATCGTCACTTCATGGACCGGGAAGGCGATTTCTCCATCCTCAACCCAGAAACCGCTGGCGCCGCGCGAGTAGTCGCCGGTCACATAGTTGACGCCCTGCCCCATCAACTCGGTCACGAACAGCCCGCGTCCAAGGCGCCGCAGCATGGTTTTCAAATCATCGCCGGGCGCTGTCAGCCGACTGGTCATCTGCAGATTGTGCGAGCCGCCGGCATGGCCGGTGGTGCGCATGCCGAGCTTGCGTGCCGAGTAGGTCGAGAGAAAATATCCCTGCAGAACGCCGGCATCTACGACTTTCCGGGCTTTTGTTACGACGCCTTCGTCGTCGAATGGTGAGCTGCCCTTGCCCTTGGAGACATGCGGATCTTCGTCGATGTCGATATGTGGTGCCAACACGGACTGACCCAGACTGTCGAGCATGAAGGTGGTGCGGCGATAGAGCGCGCCACCACTGGTGGCCTGAACCAAAGCGCCGAGCAAACCGGCCGCAACGGTGCTCTCGAACAGCACCGGCACCTCGGCAGTGTCGACTTTGCGCGACTTCAACCTGGCCAGCGCACGCTCGGCGGCATAACGGCCGACGGCTTCGGGCGAGGCCAGATCCTGAGCGTCGCGCATCGAGCTGTACCATGAGTCACGCTGCATTTGCGCGCCACGGCCGGCGATTGGCGCAACCGAAATCGAGTGCCTGGAACTGGCATAGCCACCGCGAAAACCGCGGCTGTTGCCCATGTAGAAATGCGACTGCTGGGCCGAGACCGCAGCGCCTTCGCTGTTGGCGATGCGTCGGTCAGTGGCGAAGGCTGCGTCTTCGCAGCGCAGCGCCATCGCGGCAGCGCACTGTGCGTCGATAGCCCAAGGAAAGAACAGATCGAGCTCCGGACGGCTGGCAGGGTCGAGCGACAGATCCTCAGCGTCAGGCAGCCCGGCGAATGAATCCTCGGCAGTAAAGCGGGCAATGTCAAAAGCAGCGCGCACCGTGTCCTGCAAGGCCTTGGTAGAGAAATCCGAACTGCTGGCATTGCCGCGTCGCTGGCCGACGTAGACCGAGACACCAATCGACTTGTCGCGATTTCGCTCGACGTTTTCGAGCTCGCCCATGCGCGTCGACACCGACAGGCCACAGCCCTCCGAAACTTCGGCGCCGGCATCGCTGGCTCCCAGTCGTTTGGCCTCGGCCAGCACCAATTCGACCAGTTGCTGGAACTGGTCCTGGCGGTAGGCAAAGCCGCTGCCTGAAGGATTGACGGTTGGCGCGGTGGTGATTGGTGCTGACTTGGTCATGAATGGGTGAACATTGAAGTGAATTGGACTTGTGCAAGATTTTGTCAGTTCGGCTTGTCGGCTTCGGCGCGGTGCCGATGCGACCGGCTGGAGCGGTTCTGCCCAAGCCCCGGCAAAGCTGGCAACCCGGCCAAGGCAAGGAAAGCGATCAGTTCTGAGGGACAATCATACGAGTCGCTGCACAGCAGCAAGTGCCGATATGTTTGATCGCGCATTCTCAACTTGATCAACCCGCAAACATTCAGCAAAGCGCCCGATCTGTCAGCCGAAAAGCCTCCATGAGAACACAAGAAGATATGTCCGCCGGAGACGACGAATTCGAGCGTCCCAGTAAAACCCAGAAAAAACAGGAAAGCCACGATCTGCAGTCGCTCGGCGAAGATCTGCTGACCATGCCTGCCAACCGCCTCGAACCGCTGGGCCTTCCGGAAATCCTGCTTGACGCTGTACGCGCAGCCAAGAAGATCACCGCCCACGAGGGTCGCAGACGGCAGTTGCAGTACATCGGCAAGTTGATGCGCCGCATCGATGCCGAACCGCTGCGCCAGGCAGTGGCTTCATTCAAACTCGGTCATGCCAAGGACAGTCTGGCCTTGCATCAGAGCGAGCGCTGGCGTGAACAATTGCTGGCCGATGATGCGGCAATGCAGGAGTTCATCGAACAGCATGAGGGCATCGATGTGCAGCAGTTGCGCAGCCTGGTGCGTGCCGCCCGCAAGGATGCGGCAGTGGCCCCCGAGAACCGCTCCGGCCGCGCCTACCGCGACCTGTTCCAATTCATCAAGACCGAGCAGTTGCGCGTCCAACCGGTCGAACCAGAGCCGCCTGTCGATGACTGACCAGCAAGCACCATTCGATGCGGTCAGGATCGGCATCATTTCGATCAGCGACCGCGCCTCCAGCGGCATCTATCAGGACCTGGGCTTGCCGGCCTTGCAGGATTGGCTGAAACAGGCATTGCTGAACCCGATTGCATTCGAGCCCCGGCTGATTCCAGATGAGCGTCCACTGATCGCACAGACGATGCGCGAACTGGTCGACGATTCAGGCTGCGACCTGGTTCTGACCACCGGCGGCACCGGACCAGCGCTACGTGATGTCACGCCTGAAGCGACCCGCGATGTCGCAGACAAGGAGATGCCCGGCTTTGGCGAGCAAATGCGGCAGATTTCCTTGCAATTCGTGCCCACCGCAATCCTGTCGCGGCAGGTAGCGGTGATCCGCGGGACCGCCCTGATCATCAACCTGCCTGGACAACCGAAAGCGATTGCCCAGACCCTCGAAGGCCTGAAGGACCCGTCCGGCGCAAGCCTGATGCCGGGCATTTTCGCTGCCGTGCCTTATTGCATCGACCTGCTCGGTGGGCCCTATCTGGAAACGCGGGAAAACGTCGTGAAAGCCTTCAGGCCCAAATCGGCACAGCGCCCTGAGCGAACGCCAGACAAGGCTATTTGACCAGCCGGCTCAGCGAAGCCGCATCGAAAGCCTCGGCCTGCTGGGCGTCCTGCGGAACACAGTCCTGGAGCGTTGCGGTCGAGGCGATCGACAACTTGGATACTGCTTGCCAGAGCAGCGCGATCTGGTGCTCATGGCCCGCGGCGTTGTCGATCAGGCCACGCATCGCCTGCGCCACCGGGTCATCACCCTGTGTCACCCCGTAGGCCGAGAACCCCAATTGCGCCGCAATCAGTTCGCGCTGCGCCTCGACCTTGGCTTCGATGATGCGCGCAGGATTCCCGACTGCGGTAGCGCCTGCCGGTACCGGTCGGGTCACCACTGCACCCGAGCCGATGCGGGCGCCGGCGCCAACCGTAAAGCCGCCGAGCACACAGGCATTGGCACCGACGATGACGCCGGCCTCGAGCGTTGGATGGCGCTTGGCTCCTTTCACCAACGCGGTGCCGCCCAGCGTGACACCCTGGTAAATCGTGCAACCGTCACCGATTTCTGCCATCTCGCCAATCACGATACCCATACCATGGTCGATGAATACCCTGCGCGAAATCGTTGCGCCCGGATGAATCTCGATCCCGGTCAACCAGCGGGAAAGATGCGAGATGAAGCGCCCCAGCCATTTCAGCTGATGCTGCCAGCACCAATGGGCACGACGATGCAACAGCAAGGCATGCAGTCCGGGATAGCAGGTCAGAACCTCCCAACCGGTGCGAGCTGCTGGGTCGCGCTCAAGGATGCAAGCGATGTCTTCGCGGAGACGCTGGAACATGAATTTATTCTGCTGGTTGAGGACTTGCGTAAATTGACTCGACGATGCGGTGAAGACCGCTGTCACAGCTTGATTTGAAGGCTTTCAGCCCTGAGTTTAGCGGGGCGGCGTCACCATCGCACGCGCAATGCCGCGCAGGATATGGATCTCCTCGCTGGTCAACTGCGCCCGGTTGAACAATTGATTCAAGCGCGGCATCAATTTTTTCGGCGCCGCAGGGTCGAGGTAGCCGATCGCCTCCAGTGAACTCTGCAAATGCGTCAGCAACCCCTGAATCGCCAAACCGTCGGCCAGGTTCGGGTCGGGGGTTCTGGCTTGCACGTCAAAGCCGCCCAAGGCCTGGCGCCAGTCATAGGCCAGCAGTTGCACCGCCTGCGCCAGATTCAGCGAGCCATAGTCAGGATGGGTCGGAATCGATAGCACGGCATGACAACGATAGACATCCTCGTTGCGCATACCGTAGCGTTCAGAGCCGAATACCAGGGCCAGTTGATGACCTCCCGAGGCCAGTTCGCTGAACAGCGAACGCGGCTCGCGCAAAGGTGGACCGAAATCCCGCGGCGTCATCGCCGTTGCACAAGCGAATGTAATACCGTCGAGCGCCTGCTCCAGGTGGTCAACGATGCGTGCCTGCGCCAGGATGTCGGTCGCACCGCTGGCCATGGCCAGCGCCTCCTCCTGGCACAAGACATCGGGAAAACGCGGCGCTACCAGCACCAACTCGGAAAACCCCATGACCTTCATTGCGCGTGCGGCAGCTCCCACATTGCCGGGATGGCTGGTCTGGATCAAGACAAATCGGGTCATATCTTTGCCGGGCGAAGCCTCGGCTTTTGCGCAAGGTTAAAATGATCGATTATCGGCAGGATCGCCATCAGTGCGGCGACCGCTGCCAAACGCTCTTTTTACCCGCCAGTTCACCCGATCAGCATCTGATCAGCCCTCCCTCCAGTCGCAGGTTCCCCGCATGACGCAGCAAGCTTCCCTTCACCCCATGCTCAATGTCGCGATCAAGGCAGCCCGCGCGGCAGGCTCGATCATCAACCGTGCGTCAATGGACCTCGATCTCCTCAAGATCAATACCAAAGCGCCCAATGACTTCGTGACCGAGGTGGACCATGCTGCTGAAAACGTCATCATCGAGACGCTGCTGCAAGCCTATCCTGACCATGGCATCCTGGCCGAAGAATCGGGTCGAACGCGCGGCGCCAAGGACTCTGAATTCATCTGGATCATCGATCCGCTGGACGGCACGACCAATTTCATCCATGGCTTGCCGATGTACTGCGTGTCCATCGCCTTGACACACCGCGGCATGGTGCAACAGTCGGTGGTCTATGACCCGACGCGCAATGACCTCTTCTATGCGACCAAGGGGCGCGGCGCGTTCATGAACGACCGGCGCCTGCGCGTCTCCAAGCGCACCCGCATGAGCGACGCCCTGATCGGCACCGGATTCCCGTTCCGGCGTGGCGACAACTTCAAGCGTTACATGAAGATGTTCGAGGAAGTAATGACGCAATGTGCCGGTTTGCGCCGTCCGGGTTCGGCCGCGCTCGATCTCTGCTATGTCGCAGCGGGCTATTACGACGCATTTTTCGAGACCGGTCTGAGCCCATGGGATGTGGCCGCGGGATCATTGATCGTTACCGAAGCGGGCGGACTGGTTGGCAATTTCACCGGCGAGTCCGACTATCTGCATCAACGCGAGGTGATGGCCGGCAATCCGAAAATCTACGGCCAGTTGGTACAAATCCTGGCCCCCTACACCCGCGTGATCAAGGCCGATGAAGCTGCGCTGGCCGAGCCAGCAAAGCCGGAGCAGACGGTCGAATCCGCCATCGCTGCAGCAGCGCAATTGCCTGAGAAGCGCGCCGCCGTTAGAGTCCGCAAGGCTGTGGATGACGAAGCCAGCTGAGCTTGCCGCCCGCGCAGCCTCGACCGACCGATCCACCTGAACTGCGGTTTGACCGCCCCACCATGCTGAGCTGGTTCTTCAAAAAAATCGGGCGCGATGCCGCGTCAAATCCTGCACCTGTGCAAGTTTCAGCAGCGCAGAACCAGCTTGCAGCGGTTCAAAAATCTGCGGCCAAGGCAAGGCAGGCCGAAGATGCCCGAGGTATCTGGGGGCCGTTGCTTGCCGCAGCCCAGGGCGACGATGCAGCGCTTTGGCTCGTGGCCCAGGACGCGCCATTGTTCGACATCAAGATTGCCGCGGTGCAAGGCCTGAGCACAGAAGTCGCACTGAAGCAGGCGGAACGGGCCCTGCGCAACCATGACCGGCGCGTCCATCGCGCGGCCAAGCTGCGGCTGGATCAATTGGTGAACCAACGCCTGACCCGGGCTAAAGCGCAATTGCTGATTGAAGCCGCTCTAAAAATACATGACGAAGAAACGACGATTCCGGTGAACCGACTGCTGGCGCTGGATCGCGACTGGCAGGCACTCGACCCATTGGCGCTCGATCCCGCCCAGCAAGTCCAGTTCAGTGGTTTGAGTGAACAATTGAATGCCTCGATGCGCGAACGTAGCGAGACTCAGCAGCGCCTGCAGCGATGGCGCCTTGACAGCACGCGCGCCTTGAAAGAATGGCAGGACAGCTGCGCTAAAGGGGGCATCAGCAGCGACGAAAGCGCTGGAATCGCCGCAAGCAAGCAAGCATTGCTCGCTCTGCTGGGAAGCTGCCCCGAGCCCCAAGCTGCAGAACAGGATTGCAGGGCACTCGAGGCTGCGCTTCAAAGCAGCGATCTGTTCGAAGCGCGGCTGGCCTGGTTTAAGGCCACTGACTTGTCCGCAGCCGACTTGCCCAGCTGGGACTCATTGCCACCGATTCCCCACCCTGCCTTGAGCCGCCTGCTGGAACAACGTTTCCAACAATGGCAGTCCGAGCGCGAACCTGCACAGGCCGAACTACCCATTGCCCGACGGCCAGAGAGCAAACGGCCCGAGCAATTGCGCAGCCTGGACTTGCTGATGCAACAGGCTGAAGCCGCGATAGCTGCCGGCCATTTGGCGCAGTTGCAGCAGCAGCTGCAAGGTATCGAGAGCCTGCTGAAGTCGATCAACGAGGCCGGGGAGCCGCTGCGAGCTCGTTACCTGAACCTGGAAGCCGAGCATCAGCGACTCAAGAGCTGGCAGCAATGGAGCAGCGAGCGCGCCATCGATGCCTTGATCAACGAAGCCCAGGCCCTGGCAAGGTTGACCCTGGCGGCAATTCCGCCGAGCGCTGCGCATCCGCCAGCGGGGACTGACTTGCCTGACGCTGCCAAACCTGGCGAGGCAACACTGGCCTCGTTCGAAGTCGAAGTCCCGAACGCAGTCAAATTGAATCTGCAGGCTCAGCGCGAGTCGATCAATCAATTGCGTCGTCGCTGGAAGGAGTCCGCGCTGCTGGCCAGCGCGGAGCAATGGCAAGGTTTCAACAGCGCTTTGCAGCTTGCCTATGCGCCGATTGCTGTTCAACAGGCGGCTGCTCAAAGCCGCCGGGAAGAGAATTTGCTGGCCCGTTTGAACCTGCTGAATCAGCTGGACGCCATGCCCGCGCAGTTCCCGGCTGCGCCTGATATGGCGGCTGATTGGAAAACCGTGATTCGTGTGCTGGCAGATTTCCAGTTGGCTTGGCGCCAGCTCGGCCCGCTTGAGCACAGCATCCCGCACGCAGCTCGCCAGACCTTGCAGACTAGACTGGCGGATAGCCTTGAGCGCCTTGAGGCACCGCTGCAGGCTGCCCGTCGTAGCGCAGAAGATCGCCGTGAGCAATTGATAGTGCGTGCCGAGGGCCTGCTCACCGATCCCAAGCAAGCCGCAACGATGCGCGATGCGGCCACGCGCACCAGAGACTTGCAGGCCGAATGGCAGGAGCAAGCTCGTGCCTTGCCGCTCGCCCGTGCAGTAGAAAACGCTTTATGGTCCAGGTTCAAACAAGCGACCGATGCCGTATTCGCTCAGCGCGAAGCCGCTTTCAATGCCCGAGAAACCGCGCTGTCAAGCAATTTGCAGCAGCGCCAGGCATTGCTGGCACAACTGCTCGAACTGGCGGAAGGAAATGGCGTTGAAGGCGCGGAGCGGGTCTTGCAGCAAATTGACTATGCCTGGCACCAATGCGCACCATTGCCGCGCAACACCGCTGACGGCATCGAAGTTAAGTTCAATCAGGCTCGGGCAGCGCTCATCAAGCAGCTGACGGAAGTCGCAAAGAAACCCTGGCAAGCCCATTGCGCTGGTTTGTCAGCCAAGATCGGTCTCTGTGAAGAACGGGAATCCGGTGCGGCCGCCAGCACCGACCTGGATCTGCGCTGGGCCGCCATGCCGGGTCTGCCTTTGGCCTGGGAGCAAGCGCTGTCACTGCGGTGGCAGCAACAGACTGCAAGCCTGGCAGAACCGGCGCTGGACTTGCTGCTTTTGCAGCTTGAGATTGAGTTGGACTGTGATTGCGCTCCGGAACACCAGGCGGCCAGACGCGAACTGAAACTACAGCAACTGAAGGCAACTCTCGAAGGGCGATCGGCTACCGAACCAGTAAATCCATCCGCGTGGCTGACAACCGCCCTGACGCAAAAGCCGAACAGCGGCCAGCGCGATCGATTGCTTGCGATCGTCGCAGAAATCCGGAAAGCTCCCCCCGGCAGGATTTGAAGCCGCGAGGGAGCCACCTGAGCGAACTTGTCAAGCCTGACGGGCTCGCATAACGTTCAAACAGACTGATTGCCGCTGGCTGCTCCTGCATGCCTGCGGCAGGCTACTTCACGAGATCAAACACCGCCTTGGCCTGTGCATGGCAGAACGGTGGCTCATAGCTGCCGTGGTAGTTGCCATAGTAAGTTGCGAAAGCTGCTGATGCCGGATCAGCCGGAGCTTTGCCACCAATCCCGTAAGCGCCCTGCACATAGGCATCGACATCGACGCTGCTGACGTTGGCCAGATTGCGGCTGTCAAAATCAGCTTTCATGACTGCTTGATGGACTAGCGGAGGAACCGTCGGATCGCCGGCGCCTCCGCAAAGCAGCAATCTGGACTTCGGACTCCAACCCAGCAGATCGTTTTTCTTCGCGGCGAGGAACAAGGTGCTGTTGGCGTTGGTCTGGACATCGGCGAAAAACGCCGCCTGGAACATCGCATCCCTGGCCTGGTTCGGCGTTTCGCCCGCTGCGCCCGGCAACTGGCCGCTGGTCACGAGCGTGGTGTAGTTGAGCGTTGGACTCGGTAGCAGCGTCTCTATGTAGGCGTCGTAGGGCTGTTTGAAAGCCATCGACGGACTGCTGTAGATATTGCCGTAGACCTTTTGCCAGGCCGTGACCAGATATGGCACAAAGAATTGATAACCGGCGATCGCGTTGGGAAGTTTCAACGATCCGGACAGGTTGTATGGGCCCGCCAGATGTGCGCCAGCCACCAGATTGATCTCACGTGCGTTGTCGCGTTCAATCGCGCGGTGAGCGGCCATCGAAGAATGCCCGCCTTGCGAGTAACCCGTCACCATCACCTTGCCTGACAGAGCGGCGCCGTTCGACTTTGCGGCAATCCTTGCAGCCCGGATCGAATCGATCACCGAACTGGCTTCGGAATCCGCGTGTAAATAGGGGTGATAGGCATAGGCAGATTTGGCAAATCCGAGGTAATCGGTCGCCACTACGGCATAGCCCTGCGCGGCATAGACCGCCGCCAGCAGGAAGGTTTCGGAGTCGGTAGGATTGGCCAGCGTGTGGGGCTTTTGGACATCGGTGCCCTTGGCATAAGCCACCAGGCCGGCGGCTGAGTTGCAGGCTCCGGTGGGCAGCAGCAACACGCCAGATGAATTGGTCTTTTCGCCCTTCACGCCGACGGTGTTGTAGTTCAAAGCTACCAGCTTGACATCGCACTTGGCCTTGCCGGAGATCGCCTGCAGGCCGCTGGCCATTGTCGCGCCGTCGATCTGGGCTGCCGTCAACGTGGTCAGGAGCGCTGCTGGATCGACCAGTGTGCCGCGATCCATCGCCGCTCTCAGCGGCAGCCCCAGGACAGCGCCGAGACGCAGGTCGTCGAACGTCTTGCCGGCGGCTGTCAATGCGGCAGCAAGGCCATCAAGCAACTTGTCATCGGCGTCACCGATCTTGAAAAAGCCGGTGAGCGGGTCGCCCGACAAGGTACCGCCGGTCAGCGCGGTCAATTCAGCCTTGACATAAGTCTTGGCTTGTTCCAAACCGGCCTTGATGGTTGAGCCTTTGCTCGCATCGAAGCTGGCAAAGGCAAGGGCATCGTCGAGGCCCATCGCCTTGGCGATGACCCAATCGGTCAGCGGCGTCACGTTGATGCGCCCGGCATCAGCGGCAAAGCCGTGCAGAGTCACCGCGCCGTTGCTGACCTGAACCAGGCAAGGCATGGTCTGCGAGCCGGTGAGTTGAAGTGAAAAGCTGCCATCTGAAAACGTCGTCCCCGTGACGGTCGGACCGGACGAACATTTGGCGGTCACATTGGCATTGGCCAGCGCCGCGCCAGTCGCAGCCAAACCGCTGATGCTCGGATTGGTCGAGCTGCCGCCGCAGGCGGCAAGCAAAGCGGCAACAGTGACGGCCGTAAGTGGAAATCTGCTCTGTCTCATCAAGTCATGCTCCTGGATTTTTGGAATGAAGGTTTTGAACACCCGCCAAAGGGATTCGCCGCCATCATTCCTGGTGGCGCGAGTTTCATTGCAGCGAGAATCCGACTCTTCATGCTAGCGATGGCAGCAAAAAAATCTGCCCCGAACTGGCAACGGAAGTCACTCATCCAGATGATTGACAAACCCATCGTTCTGATGTTTTTTCGCCGGCGTTTGCCGCCAATAGCTGGCGCCATTGCCAGATCCTGGCAGTGCCTGGGTTCCGATAAGGACTCAATGGACATGCTGCCGAACTGGACAAACATGGCCGAAGACGGGGCGAATGGCATTCGGCGCTCTGGAACAATCCTTGGTAGTGGACAATTCGACTGAGCGGTCAGTCATCAGTCCAAGGCATGACTGGAAGATGTCGGACATTGACGAAGTCCAGCGGCTACTTTTCCTTAAGCAATTGATGGATCTAAAAAACAACAAACTCGACGGCGCAATTGCACAAACCCACACGCCGGTGATGCAGCAATACCTGCGCATCAAGGCCGAGCATCAAGAATCGATCGTCTTCTTTCGCATGGGCGACTTCTACG
>Ga0209500_10003360_pt1 | contig 10976 bp, 10 predicted proteins | sample S_140212_EF_Meta_FD_187323 | JGI IMG/M metagenome (GOLD analysis project Ga0209500, IMG submission 187323) | Freshwater microbial communities from Lake Simoncouche, Canada to study carbon cycling - S_140212_EF_MetaG (SPAdes) (version 2) | ecosystem: Environmental > Aquatic > Freshwater > Lake ...
TCAAGCCAAACATGCACCCATTACCTCGTGGCAATCCGCCGATGCGAAAGCATTAAAAAATGCTTTGATGGAAGTTGCACGTTGGTTGGCGCACGCGATTGTTCGCGATGGTGAGGGCGCAACTAAATTCATCACTGTGCAAGTCGATGGCGGAAAAAATTTAAAAGAATGCCAACAAGTGGCTTACGCGATTGCGCATTCACCCTTAGTCAAAACTGCGTTCTATGCAAGTGATCCAAACTTGGGACGTATACTCGCTGCTGTGGGTTATGCAGGAATTGACGATCTCGATCAAAGCAAAATCGATTTGTATTTGGACGATGTGCATGTGGCTCAACAGGGTGGACGTCACCCATCGTACAAAGAAGAAGATGGACAGCGCGTGATGAAGCAATCCGAAATCTTGGTGCGTGTGGTCTTGGGTCGGGGGCCTGCCACCGACACCGTATGGACTTGCGACTTCAGTCACGACTATGTATCTATCAACGCCGACTACCGCAATTAAAAAAATATGAATACACCCCTCGATCGTTTGTTCAGTCGTGTTGAAACATTGATTGATCGCATAGAAGCGGTTCTTCCACAACCCTTGGGTGCTCCCGATTGGAAAGCCAGTGTGGCGTATCGCTATCGCAAACGCTCAAGCGGTCACGGTGTTTTAGAGCCCGTCAAAAATGTGGCCAATTTACAGTTGACCGATCTCAAAGAAATTGAACAACAAAAAGAAAAAATCCAGCGCAACACTGAGCAATTTGTCAAAGGATTGCCCGCCAACAATGTATTGCTAACGGGTGCGCGCGGAACAGGCAAATCTTCTCTCATCAAAGCCTGCCTCAACACCTACGCCAAGCAAGGTTTGCGTTTGATTGAAGTCGACAAAGATGACTTGGTCGATTTACCAGACATCATAGACGTGGTCAGCGCAAGACCCGAAAAATTTATTGTTTTTTGTGATGACCTCAGTTTTGAAGAAGGCGAGTCGGGTTATAAAGCGCTCAAATCTATTTTGGATGGATCAGTTGCCGCAGCTACAGCCAATGTGTTGGTTTATGCCACCAGCAATCGACGCCATTTGTTACCCGAATACATGAAAGAAAATCTGACCTACACGCACACCGATGATGGTGAGGTTCATCCAGGCGAAGTGGTAGAAGAAAAAATTTCTTTGTCTGAGCGATTTGGTTTATGGGTGAGTTTTTATCCATTCAGCCAAGAAGAGTATTTGATCGTTGTTGCGCAATGGCTTCAGTCCATGGGCGCTAAAGTTGCACTCGATGACGTTCGCGCACAAGCATTGCTATGGGCGCTTGAGCGTGGTTCTCGCAGTGGTCGTGTGGCCTATCAATTTGCACGCGATTATGTCGGGCAACACGCGAGCCACTGGTGAATGAATTCTTTAATTACTGAGTCTGACTCTGTGCGTGTTGCAGACGCACATCTAGAGCGCAACGCCAATCGACAACTCGTGCATGTTGCGGTCGGTATTTTGACTCAACCCGACTTATCTTTTTTACTCACCACTCGCCCCGAAGGAAAAGTTTATGCGGGCTATTGGGAATTTCCTGGCGGAAAACTAGAGTCTCAAGAAACGATTGAAGAGGCTTTGAGGCGCGAACTTCAAGAAGAGATTGGTATTGTTGTCGTTCAATCGCAGCGTTGGAAAACTCAAAAAATGGATTATCCGCACGCATTGGTTCAATTGTATTTTTGTAAAGTGACGCAATGGACTGGCTCTTTACAAATGAAAGAAAGTCAACAATGCCGTTGGCAACAGTTACCCGTTGATGTTGCGCCCATATTGCCGGGTGCTTTGCCTGTATTAGATTGGCTGGCGCAAGAGCGCAAATAAAAAATTATTGCAATGTTGGGTTGCCAAGACCTTGTTCCGGGTCGGGTGGCGTAGGGTCTGGAACACGGTGCTGCTCGCTCGCCCACGCGCCAAAATCATTATTTTTGCAGCGATCCGAACAAAAAGGGCGATAAGGATTGGTTGACGCATAAAGAGAGTCGCCACCACAAGCAGGACATTTGACTGTGCGAGGTTTCAATTGCGGCATGATCAGCCACACAATTCCATTTCGAAACTAGTATCTTCTTTGACGTGTTGAAGATGACCGTCGTCATCGAGTCGCATCAATCGAACCCAAGCCATCATGCGGTTGCCGCTGATTTCAGGAATCAAACCAGCGCTTGGATCCATAAAAACTCGCATCAATTGAAAACGCCCCTGCGGAAGATTTTGTTGGTATTGACCGTTTTGTGTCATCACGCGTTGGGGTGAACCGCCTTTGCGCATCAAGCGAAGCAAAAGATTAATCACGGCGTGTAGTGACCAAATGGGTTCGGCCCATCGCGCAATATTTTTTTGACGATCGCTCACAGAACTGTGTTGCCAGTGATGGTAGGCGGGTAAATCAAAACTGCAGGTACCACCAGGAATAGAGGCGCGATTTCTTAAAGCGCTGAGCCATTCGTTGTCAGAGATGCAGTTGCTGATGCGACTTCCTTGAACGTTGAGGCCTTGGTAGCAAGTATTGATTTCATCTAAAACCGCATTGAGCACATCTTCAGATACAGAAGGGTTGCCACGATAAGATTGAAATTGCGATTTGTATCGATCTAATTCTTTAAACATCTCTGACTTGAGGTCAGAGCGACCACCAGCCTCAGCAATTTCAAAAAGCGTGACAAAAGCAAAGTGATGATCAACTGGGTCAGAGCGAGACGTTAGTGTTTCGAAGCGAAGAAGTAAGTGCTCCAATCGCAAATAAGTGCGAACTCGTTCGTTGAGTGGGTGCTCGTAAAGAATCACAAATCTAATAATGGGTTGGTTTGTCTCCACCTCGAATCATAACCGCATCTGCAAGGTTTTTTGGCTATATTCCTGTTAAAAAGTCAGGCTCATTGTGTCAACTTGCGCTTGGAGTTGGTTCAAACTCAGCCCCTCGTTATAAATGACCCAGTCCCCTACTGCCAATCGTTGAAGTCGACTAGCCTGCGCGGCGATGATGCTTTGCGCGGTTTCCCGACTGAGTTGGCTGCGTTGGATCACACGTTGTATTTGAGTTTCTACTTGGCAATCAATCACCAGCACGCGATCCAAAATTTTGAGCCATCGCCCCGATTCCGCTAGCAAGGGAATGTCCAAAACAATAGTTTGAATGCCTTGAGACTCTGCATCAATCAAGGCGATACCGATTTGCTTGAGGATCATCGGGTGGAGGATATTTTCTAGCGTGGACTTTGCATTGGGATCTTTAAAAACCAATTCACGCATGGCGTTGCGGTCCAAAGAATTCACATGAGTAATGAATGGTGCTCCAAACTCTTGCCCAATTCGATCAATCGCGCCACCATTGGGACCAGTGAGGCTTCTTGAAATTGCATCGGAGTCGATCAAGGGATAGCCGAGTTGGGTTAAAAATTGCCCCACCGTGCTCTTGCCGCTGCCAATTCCGCCCGTGAGACCAATTTTTTGAATCGATAAAGCTTTCATGTGCCTAAGTCTAAGCCAAGTTGCGCGCCTTGAAATGACTTGACCCAATTGAAAAATAGGCAGGTATAAAGAAACAATCACGCCACCAATGAGCAGGCCAAAAAAAACAATCAAGATCAGCTCCATCAAACGGGGGAGAGACGTCAGGGCTTGAGCCAACTGTTCTTCTAGCAAGTGACGCTGGCTGATAGCAAGTTATCCTAAGAGCCCGATTCCTCGCCCGTTGCAATCATTTGTACCAGGTTAGGTGGAAATAATCGCTGGGCAGGCACCGCATATCTAGTGTTAATAGGAAATGGGTTTGACAGTGCCGCCGCCAAGCTACTGCCAGACAAATGGCACATCATCAACTTTACTAGACAGTCGATTTGAACTTTTTTTTGAATCTCTTAATGGTGGCGGTACTTGGTGGAACGTGATCATCAAAACAGTGTCGAGCACTATAAGTATTCTTGAGGGGTTTTTAGACTGGTACAAAGCTAAAGCAATTTTCTATCTCGCCAGTTTAATCGAGGCACCTCCCACCGACGGAAATTGGATAGCGATGCAAGCCAAAATCGACGGCTGGGGTGTTGAAGGTAAAAAAGTACTTTTAGTTGCACACTCTCAAGGAAATTTATTTGTGAATACCGCTTACAAATGTACGCTGAGAAAAGTGTCGGCTAATTCTGTCAAGGTGGTTCATGTTGCACCCGCTTCTCCTATGCTGTTTGGCTCGCACGCGTTAGCCAATCTGGATTTTGTGATCAATGCACTGCGTTTGGTTGGAACGGTTCCGAGCATTACCTACACCATTGTTGGCTTTTTATCGCGCTTGGTAGGTGCTAACGAAAAAAAAGATTATTTAGGTCATGGATTTTTACAAATTTACCTCAACGACACGCTAACCACATCGGCTCGAATCAAAAGCCACATTACTGAAGCACTCGATACATAGGTTGCGCCACCCGTGAAGGCTTCATCAGGTTTTTTCACAACCACCTTAACGTGAGATTGGCCGGGTAACGTTGATTTGTACATCGCTGAGCCCGATGCATCTCATGCTTATTACTCAGCCAGAAAAAGTATGGGCGGATATTTAGACTTTGACAATACGTCGACTTATGGTCCTGAGCATTACTATGCTTCTTGCAATCCTTCTTTGTTAAAAGTGGGAACTTAAAAATTTCAGTGGCCAACTATTCTGGAGCTTAATCACGCAAGGCAATGGTGCAAATTGTATCTTGGAGTGAGGGTGTTTTGGGTACCTTAACGGTTGAGTTGGGCTCTCCTACTCAAAACGTTTACGCTTATTATTTATTTAATATGGTGGTGAGCAAGGACAGCCGAAATGGAAAATCCAGTGTCGCGTTGGCTCACTAAATTATTAAGTCAATAATTTATGCAACTAGGTCGACACGAGAATGAGTGCGTGAAACCGTATTAGCATCGTAATAGGCAATGGTTTCAAAGCCTGAAGTAGTAATATTAACGGCAATATTATTGAGTGTCCTACTGAACATTGTTCCAGACGGCGTCCAATCGCTTTCTTTGCCATTCAAGTACAACTTGTCATTTCCGGATCCTGCATCAATTACTGCACTCGAGAAGCCTGCAAAAACCACGTCATTACCCGATCCGCCAGTTACGGTTGTAACGCTCGCTCGGCTTGATAGCCCCACGTTATTGAAATTAAAAAATGTTTGTTTGTTGGTGCCGCCAATTCCAGCGTTAAGGGTTGCAGGAAGAATATTGACAGAGCTAAATGCGTTGGGTCTTAAGTCAACAATATTTGCGGAGGACAATCCCGATAAATTCAAATTTAAACTTTGACCTTCGAGTGTTTGCACACCTATCCACGACGGCGTGAAGGAAGTCGTTTGGTACGCGGCTAGCGGTACTTGATCCCCAGCAACACCATATAAGAATTGCAAAGCAGTGATATCTAATGGCATGTATGTTAGTGGGTTGATTGCTGTGCCGGAATAAGTAGAGCCTGCTTGTTTCCAATTGAATGAATCGCCTGGGTTGTTGTAAGACATAACTGTATTTCGTCTGTTGTCAACGTTTGCTGTTAGATAAGGGCCAACAGCACCGCCGCCGCCTGCGTTGTAATTGCCCGGGTGTTTGAGTCCCAAGGTATGACCAATTTCATGAATCAACGTTTCCCAGCCATAACCACCTTGCGTTAGATCGGCATTAGCTGCAGTTGAACTGCCCGAATTATTCAAAAATAAATTAACTGTACCCATTTTGGAATTAGATCCTGTTGCATATCCACTGCTGACATTTCCTTGGTTATTGGTGCCAAAATTAATATCGGCCGGACCAACTTCGTTTGATTCGACAAATTGAATATTGATCAGCGACGAAATATAAGCGAGGGCAGCCTGTACCCTTGTTTTTTGAATAGCAGTCATTTCTTGAAAGCCTACTTTGTCGTTGGGTGACTGTAGAGTGCTCGCGCTTGAAATAAATTTATATTTAATTTCATGCTTACTGCTGGAATCACTCAAAGCATAAACATCATCTGCGACTTGAGTCGTTGAGCCACCAGCGTTATTTCCATTTTGCATCCAGCGATTCGTTCCGCCGTACAGCAAGGCATTGATTTGACTACTTCCCGAATCTAAAAATACAGATTTATCAGAGTACTTTAAAAAATTCACACCACTGGCTTGCGACAAATAATTAATATAAAGGCCTTTACCGTTATATTGCTGAATGCTGTAGGTGCCATCTGCATTGGAGATAGTTTTATACATGTTATAGGTGTCAACGGTCGGGCCATTGCCCCCGTTTAGTTTTGTTCCTGTGAGATTCAAAGTGATCGCAAAGCCTGAAAGTTTTTTCATCAGATCTTTTGTGATGACTTTGTACTGATCAGCACTTAACTCTAGGTTACGAGATGAACCGATTGATTTGACTGTCTTGATGACGGAATTTTTATCTTTTAGGCTTAATTCTGAAAGCGTTGTAGGGTTGATATTAGCGGCGTCAGCCAAAATACTGATACTTTTAACTCTCGGGTCATTCAAGCTGCTAAGCGCTTGAGTGATACTTGATTCAGCAATATTGATTGACTTAACTTTGCGTGAAATGCTTTCAGTGAGGGCGGCCATCTCTGTCCCCGTTAGGCTTAAAGAAATGCTGGCAACTTTACTGTTGTCAGATAGCGTTGTTAAGTCATCGATACTTGCTTCATTCACTGCCAATGTGTATTGGCCTGCATCAATTTTGCTCAAGGTTTCGGACGTAATAGTGGCAATATCTGCGCTTACATTTAATGCTGATTTGATGCCTGTTTGTTTAATATTTGCAATATGCGTTTTAATTAAGTCGAGCGATTGAATTTTATTTCCAATATTTGCACAACTATCTGAAATTGAAATGTTGTAGTCTGTTGGCGCAAACTTTGCAAATAAATTGCTAGCGGTCGTTGCTTGAGTTGCATTAAGAGTTAAATTTGCTGACGTATCCAGTTGCTTCACGCTTGTGAGCTTTTCGCCTAGGCCGATCAAGTAGTCAAATTTTGCGCTGATATTTTTTGCGCTGTCTTCAATTGATAGCGTGTAATCGTTGTTATTTACTTTAGATAAAAGACTTGAATAACTACCGAGTTGTGCCAAGCTCATCACAAAAGGAGTCTTATTATCAGCAGTGATGTTGATAGACTTTACTTTTGTGCCGAGTTTTTGAAGGGAGTCCAATTGTCCGTGTATTGTAGTAGCTGAATCTTTAATTGAAATCGATACAACTTTTCGGTCATTCAACACAGAATTCATTTGCGCTGTAGTTACATCTTTTAAATCTAAGGTGTAAATTCCACCTGTTATTTTTGCCAGCGTTGTGGTTGCTACTGCGTACTGTGACTGAGACACTACTAGGGGTGCTTTAACACCTGTTTGCACGATGGACGTGAGCTTTGTTTTTGCATTAAGTAGATCAAAGCTATTTGCAATATTCATACTGCTATCTGCAACAGTAAATTGCATTACATGAGAGTCAGAGTTAATGGTATTGATTCTTGAAACAGGTATGCCAGCGACGCTTAATTGATACAGATTTGTTATCTTTGCCAGCGTACTTTGTACGGTTGAATATTGAGCATCTGTGATGTTGAGAGCTGTAGATACTGAATCTGTTGCGCTCGAATCTTCAATGGTTGTGATTTTTGAGCCCAACGACACCAAGTTATTTAAATATTTATTGATATTCGCTGTTGTGTCGCGCACCGAAATGGGAGAGGCCTTGGGTGTTTTTATAAAGTAAGCCAAGGTCTCAGCAATTGTTTTGGGTTGTGTCACCACATCGTTGGATGCTTGTAAATTTGTATTCGCTTGTATTGAAGTTTGTGAAGTTTTGACGGTATTGTTTTTTTTAACGCTTGCAGGTGCAACTGCCGCAGGCGTGTTGATTTTTTGCACTGTGTTCAGTTTCAAAAGACTCGCCGGTTGACTTTGAACACTTAACATGGGTTTGAGGAGGTTTTGATGTGCTTGTTATTATTTCTAAGTTCAGATATCGACAGGTTTATGCGAAACTGAAGTCAAAAGGATATTTTTTACAAATTGAATGGATACATAAATATAAAAATTAAACCTTTAGAATTAATAACGGTAAAGAGTGTAAAGATGGATAAGCCGATACAAGGCTGGGCATTAGTTTTTTTACTGGACCCGAATGACGCGCCAACCGCTATCCATTTTGCGGAAGACAAATTTCCAAGAAAGATTTCTGGATTTCACTAAATAGTAAGAGAGCACTCGCAGGCTTTGGGCTTTTTTTGCATCGTCGCAAAAAATGCTATCGCCCACATCCATTGACTCTAATGTGGATGTGTTGTCGTGGGGTTTGATTCTTTTTAAATCAATGGGTTCGACGATCATAGGCGGCATTCTTCATTTCGTAGATGAAGAATCGACCCGTCACTCAATTTCTGAAGTCTTTGCTTAAGAACGACGCCCTAAAGAAAAATAAGCCAATTCAATTAAGGCTTTTTTGTATTCCGTATCTGGCAGCCAAGCAATATCAGCGATGGCGCGCTGAGCTTCATCTGCTGCGCACTGACGTGTCACTTGCATCGCGCCTGTTTCTTGAATGATTTTGACGATGGCGGGTAGTTCATCGACCAATCCGCCTTCAATGGCTTTTTTAATCGTAGATGCTTGTTGTTCATTGCCGCGTTGCATGGCAACAATCAGTGGCAAGGTTATTTTTCCTTCACGCAAATCGTCGCCCAAATTTTTGCCCAACTCGTCGCTCTGCCCCTCATAGTCCAACACATCATCAATCACTTGAAAAGCCGTGCCGATGGCTTGTCCATAACTCGCACACGCCTCTTCAATGAGTTTGGAAGAACCTGCAAGTATGGCAGGTAAACGCGCGCTGGCTTCAAAAAGCTTGGCAGTTTTGGCGCGAATCACACGCAAATAATCAGCTTGGGTAATCGTTGCATTGTGCATGTTCATCAGTTGCAAAACTTCGCCCTCAGCGATGACGTTGGTGGCTTCAGACAAAATTTCCATCACCCGCATTTCTCCAGGCTCCAACATCATTTGAAATGCACGCGAATACAAAAAATCACCCACCAAAACACTGGCGGGATTTCCAAACGATGAATTGGCCGTTGCACGACCTCTGCGCAAAGTTGAATTGTCAACTACATCGTCGTGTAACAACGTGGCCGTGTGAATAAATTCAACAACCGCTGCCAAATGAGCCGCAAATGGGCCTTGGTAATTGAGTGCGCCTGCAATTAATAAAAGCAGCGAGGGACGCAAGCGCTTGCCGCCTGCCGAAATAATGTATTGGGTCACCGTGCCAACCAAGGGAACGGAAGAATCCAGTCTTTGTGCGATCAGTGCGTCGACTTGGTCCATTCCAGGAGCAATCAGGCTTAGAAAACGGGGGGGCAGGTCAGAAGATGTGAACAAAATAGGCTTCAAATTGGGTAATTTGAGACAGATTATAGGAAGTTCGGGCATCCAATACCAGATGATGGGCCTAGTTGGGTCGGCCATGTTAGAATATTTGGCTCTGCGGGAATCCGTCCGTAGACCCTCCCAAACATTTTTCTCAGAGGTTTCATATGTACGCGGTCATAAAAACCGGCGGCAAACAGTATCGTGTTGCTGCTGGTGAAAAAATTAAAGTAGAACAGATTGCTGCGGACGTAGGCCAGGAAATCGTGATTGACCAAGTGCTCGCTGTCGGTAACGGCGCCGAGCTCAAGGTCGGCACTCCCTTGGTGTCCGGTGCAACTGTCAAAGCCACCATCTTGGCTCACGGCAAGCACGATAAAGTGCGAATATTCAAAATGCGTCGTCGCAAGCACTATCAAAAACGCCAAGGGCATCGTCAGCAGTTCACAGAGCTGCAGATATCCTCTATCAACGCTTAAGGAGCAATCCAAATGGCACAAAAAAAAGGCGGCGGCTCAACGCGCAACGGACGTGATTCAAATCCCAAAATGTTGGGTGTGAAAGCCTTTGGTGGCGAACACATTACAGCAGGGGCAATCATTGTTCGTCAAAGAGGTACCAAGTTTCATCCTGGTACCAACGTTGGTATTGGCAAAGACCACACATTGTTTGCTCTGGTAGAAGGCCACGTGTCTTTCGCCATAAAGGGCTCACTCAACAAGCACATGGTTAACGTCACTCCCGTTTGAATTCATTAATCGTTCCCGACTCAAGCCCCGCTCGTCGGGGCTTTTTTCTTTAAGATACCCGTATGAAATTTGTTGACGAAGCTTATATAGACATTGCCGCAGGAGATGGCGGCAATGGCTGTGTCTCGTTTCGTCACGAAAAATACAAAGAGTTTGGCGGCCCCAACGGGGGCGATGGTGGACGCGGTGGTCATGTGTTTGCCGTAGCCGATAGCAGTCTCAATACATTGGTGGATTTTCGTTTTTCACGCCGACATGAAGCCAAACGCGGTGAGCACGGTATGGGCTCGGATATGTTTGGCGCAGCAGGCGACGACATCATTCTCAAAATGCCAGTGGGCACCGTCATCACCGACTCAGAAACAGGTCACGTGTTGTACGAATTACTCACGCCTGGTGAAATTCTCATGATTGCCAAAGGCGGCGATGGTGGATTTGGAAATATGCGTTTCAAAAGCGCGATCAATCGAGCCCCGCGGCAAAAAACACCAGGATGGCCTGGCGACAAAAAAAGTCTCAAGCTCGAACTCAAAGTATTGGCCGATGTCGGTTTGCTTGGCATGCCCAATGCAGGCAAGTCCACACTTATTTCTGCTATCTCCAATGCGCGTCCCAAAATTGCAGACTATCCCTTCACCACCTTGCATCCCAATTTAGGCGTTGTTCGTGTGGGTCCTGAACAAAGTTTTGTTGTTGCTGATCTACCAGGGCTCATCGAAGGCGCGGCAGAAGGAGCGGGATTGGGCCATCAATTTTTAAGACACTTGCAACGCACCCGCTTGCTGTTGCATTTGGTTGATTTAGCCCCTTTTGATGATGCCGATCCTG
>Ga0209500_10003363_pt1 | contig 10972 bp, 8 predicted proteins | sample S_140212_EF_Meta_FD_187323 | JGI IMG/M metagenome (GOLD analysis project Ga0209500, IMG submission 187323) | Freshwater microbial communities from Lake Simoncouche, Canada to study carbon cycling - S_140212_EF_MetaG (SPAdes) (version 2) | ecosystem: Environmental > Aquatic > Freshwater > Lake ...
AGGCGGCGGTGGATTTGGTCAAGGCGGTGGTGGATTCGGCCAAGGCGGTGGTGGATTCGGCCAGGGTGGTGGCGGATTCGGCCAAGGCGGCGGTGGATTTGGCCAAGGTGGTGGTGGATTTGGCCAGGGCGGTGGTGGCGGTGGATTTGGTCAAGGTGGCGGTGGCGGTGGATTTGGTCAAGGTGGCGGTGGTGGTAGTTCTAGCGGCCAAGCGGTTGGCATGAACAATCCTTTTTATTCTATGGCAATGCAAGGTATTATGTCGGGAGTGGGTGGTTCAGCATTTCAAAGTGGTGGCGGCGGAAATATGGGCGGCCAAAATAATCGAGGCGGCGGCGGATTTGGCGGCGGAAATATGGGTGGAGGCGGCTTTGGTCAAGGCGGTGGTGGGTTTGGCCAAGGCGGCGGTGGATTCGGTGGCGGAAATATGGGCGGCGGCGGCTTTGGTCAGGGTGGTGGATTTGGTGGTAAAGGTGGATTCGGTAATGGCGACAATGGCTTGTAATTAATTTTATTTTCACATTTAACCCACTCGCAGTTTCATCCTGCTAGTGGGTTTATTTTTTAACTAACCTTTATTGATTTCTTCTCGAGTAACAGTATTAAATTCAGATCTAGCACCAATCTTAATTGCGTTTCATAAGCCGGACGGTGAAATCATTGCACCCTAATAGCAACATGGTTCCCTTATCGTTCCCTGTAATGCAATTCACCTCTGATCCTAGCTGGCTAAAAATGTCTGTTTTGCTTTTCGTATTTAAATCAAATAGAAAGGATGATCCTTTCCTGGGAAAAACAAAAAGTTCGTTTGTACCTTTGGGAGAAAATAAAGCTGCAACTCCGCTTTCAGTCTCCATCAAAACTTCTCGTTTTGTTGTAAGTAAATCCCAACGCATGATTTTTAAATCAATTGGCTGCCGGAGTGAATAAGATGTTCCGCCAAAAGCTGTAATCGCAAACGTAGCATCTCTATTCATTGATAACGAGTTGTAAAATTGTTCTGGCCCGTTTAAGGTCTGAATTCTTTTTCCAGAATCTACATCGTGCACGCAAATTCTGCCATCTCGCAAACAGCAAACCATCGTCTTACCATCTTCAGAAACATCCATGTGCCAAACTTGTCTGGGCGAACCATATTGCATGTTTCTTGGGTCGTAGGTTCCCATCTCTTCAAAGAATTGAATTTGTGTTCCGGTTTCCAGATCCCATAATCTTGCGGTGCAATCTAAACTACACGAGATCGCTCTTTTGCCATCTGGTAAAAAACGCACATCCCGTACGCCATGCACATGCCCGATCATCTCACGAACCTTCTCACCCTTGGCTAAATCCCAAAGGATTACACGGTTATCAAGCAGGGCCCCACCTGACAAAGCTTTTTGCCCATCTTGGGAGATAGCAACCGATAAAATACTTTTTGTGTGATCATTGAATATAAATTTGGCTTTTTGATTCTCAAGATCCCATGCAATTACTTTTTTGTCTTTACCGCCACTGATTCCAGTTTTTCCATCTTCTGAAATGCTTGTACAACTTACCTCGCCCTGATGGCCCTCAAGGATAAATTCTTTAAATGTTGGTGATTGGTCTTTTCCTAAAAATGGTCGGGCAAAAAATGCCACTCCCAGTAAACCAAATCCCAGAACGATCGCTGTGAAAAGAATTCTTCGACTTAAAGTTGGTACGGGTGGTATTGGATTAGAATTAGCCTGCCTGATCTGCTTGATAAATTCAGAGCAACTTCCCCAGCGTTTCAGGGGATTTTTTTCAAGTGCCTTTGCCACCACCCATCTCTGTTGAAGTGGAATCATGGAAAGATCAGGTTGGCGATGGCAATGCCCTGCCATGATTTCAGCAGCATTGCCAGTAAATGGCATAGTTCCACAACGAATTTTGCAGTAGGTGATCGCAAGGGAGTATTGATCCGAGCTTGCGCTCATTTTTTCCTGAAAGAATTCCGGAGGAGAGTAACTAGGCGTCATGCAGCCACTGTGCTGGTTTTTTTCTTCATCTAGAATGCGAGCGAGGCCGAAGTCGCCAATTTTTAATGCACCCCCCACGATCAACATGTTTTGTGGTTTGATATCTCGGTGAAGAATAGCAACGATTTCGCTACCATCAGAGAAGTGTTGTTTCTGGTTCAAAAAATCAAGCGCTTCTGCAGCTTCAGTAAACATGGAAAGAATTGCGTTTTCCGAAGGATGCGTTTTATTTACATACTCAAGGAAATTCATTTCCGCAAGTTCCATTGCAATCCAAAGATGTTCATCAATGATCCAGAACCCAAAAATAGACAACAAATGCGGATGTCTGATCGATTTAAAAAGTTTCAAGGAACGAATTTCAATAAGGTCTAGCCCATTGCTCATGGGGATGATTTTCATTGCGAGGGAAACATCACCAGGACCCTGGGCTTCCCATACTTCACCAAAGCTACCCTTCCCTATTTTTTTAATCAGTTGATACCCAGGTATGGGTGACTCACCTTTGGTTATCGTACTGGGAACAACGGTTTCATTTTCTGAGAAGCTGTCGCCTATGGGTTCAGAATCTGGATAGAGCAACCAATCCATTTCTTGAAGTTCTTCAATTGCTCTTGGCAACTCTGTATTTAATGCGGGGTAATATCGTAAAAGCGATTCTAAAGGAATTTCTTTTTGAAATAGGCGTTGTTCTTCCCAACTGAATAAAGCTTCTTCTAGTTCTTGATTCATTTTGGATTGGGCGAAATCCATTTTCAATTATCCCCATGTTCCGGCGTTTGATTGTTTATCAAAGTTCGGATCAAGATTCTTGTGGTCATCCATCTCCTTGCTAGGGTTCGCAGAGGAATGCCTAAGAATTTAGCAGCTTCATCCTGGCTTAAGCCTTGGAACCAGAGAAGATCAAAAAGCTGTTTGTTTTCTTCTGGAAGGAGATCAATTTTTTCATAAAACTCTGTCCATTCTGCATAGCTCGAAGGCCCGCCATCTCGGTCTTTGGTATTGAGCAATTCATTTCTTTTGACGGAGGTGCTCATATCACCTGAGTTTTTATTTTGGTTCCTTGCAATGCTGGATCGGGCAAGGTCTTGAAGCACCCAGCGAAGATTTTGCGATGCGAGTTTGAAATAGGAGGCAGTATCTTCGGGACTCAAGCCATCAAGCATTTTGTGAAGTCGGATGACTAGTTTTTGGGTAATGTCATCGGTTTCTTCAAGGGTGCAGAGGTTGGGATATTTTCGGAACATTTTTCGGGAAAGGCGTTGAAGCCTCTCTAAAGAGTGTGCGATTAACTCTTCGCGGGCTTTGGGTTCTTTGGCTTTAAGCTTAGCCAATAGAACGTTGATTCGGGTTGAGTGCTCAAATTCATTCATTAAGGATATTATACAAAAGATAAAAAAATATGTTGTAGCTTAAGATTTATTAAACATTTAAAATATTATTGGCATAGTTTGTCGTTTGGCAACGATAGATAAAAAGTAGGTTTGTTTTTGATTCAGTCGAATTGATAAATATTTTAGAACTTAAAAAATTTAAATATGGCTTGGAGAAGGTAATGGTCAAACGAAGAGCATCAAATGGAATGATAGGGTTTTTTTACCGATCCTTTTTGTTTTTCTTAATATTGTTCGCAGGTTTGGCATGGTTTTTTAAAGGTGGCGATTTATTGCAAGGCAGCGAAGGGGTTTATGAGAGGAAGTTGCGGGAGTTACTTGGCAAAATAGAAAAAAGTAACCCTGAGGCTGCAAAAAGAATAAAAGAAGCCGGGAAAAGGGATCCTTATGCCGTATCTGTAGCAGTTGCTACTTTAAAAAACCAAAAAGATTATGAAAAACAAATAACTAAGTTTTCGGAAAGTTTAAAAGATGACGAGCCTAATGCATTTATTGAAGCGATTGAGCTAAGTGTAGACAAGAATTTGGTTCATGATAATGAAGATCGAAAAAAAGTAATCTATGCTCATGGATCATTTCTTTATCTAAAAGAATCTGAATTGATTAAGAAAGCTCTTGTTACAAAAAACCTTGAAGAACAAGGGAAATATAAAGATGACATTCAAAAACTTGTTAACGAACATTTTGATCGATTGAAAAAGTTTTCGAAAGAACCCGGAACTTGGGAAATTGTTAAATATGATCCGGTTGCCGTCATGGTCTTTACCGAAGTGGAGGATTCAAAACTACGACAATTTTATGTTGAAAATCATGAGTGGGTGCAAGATATGTTTTCCCAGTTTCAAAATCTGCCCCAAGAAAAAGATAAAGAAGGGTCATCTGTAAGTATTAAATCAGTGCTTGAAACAGCATCGCTTTATTACCCAGAAACTAAGAAAGCCGTGGTTGATCAAAAGCAAAATGGTTGTGGATTTGGTCCAATGGGGTTTCAGTTATTTTTTAAGTATGGTGATTTAATAAAAACTTGTGTAGATAAAGAAAAAGTTTTACCTTTGTGCGAAACTCTAGAAATCTTTTTTTCCCAACAAGATTACCTTAATTCTTTTATTGAAAAACACGCTACAGAATCAGCCGCAAGTTTATTAGCACGAAATCTAGGAGAAATAAAAAAAACAAGTCCGGATTTATGGCGGGCGGCAAAAGCCTCTCCTGGTGCATTAGACTTATATGAGGATGCTAAAGAATTTGCCAATGATGTTTTTAAAAAATGTGATGGTATTAATGTTCAAGATTTGCTTTATGCAGATTATTTTACGCCAGACCGGGTATTGCTAAAAAATGCAGCTCACGCTTTAGCCAAATGGGGCCAGTTGGCTTTTTATACCCTGAACGAATATTCCGAAAGTGTTAATAATAAACCAACCAGTGGAAATCAGGTCCCAAAGAAAACGATAAATTCAAATGAGTTTAACGATAATAATTTTAAGAAGGCTTTGTCTAAAGATTTCCGCACGGTGTTTTATGTGTTTAGAAATGGTCAGTCTGGAATTTCTGAAATATTAGCTAAGCCAAAGTGTATAGATAAGTTTGTTGACGATAAAGGAGAACTTAAGCCAGAAGCTTTATTAAAGTCTATTCCGATTCTTGGTGGGCCAGTTACTGTTTTCGATAATTGGGTTAATGGATACCCTAATTCTTATGCAGAACTTGGTTGGGCAGCTTTGGATGTGGCTGATGGTGCATTGTTGGTTATGACCCTTGGTGTTTCTGCTGAAACGACCGTAGCAAAGACTGCTGCAAAAACAGCAGCTAAGGAATTAGCCCGAAAAGCAGCGCAGGAGACAGCTAAAAAAGGTATTAAAACTACATTCTCAAAGTTCGCTGAATCTACATTATCAAAATTTATTCGGGTTCTAAGTGTAACGGATAAAGTATTTTTAAGTATTCCATCCGGATTATTGAGGTTTGCAGGAAAAACAATTAATATCGCACTTTATTTGGCAAAAACAGCGGTTAAAACATGGTCAGGTTTACCTTCCGGTTTTAAAAGTTTTGTTTACAAATCCTTTCTTGCGATAACGATTTCAGTCTCGATTGTTTTTCGAACTATTCCAGCATTATGGAATTTATTATTAGATGAAATCAAAAAGCTTCCTGAAGAACTAAAAAAAATATTGGTTAATGCTCCAAAAGATTTAACCGATGCAATAATTACAGCCCTTGATGAGTTTTTTGCCATGTCTGGTATGGGCATTAAGATTTTATGGTGGGGAATTCTAGTATCCCTTCTTTACATGGGTCTTCGATTTCTTCCTACTTCAAGGTTAAAATATGCCTAATCATCATTTTAAAGTTGTCATACTTGGTTCCACTGCTGCAGGTAAATCTTGTTTTATCGGTGGATTGGGTATCTTGGGTGGAGCAGACTGCGACTCTGGAATTCAAGTTCATGCTAAAGAAAATAAAGATTTCAAAGGATTGGAGTATCTAAAAAGATTAAAAACGTTCCTCAATAATCAGGAATGGCCACCACCTAGTCACACTACAGAGATTATAGATTTGTCAGTATTTTATCATGATAAAATTGTTGACATAACTTTTGTAGATTATCCAGGGAAAGATTTTCTAGAAGAACTATCGAAGCTAGATCCCGAAAAAAATCTTGCGTTATTTAATGCTTACAACAATGCCGATTTTCTATTGGTTTTGTTAGATCCAAAAATTGACTTGAATATTGGAAATAGAGATTCTGTTGTCCTTAAGAATCAAGCCTTAGAGCGCCAAGAAGCTGTTCTACAGGTAATTAGGGAAAAGATGTTTCCCAAAAATAATGAAAGTTCTTTTAAAGCTGGGTGGAATGTTGTTAAAGAAAAGTTACAAGAAAGAATTCCGCCTAATATTGGAATTTTGATTACCAAAAAAGATCAAATGCCCCAAATAAAATCATCCAAGGATGCTGAAAATTTATTAGTAACTGAAGCTCCCCAGTTTTATAAAAACTTAAAATCTATTGGTTCTACATTAAAAGTGTTTGCAGTTTCAGCGGTAGGTAATACTGAGGTTGTTCAAGTTGATGGAAAATCGGTTTTAAAACCTGGAAAGGTGCTTAACCCAGAAGGTTATGAAGAAATTTTTGATTGGATCATCAATATTCGTTGGTGGGTTAAAGTATTAAAATATAGTGTATGTGCAGGCCTAGTTGCTGTTTTTTTTGTAATCCTTTTTGCAATTCAAACTGGCCAGACTCAAATTGCGATACAAATTGCCAATGATACCAATATATCACCAATACACAAAGTCGAAAAAATAGAGAAAACATGGGGGAGTACTCGTGTTATTACGGATCCCATTCTTGATAAAATTGCATCCGATATGGAAGCACGGATAGATAGTTTGTCGGGGGATAGTGAAGCATTGCCCCCCTTAATAAAAGAAGCTGAAAATATTCGCAGAAATTATCCTCGATTATCATCAACAATGGAAAGTATAATCGTAAAAGCCGGTGAAAAAAGAGAAGATGCATTATTTGAAAAATTAAAAATCAACTATTCTGAAAAAGACTCTGATTTTATTAAAAAAGCTAATGATTTTTTGAAAGAGTTTGGTGGCACGGGCAAGCATTCTGCTGAAGTTGAAAAATTAAAAATCATAATCATTGATGATGAATTTCAAAAAGAAAAAGTTTATGTTCAGAATTTTCAAATTACCAATCCGAATTCACTTATTGAAAAATCTATTAAACTAAAGGAAATTGCTAGTAAATGGAAAAGTAAAATTAGTACAGAACAGGCAGTTCAAATAAGTAGAGCTTCCTTGGTTGCAGAAGGAATATCCAACGCCGGCAGCACTAGTTTTTTTACTGTTGATATTTTAAAAACTAAAGGCTTGAAAATACCGCTACAGCATTACGTGCAAATTTTTCAAAAGAAAAATGATGAAATAGATTATAATTTGATTTTTGAATCTGCAAAAGCAAGTGATTCTATTACAGAGTGGGGTTGGAATACAAACGACTTAAAACTTGATTGGAGCATTGGGACACAAATTAAAATTCTTCTTCGGTGTAGTAAATGGGACTATTCGAGAATACATTATAATAAAGATGCAGCTTATAATTATTTTTCAGATAAATATGCAATATTAGGTTTAATTGGATCTGTTAACTTAGAACCCATAAATGGTCATGATTTAGGAAAACCTCAAGTTGTTTTTAGACTTAAATTAGATGGCCAACCATTATCAGAGACCGACAGAGAAGCATTTTATACTTATTTCGTTCGAAACACCTGGTAATTTTATGAGGAATGATGGAAGAAATATTTAAAAACGGGTCAACCATAAGCTATGGCAAAAGAAAAAATCTTGCTTCGGGGATTGTGGAAGATTATTTAATATTGCCAGATTCGACAAAGGGTTTTACCTCTGACGAAAAAAACAACTTTGAAAAAATTTGTAAATCATTTTCGTGGACATCAACTTCAAATCCTGGAGAAATTCTTCCCCCCTGTTACGGATTCTTCCCTTTTGGCGATGGTTTCACCATACTTGTTGCACGATTTATTGATGATGGTCGTGACAATCAAGGCAGAGCTGATCTTCTTCGAGTTGATGCATTAAAAGTTCCTGCGCAATTGTTTCACGAATTGAAATCTGATTTAAGATTGGTCTTTGATTCTTCTATTTGGAAGAATATTTTCGCTGTCGAAAATTCAATGGCTGATAGTATCGTAATTTCCACAGATGATTGTGATAAGGTTTTTGAGTTGGTGAAGAAGAATATTACAACGCCATTATTAGTTGGATGTTCTAAGAATTTCAAATTCAAGCCAACATCGGGAAAGTTTAATACTTTTGATATCAATTCAAAAACAGTTGAAGAAATTAGCGTGCCTGTAGTTGCAGCACCTTCAAATCCAAGAATCCCATTACCACCACCAAAATCTAATTCAATTGTGGTTGGTCAAAAAAATTTGCACCTCGTGTTTCTATTGATGGTAGGAATTAGCGGTACAATTATTTGGGGCGTTAATTTAAAAATTGATAATCAAAAATTAGCTAATGAAAAAAGTGATTTAGAGGAAAATAAAAGAAAATTAGAACAAGATAAAAAAGAATTAGATAAAATGAACTTAATATTAGTTGGTGAAAAAGGTGAACTAAACAAAAAACACAAAGAATTAGTTGACAAAAATAAGGGTCTGGAAGAAGAATTATCCAAAAATGAAAACATTAATGTTGTTGAATTGATGAAGCGACTAGGTGATAAACCAGACTTAAAAAAAGCCACAGACGTATTATCTGATATTAAAATTCAGGCGCAAAAATCTTTCGTCAAAGATATAGAAGGAAAATTAAAAAATGAGTTGCAAAAAGAAATGAATAAACTTGAAAAAACAATGACGGATTGGCTTGATAAACAAATTAAACTAGATTCAAAATGAAAGAGTAGTAATGGAAAATGGACAAACAGTAAGAATTTAAGGTCAGGTCTGTATAACGTAATGGGGGTTACCGGGGCAAAATACAGATGCAAAATTTATTTCAATCACACGCGTTCTGAAAAAACCTTCTTTGTATAAAGTGAAAGTCTTTGTGCTATTTAATCAATCCTAAAAGACAATTGGCTAGGAATGGACCCCCGTTTTTCAACAAGGGTGACGAAGGTACGGGGAAAATTGAAAGACTATTTGGCCGATCCCTTTTTTCTTTTAGCTATACCTTAATAAATTTGGGTAAAGTAGTATTTCTTGATTTACCAGATGACTGGTACGGGATACATGTTAAATTTTTCATCCCCACTTACCAGTGCCATATTTTCAACCATTGCCTGGGCTATTAAAATTCGGTCAAATGGGTCGCGATGATGATCAGCTAATTCCGCAACTTTTAATGCATGGGGAAATTCAATTGCTAACACATTAATTTGGTAAGTAGTTGTTCATCTGGTTAGTAAGTTTTTAAAGGTTCAGATAACTCAAGTTTTTGCTTTGGTTTTGTGGTTTTAATTGCCAGTTCCCAAATACTTCCAACGCTAAGAAACAAGTCGTTGGCTGGATCAGCGATAGATGATTTAGCCTGGGTGCTTAACTTTGGATCACCTGCAACAAGCCACAATAAGGTGTGGGCATCGAGGAGCAATTTCATTCCATATAACCTTTCATGTCCTCATGCGGCTCATCGAAATCAGGCGCCATAAATAAAATACTGCCTTTTCCCAACCCAGGTTCAGGGCGTGGCGCCTTGAGATTTTCGGCAACAAGTTTAGCAACCGGTTGGTGATTTTCGGTGATAATTAAAGTTTCCCCAGGAGGTAGTTGATGAATTAAATTTTTCAAGTTGGCTTGCGCTTCTTCAATGGTGATGATTATTGACATCATTTTCCTCCTTGTTTATTACTTAGAATTTTAATTTGATCTTCATTTTCCTCATTATTATTTGTAACACATTCCTCCATGCACCTTGCATTATCAATATGAAAACTCTTAAAAATATATAAAAGACACTTTTAAAAGCAATTATAAGGTAATTGAAATTTTCAACCTTTTACATTTTACTTTTAACATGGGTATTTGAAGCCGGGCAAGGAATCAGGCGGGCATTCTATTGGTTTTTATGATAGTATTACTTCATTGTATTAATTTAGCTATGCGTTATGAAAATAGTGACGGGGAATAATTACCTAGGGGCAATCGAATGGCTACTAATTACAGTGCGGTGATTCAGGAGCGGGATGGATTATGGCTTGGTTGGGTGGAAGAAGTTCCAGGTGTAAATGCACAGGCCCCTACCCGTGAAGAATTAATGGAAGACTTGCGATCTGCCCTTGCTGAAGCTTTGGAAATGAACCGAGCAGATGCCCGCGCTGCAGCCCAAGGCTCTTATGAAGAAGTGAGCTTGCTAGCTTGAAACGAAGGGATCTAATTGCACACCTTAATTTGAATGGGTGTGTTTTGGTAAGAGAAGGATCCCGTCATTCATGGTGGGGAAATTCTGTCAATCAGCGTAGAAGTGCTGTTCCCAGACATTCTGAAATTCACGAAATCATGGTTAAGAAAATTTGCAGGGATCTCAGCATACCCAATCCTTAACTAACTTTACGGATTTTTATCCCAGAGGTGTTTCAAGAAGAATTCTTGTCTTCTGCGATGTGCGTAAGGGCTTTCACCTGAGCCATGGCCGCCGCCTGGTATTACAATTAGATCGAAATCTTTTCTGGCTTTGATCAATGCATCTGCAACCTGCATCGTAGTTGCGGGATCCACATTGCGATCAAGTTCGCCAACGGTAAGAAGCAGCTTGCCTTGCAATTTCCCTGCATGAACAGTGTTTGAACTTTTTTCGTAAGATGCATCAACAGGCCAACCCATCCAAAGTTCATTCCACCAGACTTTATCCATGCGGTTATCATGGCAGCCACAATCCGCTGCGGCGGCTTTGTAGAAGTCGCCATGATCGATGAGGGCCCTCATCGCATTCTGGCCCCCTGCACTGCCGCCATAGATTCCGACTTTCTCGAGATTCATTTGAGGAAAGATTTTGCCGGCGGCCTTCATCCACAAGATGCGATCAGGGAAACCAGCATCAGCGAGGTTTTTC
>Ga0209500_10003364_pt1 | contig 10962 bp, 14 predicted proteins | sample S_140212_EF_Meta_FD_187323 | JGI IMG/M metagenome (GOLD analysis project Ga0209500, IMG submission 187323) | Freshwater microbial communities from Lake Simoncouche, Canada to study carbon cycling - S_140212_EF_MetaG (SPAdes) (version 2) | ecosystem: Environmental > Aquatic > Freshwater > Lake ...
GAGACATGGATCGACGGTGTGCGCCGCTACTCGCGCACCGAGGAATCGGAAATGAACGCGAAGGTTTTGAAGTCGCGCGGCGAGTTGCTTGCCAAGGCTTCGGCGCCCGATGCGCGTGGTGGTGCGGGGGGCGGCGGACCGGGCGGCGGACCAGGCGGTGGTCCAGGTGGCGGTGGAGGAGCTGGACGCATGCGCGGAGGACGCGGCCGTCCGCCGTCGCTTCTCGAGCGCATGATCGACGAGCGTGAGGACGCGATCTGGCTGCGCATCGCACGCGGCCTCGATCCGATCGCAACTCAACCAGGCGATTGCGGATGCAGCGTCATCAACGACGCCGTTCCTACTGCGGACTCGAACAAGTGACGATGCGAAGGAACCCCTCAATGAAGATCACCGCCATGAAGATCACCGCCATGAACATCACCGCCATCTCAATCGCCTCGACTCTCCTGTGCGGCGCTTGGGCGTTCGCGCAGAGCGACATCGTCCCTGCTCCAGCGCAGTCGCATCCCATCGCAATCATCCACGCCATCGTGCACACTGCGACTTCGGCGAATCCCGTCATCGAAGACGGGCATGTTCTTTTTGACGGCGGACGCATCACTTCGATCGGACCAGGCATGCCGGTGTTGCCGGTTGGCTGCGAAGTCATCGATGCCGCGGGCAAGCATGTTTCGCCTGGATTCTGCGCGTTTCCGAGTGGACTTGGTCTGGTGGAAACTCTGCAAGTTGAAGCCACCGACGATCGCAACGAGGTCGGCGATCTGCGTCCGGAAGTCACGCCCGCGATCGCGATCAATCCTGACAGCGACCTGCTGACTGTTGCCCGCGCGGCCGGCGTTCTCATTTCGGTCAGCGTTCCCAACGGTGGACTCGTCTCGGGCAGCGCGTCGGCGATTCGTCTCGATGGCTGGACTCCCGAAGACATCTGCATCGATTCTTCCGTGGGCATGGTCATGACCTGGCCGATGGTCGAGCCTGCGCGCAGTTTTTCTTCGCGGCGATCGCCTGAAGAGCAGAAGCGACGCGCGACTGAGGAGCTCGCGTCAATCGGGAAGTTTTTTGACGATATGAAATCGATCTTGTCGGCGCGCGCCACCGACGCAACGGTTGCGCACGATGAGCGTGCTGAAGCAATGCGCGATGTGCTTTCCGGCAAGGATCCCATATTTGTGGAAGTCGGCAGCGCTGCGCAGATCGAGAGTGCGGTCGGTTGGTGCAAGTCGCGCGGGATGCGCTGCGTGATCATCGGTACCGAAGGCATCGAGACGGCGATTGCGTTTCTGAAGGCGCAGTCGATTTCCGTGGTCATCAACGGCGTCCACAAAGTTCCATCCAATCGACATGTCGCCACTAGCGCGTCGTATGAACTGCCGAACAAACTCGCCGAAGCGGGCATCGAGTTTTCCATCGCCACCGGCGACGAGCCTGCGCACACCCGCAACCTCCCGCACCACGCCGCGACCGCCGCCGCGTTTGGCCTCGACCGCGAGGCCGCGCTGCGCGCCGTCACTGCCACGCCGTGCAAGATCGTCGGCATCGCCGATCGCTACGGAACCATTGAATTGCTGAAGAGCGCAACCATCATCATCACCAACGGACATCCGCTTGAGCTGACCAGCGATGTCACCGCCGCGTGGATCGATGGAAAGTTGATCGACCTTTCGTCCCACCAAAGTCAGATGAAGGCCAAGTACGACGAGAAGCTCAAGCGCAACGGCAAGTAAACGCGCTTGCGAAAGTTTCTCCCGTCACCACGCGAGGTGCGAGGTCGACTCGAGAACTTTTCCGTCGAGGGTTGTGAGCGTGGCCGTGAGAACGATGTCGTCACCGCGCATCGGATCGACATCCCATTCAGGCTGAAGGCGAAGCACATACTGGCTGAGCGTGACATCGAAGCGACGTTCGACCTGGCGCTTGGTTGCGAGCGGAATGTCGAACGCGAGGTAGCACGGGTCGGCCTTGGCCGCCTTGAGCACGATGCGCATGTCGCCCGCCAACGCCACTGGCTCGCCCAAGGAATCAACCGCGTCGATTCGAACATCCACCAGCGCAGGCGCGCCTGCCGTGCGTTCCACGCGTGACAGTGGGCTGATCGTCATGCTGTTGGCGGCGTGCGGCGCTCGCTCGTCGGCGGGAACCCTGCTCGAAACTGGGCCGATCGCCGCGGGCGCCGTCTCGTCGGCCGACCGCGACTCGCTCGCGCGCATCGGAATGTTCGCCGTCGGATCGACGGGAACCGACACACAGGAGGCCGCGACCAGACTCGCCACCAGGAGAGGAAGGCGACGGCGAAAGTATGCGCGTTGGCTTTCGCGTGGGCTCATCCGCGTAGCCTACGAACCATCGCCATCGCGCGCGCGAGTCCTGCGCGCGGATCGGTATACTCCGCGTCCCATGCTTGAGTCCTCAGCCCTCGAGATCACCGGCCTTGCACCCGGCCGCCGCGTGCGCGTCACCCAGCAACTGCCGCAGACCCACACCGTCTGGACCACGACGGTCGAAGGCGTGGTGTGCCGCTACCGACAAGCGACGACTGGTTCGTGGTTCGCCCACGCCAAGGACGACAAACTCTGGCTTGACCGCCTCGAGCTCAAGAAGGACGACGGCGAATTGGTGACGCTGAATCTTGATCGATACAGCGTCATCGAGCCTGCGTGATTACATCGAGCCTGCGGGATCACATCGAGCCTGCGTAAACAAGGCCTCCGCGCTCAAGTGGTCCGCGGCTCCGTCTTGCCCACGCTGCACATCGTCATGCCCTTGCGCCACGCGCTGCCCATGGATTGAGCAATCCAGGCGTTCAAGCCGCCCAGCGTGACCGAGTCCACCTCTTGCGCGAGCTCGCCCAACGAGCGGCAGCGGCCAAGGCGATACCAATCGCTGCCCAGCGCCGCCGCGCGCGCGGCCGTGCTCTCGCCCTGCATGATCAGCCGGCTCTTCATGCCGACCACAGCGCGGCGGAGCTCGCCTTCGTCGATGCCCTGCTCAAATCGCACCAACTCGGCAAGCATGGTGTCGAGCGTCTCCTGCGCGCGCTCGGGGGTGCTGCCCGCATAAAGCGAGACCATTCCGCGATCGCGTCCGCCCGAGTAACCCGCGTTGACCGCGTAGCAAAGCCCGCGCTTCTCGCGCACTTCGGTGAAGAGTCGGCTCGAAGTCTCGCCACCGAGAATGTTGGTGGCAAGGCGGCAGAGCAGCGACTCAGGCTGCTGCTCGCTCGGCGCATCGAGGCCGAGGGCGATATGCGTCTGGTTCGACGCGTCCTCTTCATGGAACACGCCGCCGATCATCGCGCCTGTCGCTCGGACATCGAGCGCGGTGCCGTGCCAGTCCTTGAGCAGCCGGTCAAGCGTGCGCGCGACATCATCGGCGTCGACGGCACCAGCGATGGACAGGATCGAGCCCACTGGCCGAGCGCGCTCCATCCAATCTTTACGCAACGCTGAAATCTCAGCGCGTTCGAAGGCGATTTTGTTGCCGTATCCCGACCGATTGAACGGGGGCGGAAGATGACGCTCACGCAAGCGCAGCGAAACGCGGTGCTGAGGATCGTCCTGCAGGCTCTCAAGCGACTGGAGCGCGAGGCTGCGGACGGCGTCAAGCGATTCAGCGGGAAGATGGGGACGCACCACGAGGTCGGCGAACAGGCTCAGGGCCTGGTCGACGCGCGAGCCGATGGTGGTTCCGCTCACAACAATGTGAACGGCGGCTGGCGTCACCGCGCGCTGCACGCCCGCACGATCGAGCTCATCGCTGAACGCCCGGCTGTCCCGGCTGCCCGCCCCGCGCTGAGAAAGTTCCGCGAGCAGGGAAGACCATCCATCGCCCGCCTCGCCCTCAGGGTCGGTCGCGTTGCCCGCAGGCAGAAGCCAACTCACGGCCGCGGTGCGCACCCCGGCCATTTCCTCGACCAGAAGCGGCATACCGCAGTCAAGCATGCGGACACGGATCGGGTTTGGGCTGAGCGTGGAGTTCACTGGCATTTGGCGGATGCTAACACGGCGCGCGCGCATGCCATTGCCGTTCAAACCGCGCCGATGGAACAGCCTGCACAACCCCACCTACTTAGGCCCGGAGGCGATGTTTGGGGCAAACTTTCGATGCGGGCGCGCCGATGACCCCGAGGTCCCTAGATGTCCAAGGAATCGATCGGCGGAAACTCACCATGCGACCACTTCGTGCCTGTATTGACGTTCTTGTGGTTGGCTGCGCTGCCACGGCGCTCGTGACGGCGCTCCATCTTTACGAGTCGAACCTTGACGAACAGTCGGTCGTTGACTCGACGCGCGCTGCGCTTTCAAGCATTCGCGCTGAGGTTGGAATCCACTCCGCGGTCGGCGATGTGCCGCTCAATGAGTACGGCCACCCTCACAGCATCGAGACGGCCTGGTTCGAGAACTCACCGTCGCGCAACATGCTTGCGACCCCGAGCGCGCCTTGGGTCGAGCTTGCCCTTCCCGGCGAGTTCGACCGCAACCATCCCCGCGAGCCAACCTTCCGCGGCGGTCGTGGTGCGATGTTTTGGTACAACCCGATTCGCGGCATCGTCCGCGCCCGCGTGCCAGATCAGACCACCGACGAATCGACCCTCTCGCTCTACGAGTCGGTCAACGGCGAGGAATGGCAGCCCTAATAAGGGCGCCAAACAGCCCTGGACCCCTCAGTGGTCCCACCAATATCGGCAAAAACTGCGACGCCGGCCCCCTTGGGCCGGCGTCGTTTGTTTCGTGGAGCGTGATCGAGTCGTGATCGAGTCGTGATCGAGAGCATGCCCGTCGCATTCCGATGGCATGCCAGGCACGACCTCACTTCTTGAAGTGATCGATGTTGATCTGGATGTACTTGTGCCACTCGGCCGGCACATCGTCCTGCGGGAAGATCGCTTGGACCGGGCACTCATCGACGCACAGGCCGCAGTCGATGCAGGTGTCGGGGTCGATGTACAGCTGCTGCCGGGCACCGTAGTCCCCTTCTTTTTTTGTTGGGTGGATGCAGTCGACGGGGCAGACCTCGACGCAAGCCGTGTCCTTGGTACCGATGCAGGGTTCCGTGATGACGTGCGCCATGGCGCGTGCTACTCCGTTTTGAACGCTCGATGTATGAGCGTGTGATGATGCCGTTGCGATGCGCGCTCGTTGCGCGGCGCGCGATCATAGCGCGGCGTGCAGAGTGAGAGGTAGTGCGCGGCGCAGCAGCGTTGATGGAAGCATCGATGCGATCGCATCAATGGCGCGCTGGCGTGCAGGCCTAAAAAACAAGCCTAAAAATGCCGGAGGCCGCCTTTCGGCGGCCTCCAAGCATCGTTCAGTACGAAGAATTTACTTCTTCTTGCCGGCCTTCTTTGCAGTCTTCTTGGCGGCCTTCTTCGTGGTCTTCTTTGCGGCCTTCTTAGCGGCCTTCTTCTTTGCAGCCATTGTTGGCTCCCTTGAATGGGTTACGCTCTTGGAGTCGGAGTGAGATTGAAGCCGGCGTAACAGAGCTTCAATCTCATGGTGTTATACACAGATCGGCCACAAAGCAAAAGTGACTTGACAGAAATATGCAACAAGCAACGGATTGATCTTGGCGAGATCAGTTCATCGAGTGCTCAGGAAGGAAGTCTCCGCGTGCAAGCAAGGGTCGCACTCATCGGTGCAAGTGGACGGATGGGAGCGCGCATTGATGCGCTCGCCGCGTCCGATGCAAGCATGATCATCACGCGCCGATACGGTCGCACTGGTTGCGCGAAGTGCGACTTGGCTGCTCCGATCGATGCCATCATCGACTTCTCCAACGAGACGGGCACGCGACAAGCGATCGTGATCGCTCGGGAGAGTTCCGCGGCGCTCCTTGTTGGAACCACTGGTCTTTCTGCGGAAATTCAGCAGGAACTCGCAGTGCTCGCCCGCACCAACGCTGTGCTGGTGGCCCCCAATACTTCGCTCGGCATCGCCGTGACCCGCAAGCTCGCCCGCATGGCGGCCGTGATGCTGGCCCCATCAGGATGGACGGTGGACATCGTCGAGAGCCATCACGATCGGAAGAAGGACGCGCCCTCGGGCACCGCCATCGCCCTCGCGCGCGCACTCGAGTCGGGTGGCATGGAGGTGCCGGCTGATCGCATTCATGCGATCCGGGCAGGCGACACGATCGGCGAACATGAAATTCGCTTGGCCGGCCCGTCGGAGCGCATCCACCTGATGCACCAGGCCGTCTCGCGCGACCTGTTCGCCGCGGGAGCGATCCGCGCCGCCAAGTGGCTGGTCGGCAAACCTCCGGGCGCATACACGATGGACGACATCATGGATGACATCATGGGCGACATGACGGACGGCCTGCGGCCAGCAAAATGACAACCGCGGCCGTTGGGCCGCGGTTGAAGACATCGATGTATTGCTGGTTTACGCGGCGTTTCGGCGGTTTTCCGCCTTGTCGTCCGGTGTGCTGTGCGTGGTGTTGGAGGGCGCGTCGGCGCGCTCGCGCCAGTCCTCGGCGCGTCCGCCGAGGTTGAGCTCGGTGGGCATGGTCTTGCGATAGCCAAGCTTGCGGATGACCTCCAGGACATCGGTCCAGGTCGGGAACGACTTGCCGTTAGAACGCTTGAACGCATCGATAGCCATCAGGAACATGAACTGCTCCTTGCTCATCTCGCCTTCCTCAGCGTCGCGGACGAAGTCGCTCAGGCGCCGGCCCGGGCCGCGGCGGCGCTCAAGATTGGTGGGCGACGCGGTCTCGAACTGCCGTCGATCGATGCCGGTGCGGCGATCGACGATGCTGCCTTCACGCGGGTCGGCCGCAGGTTGGCGCTTGCTGGGGTTCGGGTTGGTCGTGTCGTCAGCCATAGGTGCGCTCCAGAGTGCCAACGGCGGGCGCGAAAGTGCGCCACCGCTACACTGCCGACCTATCGGCGGTACGCGAGGGCGACTTCAGCCATTCTGCCAAGCTCGCGCGCACGCCTTCAGTTCCCCAGTGTCCTTCTCCAATCCGCAGATTCATCGTGCCAAACGACTCTTCTGACTCCAGTTTCCGACCTCTCGGCGCCATCCTCGGATGGGTGTTTCCTGGACTCGGCCACATAGTCGCGGGCAATGTTCGGCGCGGGATCTACGCCATGGCTGGCGTCCTCGTCCTCTTCCTCGGCGGCATTCTCGTCGGCGGAATCGACTGTGTGGATTACAAGGAAGACCGGCTTTGGTTCTATGGGCAACTCGGCGCGGGGCCGATCGTGTTTGCCGCCAATGCCGCCAATGACGCTCTGCTCAAGTCGGGATCGGCCGCTCCGATGATCGAGATGCCCGCGCAGGGCGGACCGGCGAAGTCGGTGAGCTCCTTTGTCGGGCTCGCGCACTCCAACGAATTCGGCACGCTGTTCGTGTTTCTCGCGGGGCTGCTGAACATTTGCGTCCTACTCGATGCCGCCGTGCGCCGGCCACACAGTGACCTTCCCGATGCGCGACGACGAACGGACGAAGGATCCTCAACATGAGCCTCCTCACGACGACCGTCATCGCCTGGACGCCGTTCCTGCAGCCTGCCCCGGGCGCGCAGCATTGGTGGTGGTGGCTGGTGATTCCGATGGCCTTGGGCGTGTCGATGGCCTACAAGGCGATCCGCGTGGAGAAGCTCGCTGATTGGCCGATGGCGGTAGGAAAGATGGCCGCGCAGGTGGTTGGCTCGGTTGTCGCCATCGCCGTCGGGCTCTATCTGTTGGTCATTGTGCTGCTGCCGATGTTGCCGGCGGAGTGACGGGACGGGCGAGTCGGCGCAGGAGCGCGATTGGCCCGACCACGATCGCTCCGAAAAACACCACATCAATCGCGATCCCTTGCCAAAGCAGGTGGAACTCGTCTGGCCCGCCGCCACGGCTGCCGGTGAGCGCGCTTTCGGCGGCATAGACGATGCTGGTGTCGGCGTCGTCGAGCTCGGCGGGCACGGGAAAGTTGCGGGTTCTCGAAGTCACCGTCCAGCGCATGGCGATCACGGGGCGCGGCCACCCTGCGGAAAGCGTGCCGATGCGGAGGAATTGGGCCTGCGGATAGGGCGGCGGTGGCGGCTCCTCCCACGGCGCAAGCTCGCCCTCGAAGACCGGGGCGTTGAGCGGATTCTCGAGAAGCTGGAGGTTCGACCAGTGCAATCCGATCACCGAGTCGCGCGCGTTCCACCAGCCGTAAAGGCCGCGATAGACGGTGGTGATGCGGGCGCCGCCGCCGCGTTCGACCATATAGAGCGGCCAATATGCCGAGATCGATGTCGCGACGACGCCGATGACAAGAGCAACCACGAGGCGAATGATCCTTCCATTGGCGCGCGGCGTCGACATGTGGCGCATTGTGCGATACTTCCCCAGTGACTGCATTTCCTGACACGCTTCATCGGCTCGTTCTCCGCGGCATCGCCGACATGGGCTTCACCGCTCCGACCCCGATCCAAGCGGTATTCATCCCCGCGGCGCTTGCGCCAAGCGCGGATGGCAACGCGTTCAATAGCCGCGACCTCGTCGGCCTCGCGCCCACGGGCACGGGCAAGACGCTCGCCTACGGCATTCCGTTGGCTGACTTGCTGCTGCGCACCAAACCTGTTGAAACTGGCGGTCGCCGCCGCGATCCACGGACTCGCCTGCGCGCGCTCGTCCTGGTGCCAACCCGCGAACTCTCGCAACAGGTCGCTGAGGAAATCCGCCACCTTGTGCGCGGTTCGCTGCTCAAGGTGTTGGCGGTGTACGGCAAGGTCGCGCTTGCTCCGCAGGTCGCCGAGCTGAAGAAGGGCGTCGACATCGTTGTCGCCACCCCGGGCCGTGCGCGCGAACTCATCGAAGAGGACGCGATGACACTCGCGCACATCCTCTATGTCGTGTGCGACGAAGCCGACCGCATGCTCGATCTTGGGTTTCTGCCCCAGGTCGACTGGGTGTTGGCGCGCGCGCCGGAAAACCGCGCGAAATGGCTGCTTTCCGCAACGCTGCCCAAGCAAGTCGAGGATTTGGTCCACAAGAAGCTCGACAAGCCCGAGAAGATTTCCGTCGGCGCGCGCAACACCGCCGCCGAGCATCTCGTCCACCAGCGCCTCTTGGTCGATGAGGAATTGAAGACGCCCGCGCTGCTGTCGCTGTTGGCCAAGGAAGATCTGCGCCGCGGAATCGTTGTCTACTGCGCCAGCCGCCGCCGAACTGGTTGGGTCGCGGGTGCGCTGCGTAAGCATGTGGTTTCGACGGCGGTGGTCCACGGAGATCGATCGCAGTTGCAGCGCGAGAAGGCGTTGGAGTCATTCACGCATGGCCGCTGCCGCGTGCTTGTTGCAACCGATGTCGCGGCGCGCGGACTGCATGTGCCGGGAATTCGCCTGGTCGTGAATTACGATGTGCCGGTGTCGCCGGAAGAGTGGATCCACCGCGTTGGCCGCGCTGGCCACGGCGGCGGTGAAGGCGCGAGCATCACCTTCGTCTCGCCCGAAGAGCGCGCGCGCTGGGAATCGGTGGTCGCGCTCGCACGACCCGAATGGACTGCGATTCAACTGCCCGAAGACGCGCCCGGCTTCATGCGCGACCGTGACCGCGTGCGCCATGATCGAGCCAAGGCCGACGAGGCCGAAGTCATCAAGGCGTTCGAGGCCAAGGAGCGCGCCGAGAAGGACAAGGCCAAGCGCCTCAAGGAAGTTTCGCGCAAGCGCAAGATGAAGCTGACGCGCTTCGATACCTCGCAAATGCGGGGAACCAAGTCGAATACGCCGATCGAGAAGGGCACCAAGCGCGGCACGGGCGTCAAGCGCCTGCCGTAACGGGGCCTGTCGCAAGAGCGGAACTTACGAGCGCGGCTCGCGCAACGCCATACGGAACGCGAGCGACCTGATCTCGCGACCTTGGCGAAGCTGCATGCGCCGACGCACTGCCCGCAAGCCCGACACCGTCATCGTGTTCTGCTGAATGCTCGCGAAGAAGGTGAAGTCGAGCATCGCCGAGCGCATCCAATCGATGTCCTTCTCGTAGCCGCTCACCGCCAGCGCGCCGGTCTCCTCGATGAACTGGCGCAGGCGACGCTGGCTCACGCCGAGCGTCTGGCAACAGCCGAAGTGGATGACGCGTCCTGCGCAGCGACCGCGCAGCGAATCCTCGAGGCAATCGAGCGAAACCCGCGCGCCGCGACGACGCAGATCGCCGAACTGAACCTCGCCCTCAATGCCGTGGAACGCGAGATAAAGAATCGGGTAATCGTCGTGGCGACGCTGCGTCCACTTCTTCAGGTAGTAGTCGAGGGTGTCGGCAGTGACAACATTTCGATGCACGAAGGGAATGCTGAGCGGCGAACGCTTCAGCAGCTCGAGCATGGGCTCGACGCTGGGCGAAGTGCGCACTTCGGACCAATCGGTCTCCAGACAGAAAATGCCGCGCACCTTGGTGCTGGCATGGGCAAGCGTGTAGTCACGGAGCAGCATGACGGTCTTCCCTTCGATCGAGCAGGACCTCGATCGGAATAGTCTTCAATGCACCCCCGAACCGAGAGTTCGACGGGCAAGCCCATTGTTGCCCGACTAGGGGGTTTAGGCGGCGAATCGCGGGAAATCCCGAGAGGTTTCACCACTGATCGCCAAGATGAGGGCGGATGGCGACGCGTTGAATGTGGGCACCCCGATGCAGAGGCTAGGAATGCCGATCGAGGCAGGGAAAGGCTCTCGGACGCCGTTGGCGGTGGGTCCGAAAACGGTCGACTCCGACGGCGGCCTTTGGTCAGGGGCGACTATTCCACAAACGAATCACACGGGTTTCTCGCTCAAAACCAAGGATGGACACCGTGCCGGTATCGAGGGTCAGGCGTTCGCCGTCTTCGGGCGCGAGCTCGAGCCAGGTCGCTGCAAGCACGCGCAGGAAGTGTCCGTGACTGAAGACGATCGAGTCACCATCGGTGGCGACGACACGGTTGACGATGCGTTGCGCGCGCCGCCCCACATCCTCTACCGACTCACCACCGGGAACTCCGTCGTGGAACA